>ENA-OPZZ01001286-OPZZ01001286.1-human-gut-metagenome-genome-assembly--contig:-NODE-1286-length-15922-cov-3.336056_pt1 | contig 15922 bp, 12 predicted proteins | sample MGYA00242487_ERZ504511 | MGnify/ENA primary metagenome ERZ504511 (study PRJEB26092, sample SAMD00036241) | human gut metagenome | host: Homo sapiens | study: EMG produced TPA metagenomics assembly of... | reverse complement strand
GGTTTGTGATTCTGTCACTGTTTTAACCAATGTTGCATCTTTTTGTATGGATCGTATGTGCCGGAGCAGCATGGTGTGATCATCAAGTACTTTGATGGAACGTTTCAAAAGCGCAGAAGAAAGCATAGGAGGGATGAAATATGTTGATATTTAGACTTTTTCTGGGAATTTTTTTAAGACAGGACTTTTTGCCATTGGCGGCGGTCTGGCAACACTGCCGTTCCTTTATGATATGCAGGCTGCGACAGGCTGGTTTACGCTGGATGATATTTCCAATATGATCGCTATTTCGGAATCCACACCGGGACCGATGGGCATCAATATGGCTACTTATACGGGCTTTACTTCCATGGGTGTTTTGGGCGGTATTGCTGCGGTGGCCGGACTGGTAACACCTTCTATTATTATCATTATTATTGTGTCGAATATTCTGGAGAAATTTAAAACGAATAAATACGTACAATATTGTATGTATGGCCTGAGAGCCGCATCCGTGGGCCTGATTTCTGTGGCAGGACTTCGTGTGGCTGAGGCCGCGTTTCTGAGATCACAGCTGTTTGCAGAAACAGGATCGTTGATGGATCTCTTCAATATAAAAGCGTTTATATTTGGCGTGGTGCTGTATGTTGTTTATAAGAAAACAGGCAAGCATCCGATCATTTATATTCTTGCATCTGGTGTAATTGGTGTTATACTTAGTTTGTAGGGGGTAAGCGAGCCTGAGCGTATGGTTTCAGGTACTGCGATTATATTTAAAATAAAGACCGACATGATCCGGGGGTAGTAGAAAGGATGACGTCGGAGTGAGGAGGAGATTATGAATTATAATGAAGTACTTGCGAATGCAAGAGAGAACATCGGCAAGTTATGTAAGGCCTGTCCGGTCTGCAATGGTCTGGCATGCCGCAACACCGTTCCGGGTCCCGGAGCCAAGGGTGTCGGCGATACGGCCATTCGCAATTACCAGAAGTGGCAGGAGATCAGAGTGAATATGGATACATTGTGTGCGCCGAAGGCAGTGGATACATCCCTTGAACTCTTTGGAAAGAAGTTCAAGTATCCGTTTTTGCGGGACCTGTAGGGGCTGTGAACCTGCATTACAGCGATGCATATGATGATGTTTCTTATAATAAAGTCCTTGTTTCTGCCTGTGCAGAAAATGGCATTGTTGCTTTTACAGGTGACGGTACAAATCCGAAGGTGATGGAAGCGGCAACAGATGCGATCGCATTGGCCGGCGGCATGGGTGTTCCGACAGTGAAGCCGTGGAATCTGGATACGATCCGTGAGAAGATGGATCTGGTGAAGAAGTCCGGTGCTTTTGCAGTGGCTATGGATGTGGATGCAGCCGGTCTGCCGTTCCTGAAGAATATGGATCCGCCGGCAGGCGGCAAATCCGTCGAGGATCTGAAGGCCATTGCAGAAATGGCCGGTGCGCCGTTTATCGTGAAGGGCGTTATGACAGTGAAGGGTGCATTGAAGGCGAAGGAAGCGGGAGCAGCAGCCATTGTTGTATCCAATCACGGCGGACGTGTACAGGATCAGTGCCCGGCAACAGCAGAAGTTCTTCCTGAAATCGTGAAGGCTGTCGGCGGCAGCATGAAGATTTTTGTGGATGGCGGCATTCGAAGCGGTGTGGATATTTTCAAGGCACTGGCACTTGGTGCAGATGCAGTTATTATCGCCCGTCCTTTTGTAACAGCTGTTTACGGTGGTGCCGAAGAAGGCGTGAAAGCCTACATTGACAAACTGGCCGGAGAACTGGCAGATACGATGGCTATGTGCGGTGCCTTCAGTCTGCATGAGATTACACCGGATATGGTTCGATAAATGAATAGGATGACAAATATTTCCAATAAATATTAGCAAAAATGTCAAAAAACATTAAAAAATGAATAAATATTCAGAAAACACTTCGTGGAGTTGCCTTGTTAAAGCTGCGAAGTGTTTTTTTGGCTGTACAATTCAAACAATATATGCTATAATTTAAATTATTTCATATGACTGTTGTTATTTAGTCTATTAACGTGATACAGTATACTATACAAATGGTATTTTTTGTACATAGACAAATGTCCGTCTTAGACGTTATAATAGCAGAAAACTAAATTGAATAGGAGAGAGAAAAGTGGGTAAATACATACTCAAGAGAATTGCACTTGCATTCGTGACCATTTGGGCAGTTGCCACGATTACATTCTTTCTGATGAACCTGGTTCCGGGCGGACCGTTTTTATCAGAGAAGGCAATCAGCCCTGCAGCAACAAAAGCGCTGGAAGCTAAGTATGGACTGGATAAACCTATGGCAGAACGTTATTTTACTTATATTTCCGATGCAGCTCACGGCGACTTCGGTGACAGCCTGAAGCAGAGAGGCCGTACAGTTATGGATATTATTGCGACAAAGTTCCCTGTATCCGCTAGATTAGGCGGAATGGCTGTCGTCCTTGCACTTTGTGTCGGTGTGCCGCTGGGTGTTCTGGCTGCATACAAGAGAGGCACTTTTATCGATAGTTTATTCAGTGTCATTGCCACCTGCGGCATTGCGGTGCCCGGGTTCGTTATCTGTACGCTGCTCCTTTACGTCTTTGGCGTTAAACTGCAGTGGCTGCCGACACTGGGCCTTAAGAGTGCGCAGAGCTACATTATGCCGGTGGTTGCGCTGGCAGCTTATCCGACATCATATATCATGCGTCTGATGCGTTCATCCATGCTGGATGTTCTCGGCCAGGATTATATGCGTACAGCGAAGGCAAAGGGTTTGTCACAGAAGGTTTCCCTGTTTAAGCATGCCCTTCGTAATGCGATCCTGCCTGTTATTACATATGTAGGTCCTATGCTGGCTTATACACTGACAGGTAGTTTTGTTACAGAGAAGATTTTTACAATTCCGGGTCTTGGCGGCGAATTCATCAAAGCCATCAATGGCCGTGATTACACGATGATCATGGGTACAACAATTTTCCTTGCGACGATCATGATCGTTATGAATGTTATTGTTGATATTGTCTACAAACTGGTAGACCCGCGTATCAAGCTGAAATAAACAGGAGGGTAAGTGATAATGGAGAAGAATCCGTTAAGTTTTCAATTAAAGTTAAATCCAGACGACTTCCTTCCGGCTACGGATGAAGAGAAGGAAGGCCTTGTTGTCATGCGTGACAGCGTCAGCTTCTGGAAAGATGGTTTCAGACGTCTGCGTAAGAACAAAGTGGCTATGGTTTGTCTGTTTATCATTATTATTGTTATGATTTTTGCCTTTATTGTTCCGGCATTTTATCCATACAGTTACGAACAGCAGATTCAGGGTGCGAATAACCTTGCACCGATGCATTATTCTGCAAAAGAGATGGAGCAAATAGCAGCCGGCGAGAAGGTATTTCCGCATTTCTTCGGCACAGATAAGATGGGCCGTGATTATGCGATCCGTGTCATGATGGGAAGCCGTATCTCCCTGCTGGTTGGTATCATTGCAGCAGCGATCATTCTTGTCATCGGTTCTATTTTCGGTTCCATCGCTGCTTTTGCAGGCGGCTGGGTCGATCTGATCATGATGCGTATTGTTGATATTATTTATACCATTCCGGATGTCCTGCTGATCGTTCTTTTGTCCTTCGCTTTGAAGGCACCATTGAAGGTGTTGGCTCAGGCGCCGGGCTTCGGATGGATTTCCGTTGTTGGTGAGAACCTGATCAGTATTTTCATCGTATTCGCTCTTTTGTACTGGGTTGGTATGGCACGTATGGTACGAAGCCAGATCCTGATGCTGAAGGAAAGTGAATATGTTACAGCTGCAAGAGCACTGGGTGCATCTTCAGCGAGAATTATCAAGAAGCATCTGTTGACGAACTGTATCGGTACACTGATCGTTACAACAACACTGCAGATTCCGTCATCTATCTTTACGGAGAGTTTCCTGAGCTTCCTCGGTCTTGGTGTTGCTGTTCCGATGCCTTCTCTGGGAAGTCTTGCCAGTGATGCGATCAATGGTTTGAATACATATCCGTATCTGCTGTTTATTCCGGCAGCAGTTATCAGTTTGATTATTCTGAGCTTTAACTTACTGGGCGATGGCCTCAGAGATGCCTTTGACCCTAAACTTAAGAACTAGGAAGGAGAGTGTAAGATTATGTCAGAATATCTTGTAGATATACAGCACGAACGTCTTTCATTCTTCACACCTGCCGGTGAAGTTAAGGCATTGAATGACGTTTCTATCCATCTGAATGATGGTGAAGTCCTCGGTATTGTAGGAGAGAGTGGTTCAGGTAAATCCGTTACTGCATACAGTCTGATGGGACTGACTGCTTACCCGGGTAAGTTAGTCGGTGGTACGATTGATTTTAACGGTCATCGTATCAACGATCTGTCTGAGAAGGAGTTCCGTAAGATCCGAGGCAACGAAGTATCGATTATTTTCCAGGATCCGATGACCAGTCTGAATCCTGTTTATACAATTGGCAACCAGATCATGGAAGTTATTCTTCTGCATACAGACAAGAATAAAGAGCAGGCCCGGGCCAGAGCCAAGGAACTTCTGGAACTGGTTGGTATCAATGAGCCTGAAAAGCGTCTGAAGCAGTATCCGCATGAGTTATCCGGTGGTATGAGACAGCGTGTTATGATTGCGATTGCATTGGCATGTGAACCGAAGCTTCTGATTGCCGATGAGCCGACAACAGCCCTTGATGTGACGATTCAGGCACAGATTCTTGAGTTGATGATGGAGCTGAAAGAGAAGCTTGGTATGGCGATCATCATGATCACCCATGACCTTGGTGTTGTTGCCAGCATGTGCGACAGGATTGCTGTTATGTATGCCGGACGTATTGTCGAATATGGTACAACGGATGATATTTTCTACAATCCGAAGCATGAATATACAAAGGGCCTTTTGAAGAGTATTCCGCGACTGGATGCCAAAGAGCATGAGCGTCTGGTGCCAATCGAAGGTACACCGATCGATTTGCTGAATCCGCCTGCAGGATGTCCGTTTGCACCGCGTTGTTCAAACTGTATGAAGATCTGCCTGAGAGAGATGGCACCGGTGACAACTTTCGATGATGTACATTATACACAGTGCTGGATGAACCAGAAGGAACAGATGGAAAGAGAGGCCGCAAAATGAGTGATAAATTAGTTCAGGTAGAACATTTGCAGCAGTACTTTCCGGCCGGTGGTTTTGGAAAGAACAAGAAATATGTTCAGGCTGTAGATGATGTTTCCTTCTTTATCAACAGAGGTGAAACACTTGGTCTTGTTGGTGAGTCCGGATGCGGTAAGACAACAACAGGACGTACACTGCTCCGTCTTTATGAACCGACGGGCGGCAGAATTATTTATGATGATAAGGTATTTTTGATAAAGAGAAGAAGATTGCAGAGAATATGCTGCCTTATCGTAAGAAATGCAGATTGTATTCCAGGATCCATACGCCAGTCTGGACCCGCGTATGACAGTCGGTGATATTGTCGGTGAACCAATTGATATCCACCATCTTGCATCTTCCAAGCAGGAGCGTTATGATATGATTATCGAGATGCTTCGTCGCGTTGGTCTGAACTCCGAGCATGCGAATCGTTATCCGCATGAGTTCTCAGGCGGTCAGCGTCAGCGTGTCGGCATTGCAAGAGCATTGGCTGTTCATCCGGAATTCATTGTGTGTGATGAGCCGATTTCCGCGCTGGATGTTTCTATTCAGGCGCAGGTTATCAATATGTTTGAGGATCTGCAGGAGAGCATGAATCTGACTTATCTGTTCATTGCCCATGATCTGTCCGTTGTTAAGCATATTTCCAACCGTATCGGCGTTATGTACCTTGGCAGAATGGTGGAACTTGCCGACAGCTATGAGCTGACAATGCACAGCCTGCATCCATACACAAAGAGTCTGATCTCTGCGATCCCGATCGCAGACCCGAAGCAGGCAAGGGCCAGCAAGCGTATCGCTCTTGAAGGCGATGTACCTAGCCCGCTGAATCCACCTTCAGGATGCCGTTTCAGAACACGCTGCCCATATGCAGACGAGCAGTGTGCGAAGGAAGTTCCGGAATTCAAGGAAGTGGCTCCGGGACATTATGCAGCTTGTCATCATTTGGATAAGTGCAACTAAAAGTACCGCTTCACAGACAGCGCTGTGAAGGGTATAATGTGTAATTGTTCAGAGCTAAGCAAAATTTCAAAAAACAGGTATAAAATGCTTGCATTTTTAAGACTGTTTTTGAAATTTTATTTGGCGGATACGCCACACCGACGAAATGCGTAGCATTTTGGAGGTTAGCTCTGAACAGTTACTATAATATTATAAATTGTGATAAGCAGTTATGCGGAATGCATAATGTTTATAGAAAACGCAAATTGTTCGGAACCATGGTCCAAGCGGTTGGTTCTGAGCATCTGCAAAAAAGAAAAGGAGAAGAGAACATGAAAAAGAGAATCTTACCTCTTCTGCTGACAGCTGCTATGGTAGCTGGTCTGGCAGGCTGCGGCAGCTCCGCTGCAAAAGAAACAACAGCAGCAAGCGACAACAACCAGACAACAGCAGAATCCACAGAAGCTGGCAGCACTACCGGCGAGAAAATCCTGAAAGTTCAGGTTGGTCCTGACCCAGAAACTGTTGACCCTGCACTGAATAGTGCTGTAGATGGCGGCAACATGATCCTTCATGCATTTGAAGGCCTTCTGACTCTTGATGAGAATGGCCAGTTAAAGGAAGGACAGGCAGAATCATGGGAGACATCCGAAGATGGTCTTACATGGACATTCCACTTAAGAGACGGCCTTAAATGGTCAGACGGCACAGATCTGACAGCTGAAGATTTCGTTTATAGCTGGCAGCGTGTATGTGATCCTAATGTAGCAGCTCCATACGCTGAGACAGTTCTTGGTATGGTTAAAGGCTATGATGAAGCAGTAGCAGGCGATATCACAAAACTTGATGTACAGGCTCCTGATGAGAAGACAGTTGTTGTAAATCTTGCACATCCTTGCTCATATTTCGGCGAACTTGCAGCATTCGCAACATTAAACCCTGTTCAGAAAGCAACAGTTGAAGCAAATGGTGATGCTTGGGCAACATCTGCGGATACTTATATCTCCAATGGTCCTTTCATGATGACAGAATGGGTACCTGGATCACACATCACATTCAGCAAGAATCCTAACTACTGGAATGCTGAGGCCATCAAACTTGACAAGCTTGAGTTTGAACTGATCGAAGACTCCAACGCTGCTTACAGTGCATACACAAGTGGCGAAGTTGATATGATCAAAGATGTTCCTACAGAAGAAATTCCTAGCCTTCAGGGCAATGAAGAATTCCATGTAGATCCTATCATTGGTACATACTATGTCAGCCTGAACCTTCAGAAAGAATATTTCCAGGATGCAAGAGTACGTAAGGCATTAAGCCTTGCAATCGATCGTAACTACGTAGCGAATACTCTGATGCAGGGTACATATTCACCTGCAAGCGCAATTGTAGGTCCTGGCTGGTTAGATACAGATGGTTCTTCATTTGCTGAAAATGCAAATGGCGGCACACCTTACATTGACAATGACAACTTCGACGCTAACCTTGAAGAAGCTAAGAAGTTACTGGAAGAAGCTGGCTATCCAAACGGCGAAGGCTTCCCACAGATCGAGTACACAACAAATGATGCAGGTTACCACAAGGTTGTAGCTGAGTACTTACAGCAGGCTTGGGCTGCAATTGGTATCGACCTTAAAGTCAACATCGTTGAATGGGCAAGTTTCACACCAATGCGTCGTAACGGCGAATTCGATGTTGCTCGTAACGGTTGGGTAGGTGACTACACAGATCCATCCAACATCCTTGAACTGTTCTGCACAACAAACGGCAACAACGATGGTAAATACACTAATGCAGACTTTGATGCAGCTATCGAAGATTCCAGAGTTACAACAGATGCAACTACACGTTCAGCAGACCTTCACAAAGCAGAAGACCTTCTGATGGAAGATGCAGGTTGTATTCCAATCGCTTACTATAACGATTTCTGGCTGCAGAGCAGCAAGATCACAGGTGCTTGGCATTCAGCTAACGGTTTCTGGTACTTCATGTATGCAGATATCACAGAATAAAATGTAAAGTTACAGTATAATTATTCTGTACTATGAAGGGCATTGTCCTGATGTACTTTCTTTCTGAAACAGACACAATAAAGCGTGTCAAATGTTTCAGAAAGAAAGTCACAGGACGTGCCCTTTTTATAGTATAAAGAAAATTATACTGTAACTTTTTGTATAAAAAGGAACTCCCTGAAAACAGCGTGCACCCGACAATTCGAATGTTTCAGGGGGGATTTTTTCATAACAGGCGTTAAAGAATATACTTGAGCTGAACCTGTTTGGTGGCTGCACGGGTGTCGAAGATAGTCGAAATATTGTGGGCTTGAAGCTATGGGCAGATGAAAATGGATATGGTAAAATGTACTATATAATATATTGCTGCGAAAGATGAGGATTTACATAGAAATAGGACAGGGATGATAGAGGGGAGATTATATGACGATTGAAGAAGTATTGTCTGCTGAAGAAACGCAGATATTTGACCGAAAGAGTATTCATATAGATCCGAAAGCGTTGGCGATACCTATTATTGCATTTGCGAATGCGGATGGCGGTACAGTAGCCATTGGAATTTCGGATAAGACACGAAGAGTTGAGGGCATTGACGATGAGACAGGGAAAGTCAATGAACTTTTGAGAGTACCTTTTGATTTTTGTGTACCGACGGTGAAGGCAGAAGTAGAGAAGGTACCATGTACTGATTTTAAAGGCAGAGCAAATCATGTATTGCTTATGCATGTTGAGCCCAGCATGGAAGTGCATGCGAATCAGGCAGATGAAGTTTTTATGCGAGTGGGAGACAAGTTGAAGAAGCTTTCTTTTGATGAACGTATGCAGTTGATGTATGATAAAGGGGAACGCTTTTTTGAAGACAAGCCGGTTCCAGATGCAGATATAGATGATATAGATATGAATTTTGTCAAGGGTTATATTGATAAAGTTGGGTATTCTAAATCTCCGATGGAATATTTGTTGGAGAATAAGGGATTTGTGAAAGAGAAGAATCATTCGTTCCAGGTAAGCACAGCAGCTATTTTGCTGTTTGGCAAGAATCCACAGTTATATTTTCCAAGAGCGCGCGTACGATTTATTCGTTATGAGGGAATCCGGGAATGTGTGGGCGCTCAGATGAATGTTATTAAAGATGTTATTTTTGAGGGGAATATTTTAAATATGCTGACGAAGGCCATCTCCTATTTGGATACGCAGATTAAGGAGAAAACCTATCTTGGTGCAGACGGATTGTTTGTGACAGAAGAAGAATACCCGAAGTTTGTTCGTCAGGAGATCATTGTTAATGCTATTACACATCGTGATTACAGTATTCGTGGAACAGATATTCAGATTAAAATGTTTGACGACAGGATCGTTGTGGAGAGCCCGGGCAGATTACCGGGTCTTGTTAAGGCTGGAAATATCCGGCATACTCATTTTTCAAGAAACCCGAAGATAGCAGAATTTTTGAGAGACTACAATTTTGTCAAGGAATATGGTGAAGGTGTAGATCGGATGTGCAGGGAATTGGAAGCGGCCGGGTTACAGAGCCCTGAGTACAGAGTGAATGCATTTATGCTGCAGGCAACCATTCGTAATCGTTTAGCGTCAGAAGGAAAAGCTGTGTTTGAGGCAGAAAACCACGGTTTGGTGAGAGAAAAAGCATTGTTTGAAGAGAAAAACCACGGTTTGGTGAGAGAAAAACCACGGTTTGAAGAAGAAAACCACGGTTTGCTAAAAGAACAATCACTGTTTGAAGCGAACAATGATGGTTTCGCGAATGAAAAATCAATGCCTGAGCAGAAAGCACAGCTATTGGAAATAGTCATAAATGCGGTAGAAGACAAAACGATTTCATCTACGATTGCCGGGAATGTCAAAGAGGTCCTTGAAACATTTGCCTTTGATCAGATATTTGGGCGCAAAGAAATAAAAAGTGCATTACATTATGGAGATTATAGAGCCGGAAGTACAATTGAGATCATGCATCAATTGGAACTTATCGAGCCTGTGAAGGGGCATGGAAAGGGCAAATACAGAATAAAATGACGGTTCAGTTTTTATAACTTAAATCGCTTACCATAAGTAAAACCCTTTGAAAACAGCGTGCACCCGCACGAAACGTTTTCAAAGGGTTTTTTATGGTGAGGCGAAAAAGAGTCGAAAGAGCTGAATCGCATTTTTGAGAGAGGGAAGAAGATTTTATTGCATAAGATTTATGACATGGATATAATATAGTTACAGGGTTCCTCTAATATGTAGGGGGAATTGGTGAATGAAGAAGACATTTCAGGAGTTAACGATTAAGGATCCATTTATGTTTGCGGCGACGATGTCGGATGAAGAACAGTGCAAGGCATTTCTGGAGATAGTATTGGAAATGGAGATTGCGCAGGTATCTGTAATTACAGAAAAAACAATTGCCTATCATCCTGAATATCATGGAATACGGTTGGATGTTTTGGCGGTTGAAGAGGGAATTAACCGACGATTTAATGTGGAGATGCAAGTCAAAGATAAAAAGAATCTTCCGAAAAGAAGCCGGTATTATCACTCGCAACTTGATATGGATGCCCTGTTAACAGGGGTTGATTACAATCATTTACCAGATACATATGTCATTTTCATTTGTGATTATGACCCATTTGGAGACCGGCTTTACCGTTATACGATTTGTAATCATTGTAAAGAGAACGATAAGGATGTCGACGATGGCGATTACACCATATGGTTGAGTAGTAAAGGGAACAATGTTGCAGAAGAATCTGGTGAATTGGTCAAATTTTTACAGTATGTTGAAGATCCAGAAAAAGAATCAGATTCAGAAGGAGAATTTGTAAAATCACTAAAAGAGCAGATTGCCGCAATCAAAAGAAATCGAGAATGGGAGGGGCGCTTTATGCTGTTAGAAGAAATGATTGCAGATGAGAGAGAAGAAGCAATGGCTGAAGGTCATGCGAAGGGACTTGCTGAGGGCGAACAGCTCACTTTACAAAAAATGAATCGTCTGACACAGCTGTTGGCCAAACAGAATCGAATTGATGACCTGGTCAAAGCGGCTAATGATGCGGATTATCAGGAACAGTTATTTAAAGAATTCCACTTATGATAATAGAGAAAGAATATACAAATGAAAAGTAAAATAATAAATGTAAGCAGTTATACTCAAAATAATTAAAAGAGGAATCCTGTTTACAAAAGATAAAATGTAAACGGTTCAGAAAAGATGTCACAGGATACGGCCTTTTTTGCAGTAAGAAGAAAATCGTACTGTCATTTTTTATAAGGTTTCAGACAGACAACAGAAAACAGATGGGGTATGAAACGTTTCGCACGGGTGTGCGTTGTTTCATACCCCATCTGTTTTCTATGTCTGTCGTAAATCTTAAATCTCTTCAATTCGGCTGTCGATATATGGTTCTACGACGTCTACAAATTCGTCTTTCCTCAGCCACCATTCATCGGCGCTGCTCTCTTTGAGGTAAACATCATCCAGTGAGTAAAGTTTGATGGTGTTCTGCTTGCCGTGGATGAGCTGGCGGAAGTCTTCGAAACGGACTTTGACGATTTCTTCTGTATCCGGCATGATGAAAAGTGCCTTGGCTGTGAAGATGGCGAAGACCTGAACAAGGGCATTGTCATGGTAGTCACCGGCGTCAATCTGCTGATGGGTGCTGCCCACATGGATAATGTCCTCTTTGGATTTCTTCAGTCCGCGGTAGTATTCCAGACTGTCAACGATGGCTTCTTCATAGCTTTCATCAGGATCAAAATGTGTTGTCTGGATCAGGTCGTATTTGCCGGGATATAGTTCGCGGTCAAGTGAACGCTTTTGAATCAAGATATAAGTATCATCTTCCTTTGGCTGGAACATCCATACATGGGCAACCTGATGAAGCAGGCCTTGAGTATGTACTTCCTCGCGGGTGGCACGTCCAATGTTGTTCAGATCCTGGTCGTAAATTTTAAGAATGTCGTCTCCTCTATACATATTAATTCCGATCTCCTCAATGAATAAACATAATGAAATAAAATGGGGATTAATTCCCCATAGCTATTATAATATTCCGACAAAAATTTACAAGTCATTTTATGAACAAAATACAGAAAAATTTTTGGGTATTTTCCCATATGGACAAAATTTAGTAAAGATGCACAGAAAGGACGGGCAATGGAGGAATACAAATAGAAATTATACAGAAAATGGTTTTATGATGAAAAAAACACTTACGAAGGGAAGAAAACTGTGATAGAATGATTGACGCTGTAAATAGTAAATGAATTAAAAATAAGGAATGTATTTGGTAAGAAATTGGAAACGTACAGGTGATGCCGGGATTTGAGAGTGAGTTCAAAGGCATGGAACTGATTAACGAACAACACACATTATGTTCTTTTCTAATGAAAAGGAGTGTATTTTATGCCAAAGACAAAATTACAAAATGTTTTTTTTACAATTCTGATGGCCTTTTTGATGGTCTATGCCATGATCTGCTATAATATTTCATTGAATATCGGTGGCATGACGAATCAGGTATTCCTGATGGCATTTGGCGAAATGAAGATTATGTGGCCTGCAGCTATCATTCTGGAATTCTTTGTTGTTGAGAAGCTGTCAACGATGTTAGCTTTTAGAATTGTGTCACCTCAGGATAAGCCGATTTTCATTACACTGGCGATCTCATCTATGATCGTTTGTCTGATGTGCCCGATGATGAGTTTTATTGCAACATTACTTTTTAAGAACGCAGGCAGCAACTTTATTGCGGTATGGTTCCAGACAACAGTGATGAATTTCCCGATGGCACTTTGCTGGCAGATTTTTGGTGCCGGTCCTCTTGGACGACTGATTTTCAGAACAGTAATGAAAGCTATGGGCAAACAGGAAGCGCCGGCAGCCGACCGTGCGGAATCCTGTTAATTTATAACAGATATTCAGCAAGGCTGCATACAGGCATGAGCATGAGCTTGGCCTCATTATCCGTATAAAGAAAAGACAGGAATCCTCTGTATACAAAACAGGGGATTTTTGATTTTAAAGGTTGACAGACCAAAGTCTTTGTACTATGATTACATAGTGGATAAAGACGAAGACAGAGACAGTAGCTCCGTATGAAAGTTTCAGAGAGTCGGCGGAAGGTGTGAGCCGATACGAGTAGCATGGATGTGAAGATCACTCCTGAGTTGCAGGCTGACAGGCCGACATATTCTGACACTGAGCAGGGTTACGAGATACAGGTCAGAAGAGATGCCGGATGCCGGGTAAGCTGTGCCGGATTTTCCTCCGTTACAGGGAACGCATATGTCAGTATGTCGTATAGGTGGTTTAATGAATACAAGCTTTCATTCCTATTCGGAGTGGGAGCTTTTTTTTGTTGAACAACTGCGCCGGGCGCATGAATGTGCCAGGGCACATTCCATTTAAAACATAGAAATCTACTTTGCTTTTTATATAAGGAGGAAACAAGATGTATGACAAAGTAAGTGCCAATCAGAATTTTGTTGAGAGAGAGCAGAAAATCGAGAAATTCTGGGCCGACAACATGATTTTTGAAAAGAGTATTGAACTGAGACAGCACAGTCCTGAATTTACTTTCTATGATGGACCGCCAACAGCCAATGGCAAGCCGCATATCGGCCATGTGCTGACCCGTGTTATCAAAGATATGATCCCAAGATACAAGACAATGAAGGGCTATAAGGTGCCGCGTAAAGCCGGCTGGGATACACACGGTCTGCCGGTTGAGCTGGAAGTTGAGAAGATGCTTGGTCTGGACGGCAAGGATCAGATCGAAGCTTACGGTATGGAACCGTTTATCCAGCATTGTAAGGACAGCGTCTGGAAATACAAAGGCATGTGGGAAGAATTCTCCGATGCCGTTGGTTTCTGGGCAGATATGGAGCATCCGTATGTTACGTACGACAACAACTATATCGAATCCGAATGGTGGGCACTGAAGCAGATCTGGGACAAGAAGCTCCTTTACAAAGGTTACAAGATCGTTCCTTACTGCCCTCGCTGCGGAACACCGCTTTCAAGCCATGAAGTTGCACAGGGTTATAAAGATGTCAAAGAAAGATCTGCCATTGCACGTTTCAAGGTAAAAGGCGAAGACGCTTATATCCTCGCATGGACAACAACACCTTGGACACTGCCTTCCAACGTTGCACTTTGTGTTAATCCTGATGAGACTTACATCAAAGTTAAGATGAAAGAGGAAGATTATGTGTACTATCTGGCACAGGCACTGGCTGATACAGTTCTTGGCGAAGGCACATACGACGTTCTGGAGACATATAAAGGTACAGACCTTGAATATAAAGAATACGAAGCCCTTTATCCTGTTGAGACAAAGAAGAAAGCTTACTATGTTGTCTGCGACAGCTACGTTACCATGACAGATGGTACAGGTGTTGTTCATATCGCACCTGCATTTGGTGAAGACGACAGCAAGGTCGGCAGAAAATACGACCTGCCATTTTTACAGATGGTAGATGAAAACGGTATGATGACAAAGGAAACAAAGTGGGCCGGTCATTCCTGTATCAAGAGAGTAGATCTGGAAGGTGAAAACGGCGTATCTCCTGAAGTTATCAAAGACCTGAAGGAGAGAGGACTCCTGTTCTCCGCACCGAACTTTGAGCATAGCTATCCACACTGCTGGAGATGTGATACACCACTGATCTACTATGCACGTGAATCCTGGTTTATCAAGATGACAGCAGTTAAGGATGACCTGATCAGAAATAACAATACAATCAACTGGATCCCTGAGAGCATCGGTAAAGGCCGTTTCGGCAACTGGCTTGAGAATATCCAGGACTGGGGTATCAGCCGTAACCGTTACTGGGGCACACCATTAAATGTATGGGAATGTGAATGCGGATGCCAGCATGCCATCGGCAGCATTGCAGAATTGAAGAGCATGTCCGACAACTGCCCGGATGATATCGAACTGCACCGTCCATTCATTGACGCTGTTACCATCAAGTGTCCGGAATGCGGCAAGGAAATGCATCGTGTACCGGAGGTTATCGACTGCTGGTTTGACTCCGGTTCTATGCCATTTGCACAGCATCATTATCCATTTGAGAATGAGAAACTGTTCAAAGAACAGTATCCTGCAGACTTTATTTCAGAGGCCGTTGACCAGACAAGAGGATGGTTCTATTCTCTGATGGCGATCTCCACACTGCTGTTCAACCAGTCTCCATTCAGAAATGTTATCGTTCTGGGGCATGTACAGGATGAAAACGGTCAGAAGATGAGTAAGTCCAAGGGCAATGCGGTTGATCCGATGGAAGCTTTGAGAGAATACGGCGCAGATGCGATCCGCTGGTATTTCTACTCCAACTCCGCACCATGGCTGCCGAACCGTTTCCACAAGAAAGCCGTTCTTGAAGGCCGCAGCAAGTTTATGGGAACACTGTATAATACGTATGCATTCTATGTACTGTATGCTGAGATCGACCAGTTTGATCCGATGAAATATACACTGGATTACGGCAAATTATCTGTTATGGATAAATGGCTTTTATCCAAACTGAATTCTACAGTGAAGGCCGTTGACGCCAACCTGGCTGCTTACAAGATCCCTGAAACAGCCAAAGTCCTGCAGGAATTTGTGGATGATATGAGTAACTGGTATGTAAGAAGAAGCCGTGAACGTTTCTGGGCAAAGGGAATGGAGCAGGATAAGATCAATGCTTACATGACACTTTACACAGCACTTGTTACAATCTGTAAGGCTGCTGCACCGATGATCCCATTCATGACAGAAGAAATCTACAGAAACATCGTTGTGAATGTAGATAAGAATGCGCCGGAAAGTATCCA
>ENA-OPZZ01001285-OPZZ01001285.1-human-gut-metagenome-genome-assembly--contig:-NODE-1285-length-15938-cov-3.292644_pt1 | contig 15938 bp, 19 predicted proteins | sample MGYA00242487_ERZ504511 | MGnify/ENA primary metagenome ERZ504511 (study PRJEB26092, sample SAMD00036241) | human gut metagenome | host: Homo sapiens | study: EMG produced TPA metagenomics assembly of... | reverse complement strand
GTGCCGGTAGTCGTTCAGGGTATTAAGTCCTTCATCGACTTCGAAAATGATATCTCCGCCTTTGCCGCCGTCACCACCGTCCGGACCGCCGTTCGGCACGAAAAGTTCTCTTCGGAAACTTACGTGTCCGTCTCCGCCTTTACCGGAACGGATAAATATTTTTGCTCTGTCTGCAAACATATATACTCCTTTATATCAAAAATGGCTTCAAACCGTACACGATTTGAAGCCACATGTTCCACTTATTATTTTGCCTCTACAGGAACAATTGAAACCTGCTTTTTGTCACGGCCTTTTCTCTCAAAACGTACAACACCGTCTACTAAAGCAAACAGGGTATCGTCGCCGCCGCGTCCAACATTAACGCCCGGGTGAATCTTTGTTCCACGCTGTCTGTAAAGAATGTTACCAGCTTTTACAAACTGTCCGTCAGCTCTTTTTGCACCCAGTCTTTTAGACTCGGAGTCACGTCCGTTCTTTGTAGAACCAACTCCTTTTTTATGTGCGAATAACTGAAGGTTCATCTTCAACATGGTCTACACCTCCTCGATTTTCAATCGTATAAATTCATTACCGTATTGTGTCTGAATATCTCTCAAACCAAGAATCATAGAATCAAGCAGAAGTGTGGTTTTATCGGATACACTGCCTTCCAGAATCAGTTCTACGATACCATGATCTTCACGGGCAGCAAACTTATCGTCTGTAAAAGTCTCAATCGAATTTACAGCATTTACAACAAGTACGGATACCGCCGCACAGATAATATCATAACCTTCCTCAGCATAACCGGCATGTCCGACTACTTTAAAACCAGCATAACTGTCATTTGATCTATGGATTGTAACTGTAATCATATGGATTAACCGTTAATTTTTTCAATCTTAACCTGAGTGTACTGCTGTCTGTGACCGTTCTTTTTATGATATCCGGTCTTTCTCTTGTACTTGTAAACAATAACTTTTCTTGCTTTTGCATTCTTAACAACGCTAGCAGTTACTGTTGCACCAGCTACATCTGCACCAACTTTCAGTCCGTCATTGCTAACTGCAAGAACATTTTCGAAAGTTACTGTTTCACCAGCTTCTGCACCAAGCTTTTCTACGTTAATGATATCGCCCTCAGCTACTTTGTACTGTTTACCACCTGTTGCAATAATTGCGTACATATGGCACCTCCTATTATCATTACTCGCTAAATATGGTAGTCTGCCTTGCGGCATGACATTTAAACCTCTTTATGCGGCATCTGCTACATGATAGCATGCCTTAGAATTTACGTCAACTGTTTTTTGCAAAATATTTCATTATTTTTAATCTTTCTGTGAAAGAGACTCCTTTTCGCTTTCCAGTGCTGCAATCTGCTCTTTTAAAGTTTTATGGACTTTTTTCCGGGTGATCTCCACAAGCTCCAGCTTTGTCATATCGATCAGTCTTGTTTTGACAGGATCGGCAAACAGTCGGCTTTCCAGAAATGCAAGCAGTTCCTTCTGATCTTCTTTGTTTTCCATATTGATGAAATCGATCAGAATGATACCGGAAAGGTTCCGAAGACGGATCTGTCTTGCTGCTTCTTTCGCCGCTTCCAGATTGATTGTTTTTAATGTTTCACGCCGCAGTTTTTTACCGGAATATTTACCGGTATTGACATCAATGACGGTCAGTGCTTCCGTCGGATCGATCACCAGATAACCACCACTTTTCAGCCAGACCTGTCTGGAGGTCGCCAGATCGATCTCTCGTTCCAGGCGGCAGAGCTTGTAGAGCGGAAGCAGATCATCCTGATACAGACGGAGTTTGGAAAGATTCTGCAGATCGTTTTCTTTCAGATAATGTTCCAGAGAGTTATAAATCTGAGGATCGTCTGTGATGATTGAGGTCAGATCTGCAGTGTAAGTATTGCGGAGCATCTCGATCCAGACCGATTCTGACGTTTTTAAAGCAGAAAAACAGGTCCGGTAAGGTGCCGTTTTTAAAAGATGCAGATACTGTTCTTCCAGGTTTTTTCGCTTCCGCTTCAATCTCTTCTCTGGAAGCTTCGCCGGCGTTTGTACGCACGATAAAGCCATATTTTTCGCGTGCAAATGGTTTCATCCATTCTTTCAGGCGTTCTTTTGTGCTCTGTGAAAGTTTGCCGGAGATACCGATGCGACTGTCATTACCGGTCAGCACAAGATACTGTCCCGGAAGTTCGAGGTTTCCGGAGAGGGCGGGAAGTTTCGTCTTTAAGCCATCACGGATCACTTGAACGAGCAGTTCATCTCCTTCTGCGATTTTTTTTGAATTGCCTTTTTTTGTATAGATGGCATCCGGGTTTGCGGCAATATTAAAATAGCACTGCTGTCGGTCTGCAATTTCAATAAATGCTGCATCAATGTTTTTCTGGACTTTGCGTACTTTTCCGATATAAATGTTTCCGACAAGCGATGTGCTTTCATCGGATGCAGAAGCAATACGCAGATCTGTGGCATGCGTGCCGGATAACGCCGCCATCCAAATGGTCTGCTCATCTCTCTTTGTGATGATCAGTGTATCAGCCAATGTCTTTTCCCAGATCTTCCAGTGAAATATGCCCTTCTGCGTAGACCTCTTCCCGGTTGATAAGAAGTGCAAAAGCAGGCAGATCATAACCGATTTCCCGGCAGAATGCTTCCATGACAAGCTCCGGTTTGATGTTGTCGGTACTTCCGGTGGAGAGTGTCATGAAAATTTTTCCGTCAGAGACAGAAAGTGCATAAATCAGCGGCTTCAGATCCATTTCACGTTCGCTTTTCTTTGTTTTTTTTGTCACAAGAATGGAAGGTTTTTCATAAAATGCCAGAAGCTTTTCTTCCCATCCGGCAGGCGGCTCCATCCCTTCACGAAATATTACAGTATAGTCCGCCTCTGCAACTAAAGACATGGCATTGCTTGCCTTTTCATCCGGAATTTCACGGAAACTTACGATCTCCATGCCTTCGACCATCACATCGTTCAGGCGTCTGACTGCCTCGGCAGATGAGATCGGTGTCTTCAGCATGATGTCGGCATACTCGCCGTTGCTGGTCAGTCCGACACCGAGCGGTGCTGCAAAGGATAAGATCATATGCGGGCTGAATCCTTCTGTGTAGGCGATGTCAATGTCTGCCCTGCGGATTGCTTTCTGAAAATAACGCATCACATCCAGATGACCGATGAATTTCATGACACCCTGTTTGCGGAATTTAATTCTTACCTTCATAACATACACCTCCTCCAAATACACTTGCTCCGCATCCGGAACAGCCGGCACGACAGTTTTTCGTTACTTCTTCTTTCTGGGCACGTTCCCATTCTTTCCATAAAAATTTCTTGGTAACGCCGATCCTGATGAAATCCCATGGAAGGATTTCTTCGTAGGAACGCTCACGCTCGGTATAAAAAGCCGGATCAAGATGAAATTCATCAAATGCTTCACTCCAGCGGCTGTATTTGAAATTTTCACCCCAGGCATCGTAGAGTGCTCCCTTTTCGTATGCTCGCAGGATGGCAGGAGCCAGGCGGCGGTCACCTCTTGCCAGAATACCTTCGAGTACGGTGACATCTGCTTCATGCCAGTTGTACTTGATGCTCTTGCGGTTCAGCTGGTCTTTGACTTCCTGATTTACAATCTTGGCTTTTCCGAGAAATTCGTCCCGGTTGTTCATCGGAACCCACTGGAACGGGGTAAATGGTTTTGGAACAAAGAAAGAAGTGCTGACCGTGATCTGGCACTTGCCGTTTCTCTGGTCTTTCGGGATTTCGTAATAGCGTCTTGCAATCTTATCTGCCAGATGTGCGATATCTTTCATATCGTCCTCGGTTTCCGTTGGCAGTCCAAGCATAAAATAAAGTTTTACTTTATTCCAGCCGCCGTCAAATGCCTTTCCGGCACCATCCAGAATCACTTCTTCTGTCAGTCCTTTGTTGATGACGTTACGCAGTCTCTGAGAACCGGCTTCCGGTGCAAACGTCAGGCTGCATTTTTTTGATGTCCTGAACTTTGCTCATAACGTCCAGTGAGAACGCATCGATTCGCAAGGACGGAAGGGAAATGTTTACACCTGTTTTCTCGAACTCATCGATCAGGAAAATTTACAATCCCGGCAAGATCTGAGTAGTCACTGGAACTCAAAGAGCTTAAGGAAATTTCTTCGTGTCCGGTACTCTTTAACATGGCATAGGCATATTCTTTGAGCATTTCAAGGTCACGCTCTCTGGTCGGACGGTAGATCATACCTGCCTGGCAGAAACGGCAGCCACGGATGCAGCCACGCTGAATCTCCAGTACGACACGGTCCTGTGTACATTTGATAAACGGAACAACCGGTGTTTTCGGATAAGAAGCATTTGTCACATCCATAACGATCTGTTTTTCGACGGTTTTCGGTACATCATCATAAACCGGTTCAAAGGCTGCAATCGTACCGTCCTCATGGTAAGATACTTTATAAAGAGACGGAACATAAATACCGGCAATATGGGATGCCTGATGGAGAAACTCTTCACGGCTCCAGCCTTCCTTTTTTGCTTTTTGAAAAGTTCCAGCAGTTCATCGTAAACGACTTCGCCTTCTCCGATATAGAAAATATCAAAGAAATCTGCCAGAGGCTCTGGATTGTAAGCACATGGACCTCCGCCGATCACGATCGGATCGTCCCAGGTACGGTCAACTGCCATCATCGGGATACCGGAAAGATCCAAAATCTGTAAAATGTTGGTATAACACATCTCATACTGGATCGTGATTCCAAGAAAGTCAAAATCCTTGATCGGATCCTGGGACTCCAGGGCAAACAGCGGAATGTGTTCCTTGCGCATCACGGCATCCAGATCGGTCCATGGGGAATAGACACGCTCACACCAGGTATCCTCCCGTTTGTTGAACATATCATACAGAATCTGAATACCGAGATGTGACATACCGATCTCATAGACATCCGGGAAGCACATGGCAAAGCGGATGTCCACGTCCCTGCTCTTCATAACGGCATTTACTTCATTTCCAATATAACGGGCAGGTTTTTCTATACTTAATAAAATTTCATCTCTTAAAGCTAATTTTCTCATTGAATCATTTATCCTTATTTCTGTGCATAGTCTGTATATTTGGTTGACGGTTACTTGCAGAAATTATTTTTTCGCATTTTTTTATCATATAACACAATCGGATATTCGTCAACAGCCACACCCTGTCACTTGACAGTTTCTGCATTCTTTTTTACAATAAAGATAACGAAATTTTTGTTTGGAAAGGCAGCGATAATATGAATTTATATCTGATTGATTATGAAAATGTTACAGACACCGGTTTTATGGGTGTAAAAGAACTGACCGCCGAGGACACGGTGATTGTCTTCTACAGTCAGCATACGAAGAATATTTCTTTTGAGCGTCACATTGAGCTTTCTCAGTCTCCTGCTCATTTTGAATACATTAAGATTTTAAAGACCGGAAAAAATTATTTGGATTTCCAGCTCTCGACTTATCTTGGTTTCCTGATCGGAAAGGACAAACCGGAACATGTTTATATTATCACGAACGATACCGGATATGACAGCGTGATCGACTTCTGGAGTGATAAAAATATCGATATCATCCGCCAGAAATCCATTGTGCCTCCGGCTCCACTCTCGCTTCCGGCAAATATCCCACCGCAGATGGTCGTCCGGAAGCAAAAGCCAGATGCCGCTTCAGCACAGACCTCATCGGTCGCATCGACATCCGCAGCACCGACCAGACCGGCCACATCCGGAAGGAAAACAAAGGCTTCCGCATCTCCGGATCTTCCGGAAGCATGGCGGAAAAAGGTGCGGATGGCAGTTAAATCGGATAAACTTGCACCGAGCAGCTATTCGGTAGTCTACCGTGCAATCTCCGGAAGCCAGAATAAAACAGAGCTGAACAATCAGCTGGTTAAGGCATTTCAGAGTTCAAAAGGCGGACGCGTTTATGGTCACGTCCGCGAGATCTTTGAACAGTACAGCAAAGAGAGCAATTAAAGTGCATCTACTTTGACCTGAATTTCAGCAACTGCTCTTTTGGAAACTTCTTATGCTTCCTGGTGGCTCTGCTGGATCATCTCATGCAGTTTTGTGATCGCTTCATGGATTCCGCCGATCTGATTGATGATTCCTTCTTTTACAGCCTGTTCTCCGACCAGAATGGTTCCGAGATCTTTTGTCAGCATGCCGGTATCGAGCATCAGTTCTTCGAGACGTTCTCTCTTTGCCTCGCAGTGACCGGAAATAAAGCCTAAAATGCGATTCTGCATCTGTTTGAAATAATCATAGGTCTGTGGGGCTCCAATGATTGTTCCATTCATACGGACCGGATGGATGACCATCGTTCCGGTCGGGACAATAAAGGAATAATCGGTAGAGACAGCGATCGGCACACCGATCGAATGGCTGCCGCCAAGTACCAGAGAAACAGTCGGCTTGTCGATTGATGCGATCATTTCTGCGATGGCAAGACCGGCTTCCACATCGCCGCCTACAGTATTCAAAAGAACGAGCAGTCCCTGGATATCACTGCTGTCCTCAATGGCAGCAAGTTGAGGAAGGACGTGCTCGTACTTTGTAGTTTTTGTATTGGAGGAAAGGCATTCGTGCCCTTCGATCTCTCCGATCACAGAAAGCAGGTGAATGTTGTGTTCCAGTTTGGTCTGACCGTATTCTCTGATCTGCTCATTTTTTTAGTTTCTGTGTTTTCGCTTTTGCTGTTTTCTTTTTCCGCCATAGTGTATCCCCTTTCTGATCCAGGTCTGTCATTTTGTATGATACAGAACCTGATATGCAAGCTTTGGCATTCTGCTGACAGCATAACCGGAAAAGAGAAAATTTATACGGATTTTTAAGAACAGACCTGTTTCAGTTCTTCGAAACATTCCTCGGAAAGTTCCACTTCTTCCATTGGATAAGAACGGTGCAGGGATTCTTTCTGGCTGTTTTCTGCCTCAATCTTTCCATGCTCCGCATGTTCGATCTTGCCAAACAGCGAGATAAACTGACTGATCTCAAACGGCGTGATCAGATAGTCATCGACACCGAGCAGAAAACTTTTTCGCACGATCTTAAATTCCGCCGTCTGCCCGACCATCGCGATTGCCTGACAGAGCTTTTCCTGCCGGATGGTCTGCAGAAGGTTTAAAACCGGGTAATCCGGTGTTGCTTCCAGCAAAACCAGTTGATACTTGTTTTTACGCAGGTGATCTGTCAGTGTCGCAAAATCAGAAGTGACCTCACAGATCTCAAAACCGGTAGACGCACCCCAGATGTGAAGCCTTTTTAGTTCCTGCAGAAGCATATTGTTTTTTATGGCTGTTAATACGTTGTACATAGGTCACCTCCTTTTCTTTTGAATCAGCAAAAGCGGAACTCTCAAAAAAGTTCCGCCTGTTTTTTTAGGATGTAGAATTACTGTTCTTCAAAGAAATATTTTTTCTGCATATCACGGACCATGGAAATATAAAGATCTTTGCACGCCTCATTTTCTCCGTGTTCAATCATACCAAGGCAAGGGGAAAGATAAGTATCCCATATGTTCCGGTAAATTTCTTTTGCATCTTTTCTCTGATCAATATGTTTTACAATGGTAGGAGCCAGATCATAATATTCATAAACGATCGCTTCTCCGTTTTCCTGCTCCATCAAATAATGGTCGCGGTAATTTCGGAAAAGGTTCAGCTCATAACAATCATCCGGTTTGCCAAATGTTCTGCACACTGCTGTGGTGATGTAACAGAATTTCCGTTTAAATCCAGAATTGATCTGCTTAAAAGTAGAAGCTTTGAGATTGGTTTTCGGAAAATGTGCTTTCCAGGCTTCCAGAATCTTTTTGGAAAAAAGATTCGCAGGTGCTTTGTTCATCTCAAGAACAGCCGGAAGCGTATAGATTACCAGGCACATATTCAGGTTTGCAGCCAGTTTCTCTTTTGCATTTTTCTTTTCCTCTTCGGCAATTCGCTTTTCAGCAGAATTTGCAAGCTCTTCTGCCATATTGGTCAGAAACTGTTCTTTATCAATAACCTGAAGATAGCCATCCTCGACTGCTTTTAATGTCGCTTTGTGTTTGTTGCAGTAGCGTTTAAATGAATCCGGATAGCGTTCGAACGTGAAATTTTCCATGACATGTTCTTGTTCATCCAGCAATGCCGGCATCCCTGCAAAAGCTATGGTATAATTACTGCTCATATATCACAATCCTCATCAAACGGACTTTTTATCCGCCTTGTCGTTTTATTCATCCAGATTGGTATATACCGCCTGAACATCATCGTCTTCTTCGAGCAGATCCAGGGTACGCTGAAGGTTCTTCAGAGCAGTCTCATCATCAAGAGCAACATAATTCTGAGGGATCATGGTCTCTTCTGCCTGAGCCATCGGGATCTTTTTGGCTTCGAGAGTTTCTCTTACGGCCTCCAGATCATCTGGTGATGTCAGGATCTCAAAGCTGTCTTCTTCTTCGGAAAAATCCTCTGCACCTGCATCCAGAGCCAGCATCATCAGGTCGTCTGCATCCATATCACATTCTTCTTTATCGATCACGATCTGACCTTTGCGGTCGAACATGTAAGAAACACAGCCCTGTGTTCCGATGCTTCCGTTTCCTTTTGTAAATGCACTTCTTACATTGGCTGCAGTACGGTTTTTGTTGTCTGTCAGTGCGTCCACGATAATCGCGATTCCGCAAGGACCATATCCTTCATAGGAAACATACTCGTAATTGACAGAGTTTGCATCTCCGGCTGCTTTTTAATACCGCGGTCGATGGTATCGTTCGGCATGTTGTTTGCTTTTGCTTTTGCGACAACAGCGGCAAGTTTGCTGTTGTTTGCCGGATCTGGTCCGCCTTCTTTTACGGCAACTGCAATCTCACGGCCGATAATGGTAAAGATCTTTCCCTTCGCAGCATCGTTTTTCTCTTTCTTATGCTTAATGTTTGCAAATTTTGAATGTCCTGACATTTCGAAATCTTCCTTTCTCTTCCAAGTATCTGTTTCTTCATTCTGCCGCTTAACGGCCTGGTTTCCCTGCACAGGAGGCAGGCATATCCATTATGATAACACCACACTGAAAAATAGTCAAGTTCACGGGAGCAATCAGCTATGTAGATCCAGACTGACTGCGAGAGCCTGATTTACGCGGTCCAGGATTTCCGTATCCAGATGGCATACTTTATCTTTCAGTCGTTTTTGTCGATGGTACGCAGCTGTTCCAGAAGGATCACAGAATCACGTACCATGTTATATCTTGAAGATTCAATCTCCACATGTGTCGGCAGCTTTGCTTTGTTCATTTTGGAGGTGATCGCTGCACAGATCACCGTTGGACTGTGCCGGTTTCCCGTATCATTCTGAATGATCAGAACCGGACGTACACCGCCCTGTTCCGAGCCGATGACCGGTCTTAAGTCCGCATAAAAAATATCCCCTCGTCGAATCAACACACACTTCACACTCCGCTTCTGGTTTTAAGCTTAGTATTTCCACATTTTTCTGGTGTATGCAGTTCGCCTTAAGGCAGGATCAGTTGGTACCGGAACAGTCACGTACCAGATAGACTTCGTGATTTCTGGTGTAGATACGCGGTACACGTTTGCCGATATCACAGATAAATTCATAAGAAAAGCGACCGCAAAGATCACCAAGTTCGTCTACGGTGATTTCTTCGTCTCCCTGTCTGCCGACTAAAATTACTTCATCCAGTTCTTTTGCCTGCGGAATGTCCGTCACATCGACCATAAACTGATCCATGCAGATCCTTCCGAGGATTTTTGCACGTTTCCCGTGTATCAGAACATATCCCTTATTGGAAAGCATCCGCGGATAACCATCCCCATAGCCGACCGGGATCGTAGCGATCCGCATCGGATGCGGAGCGGTAAAGGTTCCGCCGTAACTGATCTCGGTGCCCGTTTCAATCTCTTTGATATACACGATGCGGCTGTGAATGGACATTGCAGGCGTCAGTTTCATAGAATCTCTGGAAACTTCAGCGGATGGATAGATGCCGTAAATACTGATGCCGGCACGCACCAGATTTAAGTTCATATCTGCAAGCTCCATCAGAGCGGCACTGTTTGATACGTGTTTTAATGGAATCGTAATGCCTGCCTCTTCCAGTCTGTGTGCAAAATGCATATAACGTTCAAATTGTCTGTTTGTAGCCGTTTTATCCAGTTCATCTGCTTTCGCAAAGTGCGTAAACATGCCTTCTATTTCAATTCCCGGTAAGGATGCGATTTTACGGATTGTTTCTATGCTCTCTTCGGTATCAGAAAAACCGATGCGGCTCATTCCCGTATCCAGTCCAATATGTATAGAAAGTGTTTTCTTTAAATGAACGGCTGCTTCAGACAGTTCCTTTGCCATATCCAGTTTGAACACAATCGGTCGGATCTCGTAACGGATCAGATCTTCGTAGTCTTCTTCGAATGTATAGCCCAGGATCAGCACCGGTTTTGTAATCTGATTTTTCCGCAGGATCATCGCTTCTGTCATCGTTGCGACGGCAAATCCCCAGATATAATCTTCCGGCTGTATCATCTGTGCGATCGGCACTGCACCGTGACCGTAACCATCTGTTTTTATTACAGCAACCATTTTGGTTTCCGGGTGGATCGCTTCGTGCATGATCCGAAAATTTTCTGCAATGGCATCCATGTGAAACTCGGCACAGACCACGGCTGTAGCGATGGCCACATTGAGAGACTCTGAGGTGTCTCTTCCTTCCGGATAGTTCGGGATATACAATTTTTCGTTTACAAAAGCCTCGATGGCGGGACGTATTCCATTTCCTTCATTACCCATTATCAAGATACCGTTTCCGGATAAGGTTTTCTCATATAAGTTTTCTCCGCCAAGGAAGGTGCCGTATAAAGGTATGGCTTGGGCAGATTGGGCCTGTAAGAACGTTTCCAGATCGGTGTAATGTATTTTTACGTGGGCGAGCGCACCCATAGTGGCTTGTACGGTTTTTGGACTGAAAACATCGGCGGTATCTTTGCTGCATACGATATGGGAAATACCGAACCAGTCCGCTAACCGGATGATCGTACCTAAGTTGCCCGGATCTTGGATTCCGTCTAATGCGAGAACAAGCTCCTTTTCCGGCGTTATTTCCGTTATATCCCAATTGGGGCGTTTAAAGATTGCGAGTACATCTTGGGGATTTTTCAGGAAACTGGCTTTACGAATATCATCTTCTTCCGCTACCAATAACTCCTTGGCCGGAATATCGCCTTGTGTAGCCATCCAAGATGGCTTGGCTATTAATAACTCACATTCAAAGGCCGGTAACATATCGGCTACCAATTTATTTCCTTCGGCTACAAAAACATTATTTTCATTCCGGAATTTCTTTAATTCCAGAGAACGGATGTATTTGACTTTGGTCTTGCTTAGCATCTTAGTTCTTTTTACAAAACAAAAGTACGGTAAATTCTTTAAATTCCAGTACATTCGCGATCGTAAAAAGCTTGGAATGATGAATCGATCTCTACGTATATGCTATTTTATCTGTATCGTACTACTGCTAGCCTCTTGTAGTACGACCAAGTTTGTGCCGGATGGGGAATATTTGCTGGATAAGGTGGAGATCGTGTCGGATAACAAGGATTATAAGTCTGCGGATTTAAAATCTTATCTTAGGCAGCAACCAAACTTCAAGGTGTTTGGTCTGATGAAGTGGCAGTTGTTTGTCTATGATTGGTCTGGTAAGAATGAGAAGAAATGGATCAATAAACAGTTACGTAGGATTGGTGAGCCTCCCGTGGTGCTGGATACGATGTTGGTGGAACAGTCCGCCATGGAACTAGAGCGTTTTTACATTAATAAAGGGTATGTCCATGCGGATGTATCAACGACGATCGATACGACACGCCATAAGAAAGCGGTTGTAACTTACCATATAAAGGCGAACGATCCATATAGGATACGCAATTACACGATGAAGTTCCCCGATCCGAAAATTGATAGTTTGGCACATCTGAAAGCGCCTCGCCGCTCTCCCTTAGCTTCTGCGTTCCGGTCCTCACAGGAAGAGTATAACCAATTAGTTAAGGAAGGAACTTTATTTGACCGGGATATATTGGACAAGGAGCGGGAGCGTATTACGACCTTACTTCGCTGGAACGGGTATTATGGTTTTAATCGGGATTATTTAGGATATATCGCTGATAGTTCTTTTAACCAAAATGTCGTGGATCTTGATATGTCCATGAAACCTTATCGGAAGGTGTTGCCCAATGGGTCGGTAGAGGATCAGCCGCATCGTCAGTATTATATTAAGGATGTAACGGTCTTAACCGATTATAATCCGATGGGGGTAGGAGAGGACGCTAGTTTCATGGCTACAGATACGATGCTCAGCGCAGGGGTGAATATCGTATATGGCCGGAACGGGAAGAGTATCCGTCCGAGCGTGCTCCGGAGGAGTACTTATATTCGTCCGGGGCAATTATTTAGTGAGAAGAATATAGAGCAGACCTATTCAGCGTTCGCTTCTCTAAGGGCTTTGAGGAATGTAAATATACGTTTTACGGAAGTAGAGGAGCGGGATACGATGAAGTTGGATTGTTACATTCTCACTTCTCCTGCGAAGATAAATACGGTGGGAGTGGATTTGGAAGGTACTAACTCGGCGGGTGATTATGGGTTTGCCTCCAGCTTGAATTATCAGCATAGGAATATCTTCCGAGGATCGGAGCTATTCTCGGCGAGGGTGAGAGGGGCTTACGAGGCGTTATCCGGAAATAAGGCGAATGGCTTTGGTAATTACTGGGAGTTAGGTGCGGAAGGGTCCTTGCTGTTTCCTCGTTTCTTGTTCCCATTCTTGAGTTCGGATTTTCGTAGGCGGCTACGTGCGTCAACTGAAGCGAAAATAAGTTACAACCTGCAAAAACGTCCGGAGTATACGAGGGCGATTCTATCTGGTGGTTGGAGTTATATTTGGCAAGATCGGGGCAATACACAGGCACGCCATACCTTTAAGCTTGTAGACTTGAATTATGTGTATTTGCCGGATAAGAATATGGACTTTATCAATAGCTTGCCGGATTATATGGTGTTGTATAACTATACGAACCATTTTATCATGAGTTCGGGATATACTTATTCCTTCAGTAATTATTCTCCCCAGAATCGTTTGAGAAACACGCATTCCCTACGTGCGTCGGTCGAGGTCGCAGGGAATTTGTTGAGTGCCTTTTCGCATCTTACGGGGGCGAAGAAAAATGATGACGGTTATTATGAGTTGTTTGGTACGGAATATGCGCAATATGTGAAATTGGATTTCGATTTTAGTAAAGGAATCGTGCTTGACAGTCGTAACAAGTTAGCTTTCCATATAGGAGTGGGAGTGGGGATGGCTTATGGTAACTCAAACTATTTACCTTTTGAGCGTGCTTATTTCTCGGGGGGAGCGAATAGTGTCCGGGGATGGTCTGTACGAGAGTTAGGTCCGGGTAGTATGGAAGTTGACAGCACGACTTCTTTCGCTCTTCAATCGGGGGATATCCGCTTGGATTTGAACTTGGAATATCGAACGAAACTTTTTTGGAAGTTTGAATTGGCGGCTTACATAGATGCCGGAAACATATGGACCCGGAATGTATCAGATGAACGCTATAAGGCTGGAAACTTTGATTTCTCTCGTTTTTACAAGGAGATCGCTGTTTCCTATGGTTTGGGACTTCGTTTGGACTTTGATTTCTTTCTACTACGTTTAGATACAGGCTTCAAGGCTTATAATCCTCAGGAGAAAAAGTCTAGGCGTTGGGCGATAACCCGTCCTAATTTCAAGGATAATTTCGCCTTGCATTTTGCCGTTGGTTATCCATTCTAAATTCAATATGTAAAAAAGTGTACTAAAAGTTTGCAAGGAAAAGAAAAATCCTTACCTTTGCACCACGAAAATAAGGATGGTCAGGTAGCTCAGCTGGATAGAGCAACAGCCTTCTAAGCTGTGGGTCCTGGGTTCGAATCCCAGCCCGATCACGAGGGAGACTCTTTTAGAGTCTCCCTTTTTTTGTTATAATCAGATGCCAGTTTTTTTCTTTTGCTTGTTTTGATCGTTGTTTATTGATCTTTTATGGAAAACTTTGAGTGTTATCTATCGGTTATTATATAGAAGATTTCGAGATAGAATTTCATAATTTTGTTTTTGATGGGATAAGGGCTATTAAGCAGGATTCCTGTATTTGAGATTAAACAGATTGTAAATATTTAAAAAGTAGATAAGATGGAAACATTTGACGATATCATTAAAGGGGATAAACCTGTATTGGTGGATTTTTTTGCGACATGGTGCGGCCCGTGTAAGGTGTTGAGTCCGACGGTCGAGGCATTGGGGAAGGAGTTGGCGGGACAAGTGCGTGTCCTTAAAATTGATGTAGATAAGAACGAGGCACTTGCCACACAGTTGAGGATCCAATCCGTACCCACTTTGATCATCTTTAAGAAAGGTGAGATCGTATGGCGCTCTTCCGGCGTGATGGATCACGGAAGCCTATTGCGGAAGGCGCAAAGCTATATCGATTAAAAGCCGTTCATCGGGATCAATACCGTTGGGATCAATAATAGGAATCCTAGGATCACTAGGACAAGGATGAATTTCCATGCCCATTTGAACCATTTATCATACGGAATACGGCTTACTCCTAGAACCGCTATCAGAACACCAGATGTGGGAGTTATCAGGTTCGTGAAGCCATCGCCAAACTGAAAGGCCATGACGGTGGCTTGCTTGGATAAACCGATCAACTCCGAGAATGGGGCCATGATAGGCATGGTGAGGGCCGCTTTGGCACTTCCGGAAGGAATAACTAAATTGATAAGCGTTTGAATAACGTACATCATCCCGACCGTAGCTACTTGTCCCAAACCTTCCATCCCTTTCGCTAGGTTAAAGAGAATCGTATCGATCACTTTACCGTCTTGCAGGATTACGATAATACCTCCAGCTAAGCCGACAACCAAGGCGGCGCTCATAATATCCTTGCAGCCCTCTAAGAATAGTTTCACAAGCTCATTCGGATCGCGTCCATTGGCAATTCCCGCCGCTATGCCCAAGGCGAAGAACAAGGTCGCTATTTCCATAATATACCAACCGTAGCCCATTACGCCTGTTATCAAGAAAAAGATCGTGAAGAATAAAAGGTTCAATATATATAAGTGCACGGTTTTCCGTAGGGCAAATATCGAGCTGATCACGAACGCTACGCTAAGAATCGGAATTAAGGGTAGTCCCTTGATTACGCTATTTCCTATTTTTAAGGATGTCTGGGGGTAATAGAACGAAAAGATAACGAGTACGATAGCCAATAGGACGAAACTGATCCATGCGGCTTTCGGGGTTCTGTATACGATTTCCAAGGAATTGGTACTATGCAAATCTCTCCAATATTGATCATCCTCATAGACTGGTGACAATTGAGGGTTCTTTTTTACCTTGGCGGCATAACGCAATATCCATGTGAAGCCTACCACATTGATAATACACCAGCAAACGATGCGATACTCGATACCGGAGAAAAGAGGAATCCCCGCCAAGCCTTGCGCTATACCGATCGTGAAAGGGTTTAAAATCGACCCCGGCGAAACCTAATCCTGCCGCTATAAAAACCATGCATACGCCGGTTATGGAATCGTATCCCATAGATATCGCCATCGGGACCAAGACCAGACAAAAAGCGATGGTCTCCTCACTCATCCCGAATACGGCTCCGAATAGGCTGAAAAGTAGCATGATAGCAGTTAATAAGAAATTGTCCACACCTATTTTACGAAGGATAGGGTTGTTCTCCATTTTGCGTGCTTTCCGTAGGAAACTGACTGTTCCGATATCAAATGCCTTACTGTCGTTCACGATCCAGAATACCCCGCCGATGATAAGGATAAAGACAATGATATCCGCCTTGTCCACAAATCCTTTATAAAAG
>ENA-OPZZ01001284-OPZZ01001284.1-human-gut-metagenome-genome-assembly--contig:-NODE-1284-length-15952-cov-3.699842_pt1 | contig 15952 bp, 24 predicted proteins | sample MGYA00242487_ERZ504511 | MGnify/ENA primary metagenome ERZ504511 (study PRJEB26092, sample SAMD00036241) | human gut metagenome | host: Homo sapiens | study: EMG produced TPA metagenomics assembly of... | reverse complement strand
GCGGGGGCCGGCTGGGTCTGGCTGGACGCGACCACTGCGAATGTCGTCTGCCAGATCTTCGACGCCCCTCTCGCCGGACCGGCAAGAGACATTCAAGACCCTGCCGGCATCCGTGATCCTGAAATTCTGCTGGAGGGTCGCAAATGGCATATAGCCTTTATCTGATCCGCAACACCAGAGACACCGATCTATACTATGCCGAGCACGGCGAAATAGGCGGGTCCCGGATGCCGTTGGCTATGACGAGCCGCTTCACGCCATGAAATTCCGCACTTATGAGGAGGCGCAGGCATACATCGACACCAGCTCCCGGAGTGGACAAGAGACTGCCATCGTCCGGCGGAGCTTACCGCCTCGCATTTTACCTGGCTCGGCTGTGGAATTACGGCTATGCTCCGCAGCGGCAAGCCGATCCCGGACCGCCTGCTGGCGCCGACGCCCGGCCGGCTTCGTCTCTGGAGATGCTAAAGGAGGAAAAACAAATGAGTCAAACACCGAGAAACAAGATGCTCACCCGGATGGAGGAAGTCCGGGCACAGGTGGCCGAGCGTGATGAGCTCATTGAGATCATCGCCATCGCCCTGCTCACCCGCAAGAATGTCTTTATCCTGGGCGATACCGGCCAGGCCAAGAGCGCCGTTATCAACCTGTTCCGCGCCGGCATCACCGGCACCAACCAGTTTGAGCGGCTGATGTCCAAGCAGACCGATGAAGAGGCGTTGTTCGGGCGTCTGGACCTCTCCAGCCTCATCCCCGGCGGCGTGCCGGAGGAGGTGTTGGAGAAAGACCAGCACTATCAGGAGCTGCGCCGGAAGCTGGAGACAGAACTTCAGACCGGTGGGCCGAACAGCGCAAGTCAACTCGCGGACCTGACCGCGGAGATGGAACAGTACCGTAAGGCGCTCGCTGAGCTGCACAGCGGCGAGCCCCGGATCATCACCAAAGGAAAGCTGCCGGACAGCCATATTGTCTTTTTAGACGAGATTTTTAAGGCGTCCGACGGTATCCTCAACGCCCTCCTGACCGCGCTCAACGAGCGCCGGTACACCAATGAGGGCAAAACCATCCACATCCCCACGATCTCTTTCTTTTCCGCCTCCAATGAAATTCCGAATTTCGCAAATCCGGAGGAGAAGATCCTCAAGCCGCTCTATGACCGGTTTGAGCTCAAGGTGGTCACTGAGTATGTGGAAGACAGGGACGCCCGCCTGACGATTCTGAAGCAGAAGCAGGCGGCGCAGGGCACGGCGCAAAATCCGTCGGCCGTCATTTCCCTGGCGGAGCTGCAGGCCATGCAGGACGAAGTGCTTCAGGTCCGCGTCCCGGACCAGGTAAATGAGCTGATGGACGATGTGCTGTGTGGGCTGCGCGGCAAGGGCATCCATATCTCTGACCGGAAATATTTTAACTACGCCCCTATCGCACAGGCAAAGGCCTGGCTCAGCGGCAGGGACACCGTGGAGCCGTCTGATCTGACCACGCTCTGCGCCTACCTGTGGACCGCTCCGGAGGAGCGGACTATCATCCAATCCACCTTGGAGCGGATGTGCAACGATCCCCTCAAGGACCGGCTGGACACCATTCTGGCGGAAGCCGTGGAGGGGTATCAGGAGTTTACCGATACGGCCGACGCCCCTGCGGCCCGCCGGATCGGAAAACTGCGGGATGAATTTATGTCCCTCTATATCACGCTCAGTCAAATGCTCTCCAATGCTCAGAGCGATGCGGAGCGGGAAAAGATCAACGCCTGTCTGGAAGAACTGGAGCGGTACAGCAAGGAGGCCCATGCGTCGGTCCAATACTCTTATGTTCCGCTTCGGGAGCTCTATGACCTGAAGGCCAGTTGACAGCATCCAATGATAAAGAAAGAGGTGCCAATTATGTTAAATTACAATCTGCCGCTGACTGAAGCTGAATCAGAATTTGCTGCCGAACATCACTCCGTTATCTATGGGTATCTGCGCAAGGCGGGGCTGCCGGAGGATGACTTTTACGATGTTGTGGTCTTTGGCTACCTGCGGGCAGTCCGCAAATATCTGGCCCGGCCAGAACTGCGCAAGTACAGCTTTTCCACCATTGCCTACCGGGCCATGAGCTGCGATGTCCACCACTCCAAGGAGTATTGGATGCGCAAGAAGCGCCGTGCCCTGGTAGAGTCCCTGGATGAAGAGCTTCATACCCGGGATCTGCTGGACCCCGTATCGGCGGCCTATGAAAATGTGCTGTCTTTTCAGGAACTCTCCGGCAAGCTGACGCAAAAGCAGCGGCAGATCGCCGCATTGCGCGCACAGGGCTACCACGACCTGGAGATTGCCCGTATGTTTCAGGTCAAACCCGGTGAAATCAAGCTGGAGATGGACCAGGCGCGCTCGAAGGTCGTGCCGTTCCCCACGGAAACCGCCGCACTTGCGGCTTAAATTCAGGAGGTATCCTATGTCGAACATGAGCTACTGCCGATTCCAAAACACCTATGGAGATGCGGCCGAGTGTCTGGACGCACTGGAGCAGCAAAAAGAACTCAGCGGCGACGAGTACAACGCCGCCCGGAATATGTTCCTGGAATTTCTGCGCTTCTGTGTAGATATGGAGATCATCGAGGATTTCGATAAGGAGCGCTTTGGCGAATACCTCGGCGAGCTTCGCACCGGGAGGGACTGACATGGCAAATTGCCTTGAGATCACTCTCTGGTATCCGGAAGACAAATTCAATGCGCTATCCACTGCACTGGAGCCTGCGGGCTCCAGTGTGGAGGAAGAGCTGGGCAGGGTCTTGACGGAACTCTACGAACGCCTGGTCCCATCCGAACAGCGCGTTGAGATTGCCGAAAAGCTGGCCCGGGAGGAACAGCATGAAGCGGAGGAGCGGGTGCGGCACGAGGCGGAGACCTACCGCGTGTCCGTCCTCAAGCTGACCGCCGGCCGGGCCTGCGAGTACCATAAGCTCACGCGGGCCTGGGACCTCCTTGCCCTGGCCGCCTTTATCCGGGAGACGGTGCGAAAGTCGCCGTCATCCCCAAGCGGCGATTTTCGTTCCAGGCTGGGAGAGACGGAACGCCTTTCTACTCAAGACTTTGCCGAGCTGTCGATGGCGCGCTTTCGCAATGATCCTCATGTGAACGGTGCCTTCCAGGTCGATTTTCCCTCCGGAAGGTTTTCCTTTGTCATGCCCGGCGAGGGCTGGCGGAGCTATGCGCTCAAAGACATCTCCGCCGCTATTTACAAAGCGGGGCGGAAAAGCGGCCTGTCCAAGCTGGAAAGGCTTCACCGATTCTTCGACGCTCTGACCGACAAGCTGTATTTCACCTCGGAGGTTGAGTGGAACGGAGGCTCCGGCGATGTGTAAAGATTCGGAAAAGGACTGTAACACCTGCCGCCACAATCCCGGCTGCCTGAAAAAGGGGCTGGCAGTCTTTCTCCTGTTCATCCAGACTGGCCGCGACCGGGAGCTCTCCCGTGACCCTGACGGCCATCTGAAGACGGCATTTCGGTGCCGGGACTGGGAGGAGAAAGCGCCATGAGCTACACTGGCGGCGGCCCGTATTACGCGCAGCAGTACCCGGAGTACAACGGCATTCTGTGGAATGGGCGCTGTGGAAATCCTGAGTGCATATATCACTGGCATCCTCCAGAGGATGCTCCGGCGGAGCCTTCCCACAAGGAGGGCAGCTCCGGATGATGAAACTGTTCCGAGTCCATCATGTCCATGCCAATGGGCTGGAAACCCTGGCGCTGACGGTCAGCGCCGGCGGTCTGAAAAGCGCGGTCAAGCGGGTGCGCGAGCACCCCTTGATCCGGCTGCCAAATGGGACTTACTACATCTTTGAAGCAGGCAATTACAGTGATGGCCTGCAAATCACATTCTCATGATCAAGAGGAGGACAACCTTATGTTAAACCGTATCACTATGACCGGCCGCCTGGTTGCAGACCCTGAGCTGCGCCGCACCCAAAGCGGCGTCTCCGTCACCTCTTTCCGGATTGCCAATGACCGGGATTATGGCAAGGGCGAGGAGAAAGAGACGGACTTTTTCGATGTCGTGGCCTGGAGATCCACCGCTGAGTTTATCTGCAAGTATTTCACCAAGGGGCGCATGATCTCGGTGGACGGCCGGCTTCAGACAAGAGGCTGGAAAGACCGGGAAGGCAACAACCGCGTCAGCATTGAGATTCTTGTGGACAACGCCTACTTTGCCGACAGCAAGAAGGATGATGCCGCCGGCGACTTCCCCGCCGACGACCAGTTTGCGGGCTACGGCGCCTATCAGGGCTCTGTGCCGGGCGGCGGCGATGACTTTGCGCCGGATTTCTAATTCCGGCAAAACAACACGCGGGGGAGGCTTCGTCCTCTCCCGCGCTGTATTTCTTCCCTGCAAAAGCAAATATACCAAGATACAGGAGACGATGATACATGAGCTTTCCGGAACAGGATCGCGCAGTACAGATATTGGAGAAAGAGTTCGGCCCCCGCTGGAAACAGATTGTCCAGGAACTGGGGACCAAAGAGCTTCGCCAGCGTGTGGGTAAGGAACTCACTTCTTTTATGGCTTTCCCGGAACGCGGCAGCGGCGGGAACAACAAGTGGCGTGGAAACTGCTCGCCGGAGGTCGTGCGGGCGATTCTCCGCTATGTGCTTGAGTGCAAGCATTACTACGGGAAGCAGACACAGGACTTTACGCTCCTTGATCCTATGTCCGGCTCTGGGACGAGCCAGGCGGCGGCGCAGAGCCTTGGTGTGCGCTCGCTTCTGTATGACCTCAATCCCGCCCCTGCCTGCGGTATTGGCGGATGGGATGCGCTGCGGGACGAAGTGGACGATTCGGCAGATTTGATTTTTCTCCACCCGCCCTACCATAATCTGATCCCTTACTCCGGAAATATGTGGGGCACGCCGCATAAGGATGACCTTTCCAGGTGTTCCAGCTATCCCGAGTTTGTGGAAAAGCTGAATTACATTGTCCAGAAGCTCTTTATGGCCCTGCGCAGGGACGGCCGGCTTGCCATCCTGGTTGGGGACATCCGCACCAAAGGGAGTTTCTACTCTATGCAGCATGACCTTATGCGCGTGGGACAGATGGAAGCGTTCATCGTAAAAGGGCAAATACAACTGCGTCAGCGACACCCGCAGCTACAAAAAAGCCATTCATCCCTGTGGTAACGGAGTATTTGCTCCTTTTCCATAAACAGGATGCACTCTTTTTCCCTTTCGCGGTGCGCCGGGAGACCACCGTGGATCTACGGAAGGAGGACATCCCTGGCTTGACTTGGCACCACCTGATTCGGTTGACCATGGAGGAGCTGAGCGGCCGCGCCAAGCTGTCCGACTTGGGAGACCGTCTGGCCGCTCACCCAAAAGCAAAGAAAAACCCGCATTTTCGGGATCGCATACGGGCCACCGCCTATGAGCACCCGGGACAATATATTTCCTGCGGAAACGGCTTCTATGCCCTGAATTATGCCGTGGCCTAAATCAAAAACAGGAGGCAGAGATCTCAATGAAGATCACAAAAGAAGAGAAGATGTATCTTGAACGCTGCGGATATGGCAGAAAAGACTTCGCCCAGATCCAAGAAGCCACCAGAAGAGACAAAACAACTTACGAGATGGACGGCGCCCCTATTACCAGAGATGAGGCCGTCACCCGTTTGGGCCGCCTGGACTACCTATCCGGTATCGCCAGGAGTGCATTTCACTTCACAGCCATGCGTATCACGGAGGACGGGAAAGTAATCCTGTTCGACTCGTCCAGGCTGTTTGGAAAGGAATAGTACAATGGACAATCCATACTTAAAAGCTCAATGCCAAAACATGGTCTCCGCCCTCGCCGCCTTTTCCACAGCCTGCGAACTGGCGGCCTATGAAGATGACGGGTCCCTTTCCAAAGAGGAACTTCGTCAACTGCGGAGAATCCACGCCGCTGCCGCCCGTTTTCAAGCGGAGCTTCAGCGAGAAATGGAGAAGCGCCATGTCCCAACCGCCAAGCGCCTCTCCGCTGGATGCAGGTCACAGAAGGACGGTGAATACGATGCTCTTATCTGAGCCTGGAAAAGTCATCCGCTGCGCAGATCACCTCCAGGTTTTACTGGCGCTGCCCGCGGAGACCATAGATTTGATTCTGGCCGCTCCAGGCAAGCAGGAGTTTTTTCAAAAAGGCCGGCCATCCGATTACCTGTTTCGGAGGACTGCGGTTGAGCTCTTACGGGTTTTGAAGCCGGGCGGGGTGCTGGTCTGGCATGTCCCCAATGAGCGCGGGGAGGCCACCTTTTCCACCGCGCAATTCCGTCAGGTAGTCTACTTTCAATCAATCCAGTTGAGACTGATCGACACCATCCTTGTGGAAAAGGAAAGGAACACGCCGCCCACCCCTGTCCGATATGGAGACGCTTTTGAGTCCATGTATATCCTCGCAAAGGGCAAGCCCAAGACCGTTCATATTTTGAAAGACAAGCCCAACAAGTGGGCAGGTACAAAGACCTGGGGATGCCTCACCAAGCGTGAAGTGAACGGCACGCTCACTCCAAAAGGCCGAAAGACGATTCAGAAATTCGGCGCCCGCACAAATGTCTGGCACTACGGCACTGTTTTACCGATGGAGAGCGAGCTGTTCGGCGGCAAAGCTGTGAGCCTATCAGAACGGCTGGCCGAAGATCACATCCGGACCTGGAGCAACGAGGGTGATCTGGTGCTCGCTCCATTTGACAAGGACGGCACCGTGGCAAAAATAGCGCCGCTGTTGGAGCGGCGCTGGCTGTCGCTCCAAAATGCGGCAGACTGCGATGGCCTGAGAGACAACGCGGGATAAGATTGATCCCGAAGAGGATTTCGATCATAACAGGACTTTGAAAATGACAAAGGAAGGAAAGTAATATGCGTACTTATTTTCGCTCTTTAAGCGATGTGCTGGGCTCTCCCCTGGCACAGACCGCGCAGACATTCTCCCCCCGGCACGCCGGCGGACATCGGGTGCTGAAATCAACCAAACTGGAGGACGCGGCATACCGGGACCTGCGCCGGGGTGATAACGAGCTGGATGCGCTGGAAAAAGCCTGCGGCGAAAAGCTGTCCACCTTTCCCGCTCTGAGCAGGGACATCTATCAGAGCTTTTATTCCCTGAATGTGCGGCGGCAGCCAGAAGATGCCATTTCCGAGCAGGCCCGCCGCTTCAATGCACCGATCCTAAATGAGGTGATGGACGGCGAGGACTATCCCGCCATCAAAGCCGCCTGTGAGGGGCGGCAGCTCCCCGCCTATGAGGCCGCTTCGGAATTTATCAGTCAGGTGGCTGGAAACCTGGATGAGCTGCTGGAAAAAGCCAGTGGAAAAAAAGGGGCGCTGAATACCCTGGAGCGCCTGGAACAAAAAAGGGACAGGAGCATGGAGGAGCTTCAAAAACTGATGAAGCAAATCGCACAGGCCGGCCCTGAGCAGCTTCCCGAACTGGAGAAGCAGGCCGTCAAGGCTGCCAATCAGGCCCAGAGCCAGGTCAACCAGACGGAAGCCGTGGGCCATATGGTCCGCGACCAGATGCTCCAAAATAAAGAGGCCGTCTCCGGCTGTTTTGCACAGGCGGTACGGGCGGCGGCACAGAAAGCCGAAAGCGTTTCGTCGGCGCTTCTGGCCTGGGGCTACGGCCCTGACAGCAATGATCCGGAGCGGAGAGCGGCGGACCTGGAGTTGGCCGCCCGCGTCGGCAAGAGTCCCACGCTCATGGAGGTGGCCCGCTATCTGGGGCGCCTGAAGGAGCTGATGGACGGCAAGCGCAAAAACGGCTATGCCTATGGCCGCGGCGAGAAGTACAGCCTGGAGCTGGGCGGCGACATCAACAGGGCCATTGCCTCGGAGTTCGCCATGCTTGCCGCGCCGGAGACGCTGCCGCTTTTCCTGCGCAAGCTCCAGCGAAAGGCACTCAAGCAGTACCAGCGCCGGGAGCCCATCTGCAAGGGAAGCGGCGACATCATCTGTATGCTGGACGAGTCCAGTTCTGCGGAGAGCCAAGCACCCTGGTGTAAGGCGGTGGCCCTGGCCCTGCTGGACATTGCCATGCGGGACCAGCGCCGGTTTGCCGTGATCCATTTTGCCGGGGTTGGAGATGTTCAGACTGATCTCTTCCTGCCGGGGCAGTACGACCGTGAGGATGTTCTGCGCTGTGCCGAGACCTTCCTAAACGGAAACACCGACTACGAGACGCCGCTGCGGGAGGCCCTGCGCCTCATGGAGCAGGAGGGCTTTGAAAATGCCGACATGGTGTTCGTCACGGACGGTGAATGTGTTTTGCCGGACAGTTTCCTGGAAAAGCTGAAGGCGGAACAGTCCGCCAGAGGCTTCCAGATCACCGGCATCCTGCTGGATCAGGAGGACGCCGGGTTTGAGTTCAGCCTCCGGGAGTTCTGCACCAATGTCTACCGCACCAGCCAGCTCTCCCGCGATCAAATCGCGGAGCAGCTGGTGGTGAGCCGGGTGGCATAGCGGCGAGAAAACATCTTATTACACAGAGAACACGGACGGAGAGTTGCGAACTATCCGTCCGTGTCACTCTGCCGCCAAAGGCGTCTCGCCGCGAATCTCCAGACTTGCCTCATTCACCATCTCGACTTGATTTATCTCTAAAATCTGATTATACTAACAACAAATACAGAACTTAAAATCGCTTTGGAAAAGGAGTGTGCCGCATGGATCACAAGCTCCGGTTATATCATGTTGGTCCTATTCAAGAATGTGATTTGGACCTGAACGACTTCACCGTTTTGACTGGCCCGCAGTCCAGCGGAAAAAGCACCGTTGCAAAAGCCGTCTATTTTTTCAGGACGGTCAAACAGGATATTTTGAATATTATCATGCAGGGAGGCCCGCAAGCAGTATCGGACCGGGATGACGCTTCCTGGTCCATGGTCTTGGAACAGCGCCTGAAGAACAAATTCCTGCAGCTTTTTGGGACCTCCTGGGTCATGCCGCTGGATATGAAGATGGAATACACCTATAAAAAGAATGTCTCTATCCGGGTATCCCTGACTGAAAATTATGATGATCCCCTGAAAAACTATATCGAAATTGAATTTAGCGGCTCTGTGAAAGAGTATTTCACAGAGCTGGGCTGGCGGAATTTTTCCAATATCTCTCCCGGCCAGAGGGACTATGCCGAGAAACAGCTCAGCCAGTTGTTTAATGATCCGTATGAAACCGTCTTTATTCCGGCCGGGCGCAATTTGATTACACTGCTGAGCGCGCAGCTCAACTATATTTTTACTTCGCTGGAGGAGTCCCAACTCCGTAATATCGACTATATCACCAAGCGATACACGGAATTGATCCTAAAGCTCAAGCCGACCTTCGGCTACGGGATGGATGGCGTTATCCGGGAAATTGAGGCTGACCCGATTCGGCTGAAAAAGTACAAGGAGATCAGGCCCGCGGTCAACCTCTTGAGAACAGCCGCGGAGCAGGTGTTGAACGGCAGCTACCGATATACGGAAAATGAGGAGCGTCTATATCTTTCAGACGGCAAATATGTGAAAATCAACCTGGCTTCCTCCGGCCAGCAGGAAGTTGTGTGGCTTTTTAACCTTCTGTTCTATTATCTGATTGAGCAGAGAAAGGTGTTCCTGATCGTGGAAGAGCCGGAGTCCCACCTTTATCCGGCCTCCCAGCAGACAATCTCCCATGTGCTCGCTTTGATGCTTACCAGCGGGAACACAGGCATCGTGACCACACACAGCCCCTATGTGCTCAGCACACTGAACTATCTGATGCTCGCCGGCCAGGTTCCTGTTCAGCGTCAAGAAGAGGTCAAGCCGCGTCTCAACAAGAGGTTTTGGCTTGATGCGGAAAGATCAAACGCCTATTATATTCATGACGGCAAGCTGGAAACGGCTGTGAACGAGGATGATGGGCTGAAGCTGATCAAGAATGAACTGATTGACGGCGCCTCCACTGAGATCAATGCGTTAAGCGATTTCCTTCTCGGATTTTTGTTTTCTGAGGAGGGATAGGTATGTGCTGCAACATCAATGATTTTACGCCGCATCGGGCGGGACAGCACTCCGTATTTACTTCGGCGGAAAATCGCTGTACCCATGTCGGCAAGAACAAAAATAGGCACATGATCCGGCAGTTCAAGGTGGATGGAGAGGTGGTCGCAGCGGGGGATATGTCTCCGCGCTGTGATTATCTCCTTTTGAACGATGATGCAAAGACTTCCTACTACATCGAATTGAAGGGCTCCGATCTGGTCAAGGCCATTGAGCAGATTGAGACTACCGTCGCCATGATTGCCCCCTCCATTCCGGAATATGCAGTCCTGCGCCGTATCGTTTTCAGAACGGGTACCCATGGAATACAAACCAGGCCCGTACTCTCCTGGAAAAGGAAGCATGGAAATACCGTCGTCATCAAAGAGCGGCTTTTAGAGGAAACGATCTGATTCATCTTGCGAAGGATCGGCGCACCGGGGAGTTCAAATTGCCGCCCGGTGCCGGTCCTGCTGTTTTCTCAAAAATAAAAAGCCCCTTGGAGGCGCATCGCATACTCAACGGCAAGTTGCAAGTTCCTTTTTTCTTACTATAATCAAGCAGAAAGAGGTGAAACCAAAATGGCAGACAGTCGCTATGTTCTTATGCACAAAAATACACCTGTGGCCGACCTCCAATTGGATACGGACACCGGTGTGATCCGGTCTGTCGGCCATGTTTATAACGCGCTCCATGTTCCGGTAGGTATCCCTGTGAAAAAGGGAGTCATTGACAGGAGCGCCCTCAATACATGGTGGACCGGCCGGGCCATTCCAGCCAGCCGTGACCGCATCCGGGATGCCCTGCGAGAGTTGGAGTTGGCCTCCACACAACTGCTCCTGGACAAATGCCTGGGGCTAAGCCTGTCCGACCAATATTGGATCTGCCCGACATCCAGCGGCGTGCGCTGGGAGGAGGTAAACTTCTTTCAAAACGCCTTTTCCGATGATGTGGGCAATATCCTGCTCGGCCGCGGCTCATCCAGCGGCCGGGTAAGCCTGATGTCCCCGGACAACACCTCGGACGGTTGGCTGAAGAAAAAGTGGGCCATTCTGGATGAGCGCCGGTGCCTGATGAAGGGCGGAAGCGGCGCCACCCAGCAGGAGCCCTACAATGAGGTGCTGGCCAGTTCCGTGATGGAGCGTCTGGGTATCCCCCATGTGACCTATACGCTGACGGTCCAGGAGGACTACCCGTACAGCGTATGTGAGGACTTTATCACCCCGGAAACCGAGTTGATCCCAGCGTGGTATATCATGCAGACGGTAAAGCGGCCCAATCATGTCTCGGTCTATCAGCATTATATGGACTGCTGTGAAGCCCTTGGTATTCCCGGCGTCCGGGAGGCCGTGGACCGGATGATCGTACTGGACTACCTGATCGTCAACGAGGACCGGCACCAAAATAACTTCGGCGTGGTACGCAACGCTGAGACGCTGGAGTATTTGGGCGCCGCCCCGATCTACGACAGCGGCACATCCCTGTGGTTTGACAAGCCCACCGGCATGGTGGGAAGCGGGCGGGTCACCTGCAAGCCGTTCAAGGACCGCCATGAGGAGCAGATCAAGCTGGTATCTTCCTTTGACTGGCTGGACCTGTCCAGGCTGGACAGTATCGAGGAGGAATGGATGGAGCTGACCAAGGGCTCCCTGTTCCTGGATGAAGCCCGCCGCATTGCTGTGGCCCGTGCCCTGCGTTGGCGCATTGAAACGCTCAAGGAGATCTCCCGCTGCGGCGTCTATGCCGTTCCGGGAACAGGCCATGATGTGACGGAGGATATTCGTTACAGCGGCCAAAGCGAACAATAATATCGGATCAAAGAACACAGGCCGGCAGCTTTGCGCTGTCGGCCTGTAAAACACAGTATGGGTTATTTACAAAAATCATTTAGCCTGGTCCCATACATGGGAGTGATGAGGCAGCGTCCGCATATTCTGGGAAACGGAGCCGCACCGCCTCAAAGAAGCAGGACTGAAACCCACAGCAGAATATCTCATCCGGCAGGAATGCCGCAGAGACCCGTTCATCCTCCGGTTGCTCCTGCCCATAGCCGTTCCACAGGTTAAATGCCAGCCTGGTGATTCTTTTGCTCGTACCAGTCTGCCAGCCGTCAGCCAGCGCCTCCGGGCAGATACACCACTCCCGCCAGTCAAATAAACGATGGAAGTGGCTCCTGGTATCTGGGCACAGCCCGCACAGATAGAGGAAAGAACGAAAATAGTTGTCTGGAGTACGCCCGGATGCTGCGGCCCGCTCCAATTTCTCACGGAAAAACGCTTCGTGCGCATCGTCATAAAAATGTACCGTCATGTATTCCTTCGATCTCCTTTCACCTGCCCTATGTAAGAGTAGATGGACACAAGCGCATCCAGGCCATCGTCTCTGCGCTTGAGCAGTGTCCGCGGCGCCAGATGCATTTCCCGCTGTAATTCTCCCCAAGTTTTCCCCTCAAAATAATATTTTCGGATCACTTCGGCCTGTTTTTCTTCTAATTGTGAGACATAGAACTCCAGCTTGGAGATCTGTTGTTCAACGGTATAAAGCTCCTGGGCGATCTCCATAATGGTTTCTTGGTTGAGTCGGTCTTTCTTGTCCCGGAACTGTGTGGCGATACGCATGGTCTTATCTGAGATAAATCCCGCCGGTCGAATGCCGTCGCTCACCGGCCTCCTTCGCCCTGGCGGCTGACCGGCTGCTCACCGAGAGCTCGATCTCCGGCGACGGCGTGGGCAAGCCCCTGGGCCTGCTCCGCTCCAAGGCGCTGGTCGAGGTGGCCAAGGAGGCCAGCCAGGAGGCGGGCACCTTCGTGGGCGCAAACGCGATCAAGATGCAGGGCCCGGGCCATGCCCAGGGGCAGGGAGCGGCTGGTGTGGCTGATGCACCCTGACCTGGAGGAGCAGCTCCCCTACCTGTCCATCCAGAGCGGCGAGGCGGCTAAGTTCCTGTGGAATCCCGAGGGCGGCCTGGGCAACTTCGACACCCAGCGGGTGCTCAACAAGCCGGTGCTGTTCGAGGATAGCTGCGCCTCCCCCGGCGTGCGGGGCGATGCGCTGCTGGTAGATCCCTACATGTATATCCTGCTCACCAAGGGCACCGTCAAGCAGGACTGGTCCATCCACGTGGAGTTCCTGACCGACCAGAACTGCTTCCGGGTGGTGTACCGCTGCAACGGCGCACCCAAGGTCAACAAGCCCCTGACCATCAAGAACAGCAGCAAGACCCGCAGCCCCTTCGTGGCGCTGGCGGACCGGAAGTAAGGAGGAGCAAGCATGAAGCGTATTTCGGAAGCACTGGCGTTCCAGAACGTCCTGGCCCCCCAGAGCGTGGCGGCCTCCACCGACAAGACGACCGCCTATGTGGACGTGTCCGGGGTGGAGGAGATTGTATTCCTGGTGTCCGCCGCCGCCCTGGGCAAGGGGAAGGGGCTGACGGTCTCCCTGCTGGCCTCCGGCGACAGCGGCGGGGACGGAGCGCAGGAGATCGGCAAGACCACCTTCACCGACAGCGTGGGCACCGCCCCTCAACTTGCGGTGGTGACGTACAAGGTGAGCGCCCTCAACGGGCGGTATGTGGCCGTCAAGCTCCGCCATGATGCGGCGGCCGAGGTGGTCTGCGGCGTGACGGCGTGCGCCCGGAGCATGAGACTGCCCGCAGCCAACGCCTGGACGGCAATGGTGTGAGGGAGGCGGTCAGATGGCCATACCGGAGGAGCTGAGGGAGACGGTCTTTTCCTACTGCAAGGAGGAGGATACCCCGGACACCCTGGGGCCCATGACGGTGGCCTGGGATGGGGCGGAGGGCTATCTGGAGGGGGCCGGGGTGACCCGGCCCGCCCCGGAGTCCAAACGGCACGGCCTGTGGCTGGGGGTCATGCTGGCGGAGACGCTGGACCGGTATGACAACCGGGGCGGACAGGCCGCCGGACAGCTCCGGGACAACCCGGCATTCCGCCGGGCGCTGACACAGCTGAAATTGACGGAGCCGGAGGCATAAAAAAGCCGCCCCGGAAGGGGCGGCGGGTCAGGGCAGAACAGAGGGCTGGGGGCCGTATTCCCGTTCCATGGCGGTGCGGGTGACGATCCACTGCTTGCCGAACTTCTGGGCATCGACGCCCTCCACCAGCCTGCGGTAGGCCACCGCCTTGCGGAGAGTGCTGTCATGCAGACCCCAGAGGGAGGTCGCGTCGGCGAAGGAGAGCAGGCCGTCAAAGGGGGAGGAGACCGGCTGGCCGTTTTCCCACAGCTCAGAGCCGTCCAGGTCGATGTCGTCGTTCCAGGAGATCCCATAGCCGCCCGGATCCGTCCGGACCTGCTCAAACAGGCCGGCATTCCCTCCGGCGCGAAAATCCTCATCCATGACGGCGTGCGTCCGTTCGTCGAGGAGCGGTCCATCGACGGCTGCATCGACAGCTTGGACCAGTTCAACGCCGCCACCGTGGCCTACGCCTCCACCGACACGATTCTGCTCACAGAGGATCTGGGCGACCGCAAGGTGGTCAAATCCGTGCCGGAACGTCCGAACACCTTCCGCGCGCAGACCCCGCAGGCGTTCCGTTTCGGCACCATCGTCAAAGCCTACGAACTGGCCGCCGCCGACCCCGACTTCCACCCGACCGACGACACGCGCGTGGTGGTGGACTACCTGCCCGACGAGCCGGTCGCCATCGTGGACGGTTCCGAAACGAACCTCAAAATCACCACGCCATCCGACATGCCGATCGCCGAAGGCATCGCCCGTAGCCTCGACCCCGAACACGCCAAGGGAGGAAGCCAAGGCGCGCATGCACGCCGTGTTCGCCGAAGCGTTCTCCAGATGCACAGCCGTTGATTTTCATCGAACGTTAAGTCCGTCGACGTGTCGGCAGACTTAACGTCACACATTCACCACGTACACTGGAAACCATGCAGCAGATCAACATCGTCATCTCCGGTTTCACGCCCTACGAAGGCATCGACGTCAATCCGGCCGTGCTCGTGCCGGCGGACGGCTAGCCAAGCAATGGGCCGATCCGGCGCAATCGCAGGCGATCTCCGAAGAACTGCTGCAGGACATCGCCGTCACCGTCACCAACGTCACGCTTCCGGTGAGCTTCGCCAAAGCCTGGCCCACACTGCTGGAAGCCATCGAACAGGCCAAGCCGGACATCGTCATCGCCACAGGGCTCAAGCGCACCTCCCGTGGCATTCTGCTGGAACGATGCGCCACAAATCTCATGGATGCAGCCAAGCCGGATGCCGACAACGTGATTCCGCCCCGCCGCCCGATCGACCCGGAAGGTCCGGCCGCGTACTGGACGCGCCTGCCGTTGCGGTCGATACTGCACGATTTCGCCAAACATGAGATTCCCGCCGCGTTGAGTTCCGACGCCGGTACGTTCGTATGCAATTCGCTGTTCTACCATCTGCTCAACTGGTCGGCGGGCCAGGAACGTCGCATTCTGTCGGGGTTCGTCAGCCTGCCGATCGTCAACGGTCGGCCGCACGAACGTGGACTGTCGATCGAACAGCAGACCGCTGCGGTCGATGACGTGCTGCGTGAATCGGTACGATACTTCCTGCAACCCTCGTCAAGCGACATTCTGCTTGGCTGAGGACGGCTCCGCTTTCTACGGCACGATTTTCTGCGACATGTGAGTCATGCGGTTTCGACACGTGGTCGCGGACATACCGCCATACCCCCGACAGACTTTTTCGAACGATTTCTGTGCTCTCTGTGAGAATAATGCATTTCGTCCTGCGTGCCGCCTGCTGACTGAGATAGAGTACTGAACGAGTGCGCGCTGGCAGATGCGCAAAGTGTAGGGAATTCGTGAAAGGAAAAGGGCATGGTTGAGCAGTTCCCAATCGTGTTGAGGGGGTACGACAAGGATCGAGTCGACGAGGCGTTCGCTTCGGCTCAGGAGACGGTGAACCGTCTGCGTGAGCAGGTCAAGGCCGACGACCAGACCATCCT
>ENA-OPZZ01001282-OPZZ01001282.1-human-gut-metagenome-genome-assembly--contig:-NODE-1282-length-15968-cov-5.721798_pt1 | contig 15968 bp, 20 predicted proteins | sample MGYA00242487_ERZ504511 | MGnify/ENA primary metagenome ERZ504511 (study PRJEB26092, sample SAMD00036241) | human gut metagenome | host: Homo sapiens | study: EMG produced TPA metagenomics assembly of... | reverse complement strand
CATCACCTCTCATCAATATATAGCAAAATTCGTGCCAATTAATGTTTTAGATATTTACTTGAATAGTATACCGAATAACTATTGTTGCGTACAAGTTTTATTTGTTTTATGATGAATAATGAGGTGATTTCATTGGAAGAAAAAATAATGTTGTTGATTAATGGAAAAATGGATCAAAATTCATATGATGAATGTCAATCCACCCAATTATCAAAAGAATTAAAACTAGGTAGAAATCAAGTGATAAGATTATTAAATGAACTTTTTTAATGAGAAAAAACTTATTAAAATTAAAGCAAGTCCTATCTTATATCTTTCAAGAGCTTCTCTTGAAAGTAAATATAAGAAGAAACTTTCATCAGATGAATACAAATCATTGGATGAATTGGAAGCTGAATTAAATAATCAGACAGAGTTACAGAACTTTTGAAAAAGCTTATTGGGTCTAATGAAAGTATGTATCAGATTGTTGAGAAGATTAAGGCAACAGTAGCATATCCACCAGTTGGATTACCAATGTTGTTTTATGGACCAACTGGTACTGGTAAATCATTTATGGCTAAACTTACGTATGAATATTGTGTAGATACAGGCTTAATTGATGCATCTAAGAATTTTGTACAGGTGAACTGTTCAGAGTATGCCAATAACCCAGAACTACTCACAGCAAACCTATTTGGCTATAAGAAGGGCGCATTTACAGGTGCAGATAGTGATAACTTAGGTTTATTACATTTTGCGGATGGTGGTGTATTATTCCTAGATGAAGTGCATTGTTTAAATGCGGAATGCCAAGAAAAACTATTCCTTTATATGGACCAGGGAATCTATCACTTAGTAGGTGATAATAATAAGTGGTATAAATCAAAATGTAGAATTATATTTGCAACAACAGAAATACCACAAAAAGCATTATTAAAAACATTCCTTAGACGTATTCCTGTTATTCTTACAATTCCATCTCTTGCCCAAAGAGGAGAAAATGAAAAGCTAGAACTCATGTATAACTTCTTAAAGAATGAAGAGAAGCGTATCAACAAAACAATTCTTATTTCATCTAATGTCTATGAGTTGTTACTGAATCATACATTTGTAGGTAATATTGGTGAACTGACTAATACGATTCAGGCAAGCTGTGTGAGTGCATTATATAAAAGTAATTCAGATACGTTAGAAATTCATGCTTATGATTTACCTGACAGTATTAGAAATAGTATAGATGTCTCTTCTATGATTATGAAGAAGCATAAGCTTGTGTCTCTTAATACACTTCTTCCTGTATCAGATCAGGGTATCATTAAAGATTTTTATCAATCATTAATTAATATAAAGAGAGATACTTCATTTGCGATAAATGCACAGAAGACTGTAGATAGATATTTTGAAAAATTAATCTTTAATGATAATCGTGCAGGTTCAATTGATTATCTTACTAACTATCTAGAAAAGATATTTAATAATATCACTGAACATTATGGCTTTAGGACTTCACATAATGAGTTGATAGCACTCGCTACATATATCTCAGAATTCTCTAAGAATACATATCTGACAAATAACTGGATCAATGAGAATTATGATGAAGTGAAGAACTTAAAGAAATATCTTAAACTTGAATTCCATCGTGAATATGAAATAGGACAGGATGTTTCTCATTACTTAAAGAATAATATGAATCAGGATATTGATGACTTTGTAGAATGTATTATCTGTATTTGTATGATTAAGTATTTTGCACATTCTGGTGAAGATCTCACAATTGCGGTTATTATTGCGCATGGTTATTCAACTGCTAGTTCTATTGCAGAAGCAGCCAATAGAATGTTGAATAGTTATATATTTGATGCGATTGATATGCCATTAGATGTGGATGTACAAACTATTACAAGAAAGATCAATGATTACATTGCACATGTTGGTAATATCTCAAAACTTTATTTATTAGTTGATATGGGTTCTCTTGAAGAAATATATCAGGGATTAGATACAAGTAATGCGGATATTGCCTTAGTAAACAATATTAATACTAAATGTGCGTTAGAAATAGGACAGGGAATTAAATTCAATAAAACAGTGACTGAAGTCATTGATTCTATTCTTAAGGAAAACATCTATAAAACACATGTAGAACTTAAGAAAAACAAAGAACCTATTGTAATCTGTTCTTGTGCATCAGGATTAGGTGCAGCGCATAAGATCAAAGAAATCTTATTCAATTCTTTACCTGAAGATTCTAATCTAAAGATTATTACTTATGATTATCCTGCTTTAATACGTAAACAGGTCTATGACCAGTTAATGAATGATTATGAGGTTGTATGTGTTATTGGAACACTTGATCCTAACATTGAATCTATGAAGTATATTGGTATACAGGAATTGATCATTAATGAGGGTCAGAATGCGGTAGAGATATACTTTGGAAAGTATATGAAAAAAGAACAGATGGAGATATTTGAAAAGAATATCTTACGTAATTTCACATTATCCAATGTCATGAATAACTTAACTATATTAAATCCGGATAAACTACTTGAACATGTTGCGAAAGCAATTGACCATCTACAGAATATCTTACATAAGAGATTTAAAAATAGAACATGCTTTGGATTATATGTTCATATCTGCTGTCTTGTAGAAAGATTAGTTACAAGACAGGCTATTTCAAACTTTACTGATCAAGACTTTAAAGAAAAGCATCAAGAATTTATAGATCAAGTAAATATCTCAATGAAAGAAGTTAAGACATATTACAACGTTGAGATTCCAGATGAAGAAATAGAATATATATACAACTATATTATTAATGATTAGTGTGCTATTAATTGGCACACTTTTTGCTTAGGTATAAGTGGAAGCTAGTTGTACAGATCAAGCGTAAAGATCTATAAACTGGCACAAAGCTTGCTTGAGCATAAGTGGAAGCTAGTTGTACAGATTAAGTGTAAGAATCTATAAACTGGCACAAAGCTTGCTTGAGCATAAGTGGAAGCTAGTTGTACAGATTAAGTGTAAGAATCTATAAACTGGCACGAAGCTTGCTTGAACTAAGATGAGTAGAAAGGAGTGTAAATTATGGCAAAAATCATACTTGCATCACATGGAGGATTATCTGCAGGAATGCTTGATTCAGTAAAAATGATTGTTGGAGAATTAGCTGCTGATGTAGAAACATATAGTTTATTACCAGGACGCAATCCTAACGAATATGTAACTGAATTAAGAGAAAGAATCAGTGCTTCTTCAGAAAAATTCATAATTTTATGTGATATCAAAGGTGGTAGCGTTTATAACACTATGATTCAGTTGCTGGATATGGGTAATGTAGAAATTATTTCAGGAATGAACATGAATATAGTTTTAGAGTTAGTTATTAAAAACAGTAGCGGATGTATTGATATTGATAATGCCTTAAAAGAAGGAAAAGAAGGAATTCAATTAAAAAATAAAGATAATGTCGTCGTTAATACAGAAGACGAAGATTTCTAAAAAAAAGGAAGGTGGATTTATGTTAGTTGGGTTAAGAGTTGATCATCGTTTATTGCATGGTCAGGTAGCATTTTCTTGGACAAGTGCATTAGGGGCTGATTGTATCTTGATTGCAAATACAGCAGTTACTAATGATAATCTTAGAAAAACAGCTATTAAAATGGCAAAGCCAGCAGGGACAAAATTAGTTATTAAGAATATTGAAGATTCAATCAAAGCATTAAATTCAGGAGTAACAGATAAATACAAGTTATTTGTTATTGTTGAGAACGTAAAAGATGCTTACGAATTGATGACAAAAGCAGATATTCATTCTGTAACACTTGGTGGAACAAAGGCTACAAATGAAACAAAAAATATTTCTAAAGCAGTGAATCTGACTGATGAAGAAATTTCATTAGTAAAGGAACTTATCGAAAGAGGGGACGAAGTTGAAATTCGAATGGTTCCAGCAGATAAAAAGATGTTAGCTAAAAACGTTCTATAAAGGAGGAAAAATATTATGATATTGAAGGCATTTTTACTAGGCTGTATTGCATTCTTGGGGAAATGTGATTTAGCTACAGGTACAAACCAATTACAGAGACCTATTATTTTAGGCCCGCTGGTAGGGTTGGTGTTAGGTGATCTTGATGCAGGAATTAAGATCGGTGCAACGCTTGAACTTGCATTCTTAGGTTCTTATTCAGTTGGTGCATTTATTCCACCAAACGTTATTGTTGGTGGTGTATTAGGAACAGCATTTGCGATTGTTACAGGTAAGGGACCTGCAGTTGCATTTACAATGGCGTTTCCAATTGCTTTACTCGCAGTAGCAATTGATAATATCTTCTTCTCATTAGTTAGACCATTGCTTGGTAAAGTTGCTGATAACTATGCTGAAAAAGGTAATGTACACATGGTAAGTGTCATTCATATGGCTACAGGGTTCTTAACATGTACAGTACTATTTTTAATGGTATTCCTTGGATTCTCAGTTGGATCAGATGCAATGAAGAAATTTGTAGAAGCTATTCCAGCTGTTATTACTAACGGATTAACTATCGCAACAGGTTTATTACCAGGTATTGGGTTTGCTATGTTAGCTCAGATGATCATGAATAAGAAGGTCGTACCATTCTTCTTCTTAGGATTTGTATTATCAGCATATTTCAAATTACCAGTAGTTGGTATCGCACTCTTAGGTCTTATTATTATTTTTACAACAATTGATTTCACAACTAAAAAAACACAATTAGCAACAGCTGTAGTAGAGGAGGATGATGATGATGACTTCTAAAGCAGATACACCAATCAATGCTGAAAACGGTGGCGTTATTACAAAAAAAGATTTAGTTAGAATGTTCTGGAGATCATTACCAATGGAATTCTCATGGCATTATGAAAGACAGATGCATATGGGATTTGAATTCATGATAGGTCCAGCTCTTAAAAAGATTTATAAAGATGATCCTGAAGGATTAAAAGAAGCATTACATAGAAACTTGGAATTCTTTAACTGTACTGCTCATGTCTCACCTTTCATTGGTGGTATCACACTAGCTATGGAAGAAATTAATAGAGCAAATGATGATTTTGATGCATCATCTATCAATGCAGTAAAAGCTGCGTTAATGGGTCCTTTAAGTGGTATTGGTGATTCACTTATCTTAGGGACACTTCGTGTATTAGCAGTTGGTATTGGTACATCTCTTGCTGTTAAGGGTAATATTCTTGGACCAATCCTATTCTTCTTAATTTTCAATATTCCTACTTTCATCTTACGTTATGTATGTGCAATTAAAGGATATGAATTAGGAGCCAACTATTTAGAAAAAGTTCAGGCTTCTGGTTTGATGGAAAAATTCATGTTAGCAGCTGCAATTCTAGGGGTTATGGTCATTGGTGGTATGACAAACGAACTTGTTGTAGCTAAAACAGCATTAAAAATTGGTAGTGGTAAGTCAGCTACACAGATTCAAAGTGTATTAGATGGTATTATGCCAGGATTGTTACCATTAGCAGCAACTGGAATCTATTATAAGTTGTTGCAAAAAAAGACAAATGTCATTCTTATGATTGTTGGTACAGCTATCTTTGGTATTATCTGTGCACAATTTGGAATCTTAGCAGCTTAAAAAAATATTTATAAATAAAAAAGGAGAAAATTTTATGTTTAATTTTGATGAAAAGAAAGTTTATGCAGATCATTTAAATGGGGTAAATATGATTCCTCAGGTAGAAAAGGTAGTAGATAAAATTTGTGAAGATGGATATAAGAATATCTTCTTAGTTGGTATTGGTGGAACACTATTATATGCAGGACAGATTTTCCATACAGCTAGACAGTTAGGATGCTCTTTACCATTATATTTAACTAATGCTACAGACTTCTTGTATGAAGGTGATGCAAACTTTACAAAGGATTCAGTAGTAGTTGTTGCTTCATTATCTGGCCATACAGTAGAAGTAGAACAGGCTATTGATAAAGCACATGAAGTAGGTGCTAGAGTTATTGGTTATGTAGAAGTAGTTGATACTCCAATCGCAAACAAAGTTGATGAATTAGTCACAACAGTAGGTGGAGAATATTACTGGTGGTATACAGTTGTCTTAAGATTCATGAAGAATGCTGGACAGTTCGATAAGTATGATGAATTAGTATCTGATATGCAGAACTTACCAAAAGATATCGTTCAGGTATATAAAGATGCAGATGCTCAGATGAAAGAATATGCAGATAAATACTGTGACTCACCACTTACATACTTAGTAGCTTCAGGTAACCTTGAAGACTGGGCTCATTGTTATGGTATGTGTATTATGGAAGAAATGCAGTGGATGCGCACTCGCCCTATCTCAGCAGCTAACTTCTTCCATGGTTTATTAGAAGTTATCGAAAGAGATACTACAGTATTATTAATCAAGGGTGAAGATAAGACTAGACCAGAAATGGATCGTGTTGAAAACTTTGTTGGAAAAATTTGTGCAAATGTTACAACTATCGATACTAAGAACTTTGAATTACCTGGTATCAGAGATGAATTCAGAGGTATCTTATCTCCAATCGTAATGAGATCAGCATTCATGAGACTTAATGTTCATCTAGAACACAACAGACGTCATCCATTAGATATCAGAAGATATTACAAGTGCTTAGACTACTAAAATGAATAACGAGCAAGGCATTATATAATGCCTGCTCGTGTTTATAATTATGATAAAAACTGTTATTTTTGATATGGATGGTGTCATCTTTGATAGTGAAACCATGTATATAAATGATTTAATAAGATTTTTTAAACAGCATGATATAGAAATACAAGTAAGTGATTGTATTCCTCTTATTGGTATTGATAGTAAATTATATTATGAACAAGCATACACAATGTGGAACAACAAAACAGATTTCATTACATTTAAAAATATGCTTCAAGAATATTTTCGTTCATTTGATTGTGATTATAAAGCAGTCGTTAGACCACAGATCTATTCTGTTTTAGAAAGCTTAAGTGAACATTATAAAATTGCGTTAGCGTCCTCTTCAAGTTTAAATACTATTAATACTGCATTAGATCAAGCTGATTTAAGAAAGTATTTCACACTTATAGTAAGTGGTGAACAATTCAAAGAAAGTAAACCCAATCCAGAAATATATTTGCATACAATCAAAGAATTGAATGTGAATAAAGATGAAGGTATTATTATTGAGGATTCACCTAAAGGAATATTAGCTGCCAATAGAGCTGGTATTAAGGTATTGGCTTTAAAAGATGATAAGTTTGGCTTGGATCAAAGCCAAGCAGATATAATTATTGATGAATTAAATGATATTATAAAGTTGATTGAGAAAGGGGCATAAAAGTATGAATGCTATGTTAGTTGCTGTTATAGTGATTGCTGTTATTGGAATTATTCCAGTGATCATTAGAAAGAAATTTCTAAAAATATATCTTACATTACTCCAAAAAAATGATATTAAGGCAATAGAAGACTTAATAGCAACTAAACTAGCTAAGATATGTATTCCTCTATTTAATAGGGAATATTTACTTTTAAATGCTTATCTAAAAGTAAATGATAACAAACAAATAGATACTCAAGTAAACAATATAATGGACCATGTTCCTATGAATTCTAAGCAGAAGTCTGCTCTCGCAAAATCAGTATTCTATATATATGTAGATAAGAAGAATGCATCTATGATTGATCGTTTGTTGGAAATGGTTAGCACTACAAATGATCATGCCCTATATAGACAGATGGATATGGTCAATGATACTTTAATTAGTGGTGGAATTAAGTATTATGATGAATTAAAATCTGATCTAGAAGATGTAGAATATACTAAAAACAATGCAGATACTCCCTATCTCGAATTCTTATTATCAGTTATCTACAAAAATATGGGTAATGAATCAAAAAGCAGGGAATATAAAAATAGAGCCTTAGAAGATTGTAAAGGAACTGTATATGAATCTTTAATTAAATCTCAAAATTAATAGGATGATTGAGAAAATCTCGCACTGAAAGACAACCTAATTAAATGGGTTGTCTTTTCGTGCGACAGGCAGTCGCTTATATGTTATGTCAACAGGGGCATGACATTTTCTACTTATAAATGCTTATTCAAGATAGGGCTCTATTAACTTGAAATGCTTCATGGAATGTAAAAATCCTGTAGGTGAAAGTCCTACATCGTGCGCACTAGTGCTATTCGAAAAGTCTAATCTAATGCATCAACGTAAGGCGGTGTGTGAAGGATATGCAGTAGAATGTGTGACAACATTGCGATAAATGTGGAAGTCTATTTACTGTGTTATCAATGAACTAGACGATAACATAGGCCTTCTATTGTGAAGTCTGTTGGCATGATATTAAGGAAATAGCGATGACCCTGTCAGACCTTATGACTACTTGGTGTATATCAAGGTACTTATCTATAAGTGTAATTCGAAGTGATAGGTACATCATGAGGAGTCAGACACTCTCATAGTAGTGAATGATATTGATGTAACATAACATCAATGTAGCGAAGGGGAGTCATTTATTGGAATTATTATAGGAACTTATGGGATATCACAAACGGTTTTACGTTTATCGGTAGGATTATTGGAAGATTATAAAAATAAACATAAAATGATTATGCTTATACCAGCTTTATCTTCAGGATGTGTTTCTTTATTTAGAATTATTTTCAATAATGGCATTGTTTTTTGATTGAAAATCTTTTTTCAGGACTTGCCAGGGCAATGAGTTTTTTCCAAGCAGGCTATGCTTTATGTTTATTTATTTTTAGCGTTTATTTGCTTTATTGCTTCAAGAATTTCTTTTGGCTATTGTAAATCTCATTAACAAATAAAGCTCTTACATTTTATATATTTTGTTAATGAAATTAAAATTGTATACATTTCTCTTTTCTGAAAAATTAAAAAAGATTATGCTACAGGTGTCTTAGGAAAGAGAGGATGAATATTATGAGTATCAATGAAATTAACGCAGAAGCAAAAGAATCTTTAAGAAAGTATTTTAAAGATAGTAATGATGTAAAACATGGAAATGAAGGAAGAGAAGAATTAACAAAAGAAGAAATCTTTCAATCAGTAGCGGGAGAAATCAAAACTTCAGAAATGAAATTAGAACAAAGAAAGCAAATGAGAAACACATTACAACATGATGCTAGAGAAAGCATTTAGAAAAAAGTATGTGGAAAAAAAAGCAGAAACTAAAGAAGTACAACATATGACATTAGAAGGAATGGAAAAAGAATTAAGAGAAAATACTAAACATCAAATGGAATATGTAAATTCTTTAAAACAAAATACAATGAATTCAAGAGCATAAGGACTTCGAAAGAAGTTCTTTTTTTACATTTAATGGATATTTTCTTAACATAAAAAAGAGTAATATTTTGTTAAGAGGTGATGAGGATGAATGCAAAAAGATATCATTTTATAGAAACTATGATATGGGTAGGAATTCCTTTTCTATTTATGATCATTGATTGGTTTTATATACATGTATTGAATAGTAAGCGTCAATTTATAATCATAGAATAAAAAACAAGCAGTAAGCCTTCATAATGAAGAAAATGTCCTGTTTGTTTTATTGTTGCACAAAAAGAACATATTTCTATGCCTTTTTGTTTTTGTATAGATTTTTTGGTAATTCTTCTGACCATGGCATGATTTTTTCAAGTAAATCTGCTGTCAGCTTATTTCCTGTCATTCTTGTTAGTATGTATTCTATATACTCATATGGTTTTAGACCATTTATTTTTGCACTTTCAATTATGCTGTACGCCGCTCCACTTGCTTTGGCTCCATTGATGCTGTTTGAAAACAGAAAAATTTTTTCTGCCAATGACAAAGCTTTTACAACATCTTTCTGCTGAATTATTGCTTATTTCAACTCGCCCATCTTCTATATAATATCTTAAATATTTTTCATTATTGATGGCATATGTCATTGCCGTATCCAAATGTGATTTCTTTGGTGTATGTGGCGCAACTGTTTTCACTATTTCATAGAATTCTTCAAGTACTGGAAGTGATTTTGTTTTTCTTTCTCTGGTTATACGATCATAATCCTTTTTGTATTTTTATCGTATACCTTCTCAAGATAAACAGTTTATTGATCAACTGATACATTTTATATGTTTGGGTTTCTTTTATTACTGTCCCTTTTGGCGCAACATCCATTACTTCTACCAGTTTTCTTCTAATATGAGCAAAACATCCCATGATTTTTTATATCTTTTATATTTGCATAGGCCTGGTAGCCATCACTTTGAATTACTCCATTAAAGCCTTCAAGATAATCGCTGGCTCTATCATATTTTCTGTCGTTTTCAAACTGATAGAGCACCATCTTCTTTTCTTCGCTTCTTCCTGTTTTATACACCCACATCTAACAGTCCTGTTTTCCTTCACTCTTTTTGAGTTCTAATACTTCCAGCTTTGTTTCATCTGCATTGATATATTCACATTTTAAAAGCTGATCATGCATGTACTCAACAAATTCTTGAAAGTAAAGATCATAGAGTTTCATGATCCAGTTGGACATTGTCTGCCTCGATAATGTAATCCCTATGCGTTCAAGTGCCTTTTCCTATCTGTATAATGGCAAAGAAAGATTGTATTTTTTATCAAGTATCGATGCGAGCAATGATGGTGAAGCAAAAACTTTTAGGTATGACTGCTTTAGGCATATCACCTTTGTACATTGGTGTTGTTTCAATTTCTTCATCATACTCCCCGCTGTAAACATATTGAATATGTTTTATGACTTCATAATATTCTTTATGATGGACAAGTTCTTTTCTTTCATTCGTTCCAATCAGTCTTAATGGCTTCCCTGTTTGAGGATCTGTTTTATCTTCCAAATCATGTTCAACAACTGTTTCAGGAAGATCTTCAATCCCTCTTTTCTTTGATTTCTTCTTGAATGTGATGTAACTCTTACCTGTAGTTCTGGTTCTGTTTTTAATACTGTTGATTCAGTTTCAGCTTCATTGAAAAGGTTGAGTGTCAATTGATCAGGTATTTCGATCTTTTCGCTTCTTGATCCATAAAATGTTTTTTTATAAAGAACCAGCTGTTCACGAACATAATTCAGTTCCTGTTTCAGACTTTCTATGACTGTATTTTTTGCTTCAAGTTCAGCTTCCAACTGTCTGATTCTTTCATCCTTTTTCATTGTCATCACATCCTTCAAACAGGAAAGATTATACCATAAATTATTAGATGAGAATACAGTTTGATACAGTATCCTCACTAATTTTATTTTCAAATTCCAATCCTTCAATCAGCCAGTTGAGCTGTTGGGGTGTAATCATCAAAACGCCTGATTCCTCATGCTTTTTAAACTTGAATTTTCCATTTTCAAGTCTTCTTGTAAAAAGCCAGAAGCCATTGGCTTCATAATAAAGCATCTTGATTCTATTACGTGAAGCATTGGTAAAAATAAACAGGCTATGATCCAAGACATTCATGCTGAACTGAGATGTAACAATCAAAGCAAGATCATCAATTTGTTTTCTCATGTCACAAAACTGCTTGGTAACATAAATATTTTTGATTTCATCATTATTGATAAGCATAGCAGGTTCTCCAATAAAATCTTGAAATTTTGTTTGGAACAGAAAATACGATGACGGTCAATATCAAAATCAATAACATCATTACTTTTATCAATGATGACAGGAATAAAAATATTTTCTTCATCAAGAATCAAAGCCTTTTGTTTATAGAAGCTGGAAATACAAATAGGATTGTCATTACAATACTTTTTAATTGTCAAACCACTTTGTTTCTGTGCTTCGATAACTTCCTTCCATTTTTCTTTTCCTCTAATTATCAAAAAAGATGCGCCTCCTTATTAAGTACATCCTTATTGTATTGAATTCATCCATTATTTATAATCGCTTATTTATTTGACGCTTACTTAAGGCGCATGAAAACATGTGTCTTTTTAATAGAATTATATCTTGATAACAAATTATTACAGGAATATAATATTTGCGGTGATAAAAATGGAAAATTATGACGAAGTAGAACAGAATGTAGAACAATTAGAAGATGAGTTAGAAGAAGTTGAAGAAGAACTCGAACAAAAAGAAGAAGGCTTTCTAGAGTGTGAACGTTGGCGTTGTTTTTTATTATTGATTACTGTAGGGGGATTCTTTGGGGCTTATACTTTTTCAGTAAAAGGTGGTGTTTTCTGTAATGCCCAAACAGCCAATATTGTTTTATTTGGCATGGCTTTAGGTAATATGGATTTCTCAAGAGCTGCTTATTTATTAATTCCTATTAGTTCTTATTTTATAGGAACAATGGTTTCTGAATATTTGGCTTTAAAAATAAAGAAATATAGAAAATTAAGATGGGATACCATCTTAATAGGGGTAGAAATAATTACTGTTATTATTTTAGGACTACTTCCTAGTAGTGTACCTGATCAAGTATTTCAAGTAACAATTAACTTTATTTGTGCAATGCAATTTAATACTTTTAGACAAGCAGAAAAGGTTGGGATGGCTACTACTTTTGTCACAAATCATATTAGACAAACAGGAAGTTTCTTTGTTCGTTGGTTAAGAAAGAGACACGAAAAGAAATATTTAAATCGTTCTTTAAGACATTTATGTATGATTTTATGTTTTATAGGTGGCGCTGCTCTTTCTACTGTGATGTGTCATTATTTTAAAGATAGAGCTATATGGGGTTCACTTATTTTCTTAATTATTTTACAAGGGGACTTATTATATGCTGATTTAGTCAAAGAAAAAGAATTATTAGATCAAGTTCCAAATGGGCATTAATGCCCATTTTTTCTTGTTTAAATCGTCTATTTCATGTATTATTATTGTGCTATGAGTATAAAAAATTTAATGGAGGTAAAAAGCTATGAATGAAAGTATGTTAGATAGATTAGTATCTATGGAAAATAGATATGAAGAATTAGGTCATATGTTGATGGATCCAGATATTGGTACTGATATTAAAAAAATGACAGATGTTACAAAAGAACAAGCTTCTTTACAAGCTGCTTATGATTTGTTTCAAGAATATAAAGAAGTAAAAGATGGTATTGATGGTGCTAAAGAATTAATGAAGGAAAATGATCCTGAAATTAAAGAAATGGCAAAAATGGAATTAGATGAATTAGAAGAAAGAATGCCAGATATTATTAAAAAATTAGAATTAGAATTAATTCCTAAAGATCCAAATGATAATAAAAACGTTATCATGGAAATCCGTGGAGCTGCTGGTGGAGATGAAGGAAATATCTTTGCAGGTGATTTATATAGAATGTATGTAAAATATGCTGAAAGCCAAGGATGGAAAGTAGAAGTTATGGAAGCTGAAGAATCTGAAGCTGGTGGTTTCTCACTTATTTCATTCAATGTGATTGGTGATGGTGTTTATGGTAAATTAAAATATGAATCTGGATCACACCGTGTTCAACGTGTTCCTAAGACTGAAACACAAGGACGTGTGCATACTTCAACTGCAACAGTATTAGTTATGCCAGAAATGGAAGAAGTTGATGTACAAATTAATAAAAGTGATTTAAGAATTGATACTTATCGTGCAAGTGGTGCCGGAGGACAACATATCAATAAAACAGATTCAGCTGTTCGTATTACTCACTTACCAACAGGAATTGTGGCAACAAGCCAAGATGGGCGTTCTCAACATGATAACCGTGATAAAGCAATGAAAGCTTTAGTAGCACGTGTTTATGATTACTTCCAATCTCAACAAACAGAAGCAATTGATAGTGAAAGAAAATCGAAAGTTGGTACTGGAGATCGTGCTGAAAAGATCAGAACTTATAACTATCCTCAAAACCGTGTAACAGATCATCGTATTGGACTTACAATTCAACAATTAGATCGTATTATTGAAGGTAAATTAGATGATATTATTACAGCATTAATCAATGAAGATCAACGTCTTAAATTAGAAGGACAAAAATAATGAAAACAGTTAGAGAATTAATTAAAGAAGCCGAAAGTAAATTGGATGATGAACATAAAGATGTCAATGTCGCAAAAGTCTTATTTTATCATCTTGCTAAAAAAGAACCTCATGAACTTTATTTAATGATGAATGAAGAAGTAGAACCTGAATTAGAAAAAGCTTTTCTTGCAGGAATGGAAGAATATTATCAAGGGAAACCTATTCAATATATTAAAGGTTGTGAAAGTTTCTTTGGTAGAGACTTTAAAGTGAATGAAGATGTATTGATTCCTCGTTATGAAACAGAAGAATTGGTAGAAAACATCTTATATCGTATTGATGATTACTTTAATGATTATAAAGAAATTCATTTATGTGATGTAGGAACAGGAAGTGGTGCTATTGCGATTACTCTTGCTTTAGAAGAACCACGTTTAAAAGTCATTGCGACAGATATTTCTAAAGAAGCTTTAGTTGTTGCTCAAGATAATGCGAAAACATTAGGGGCGAATGTTGAATTTAGAAATGGAGATATGTTACAACCTTTATTAGATACACATGAAAAAGTAGATATCTTTGTTTCTAATCCACCTTATATTCCTAATGATCAAGATATTGAAGCAATGGTTAAAGACAATGAACCTCATGTAGCATTATTTGGAGGAAATGATGGTCTTTATTTCTATCGTAAGATTTTTAAAGAAGTAAAACCTTTATTAAATGATCGAGTTTTATTAGCTTTTGAAATGGGATTTGATCAAAGAGAATTGATGGAAACAGCAATCAAAGAATTCTTTGGAGATTACCCTTTTGAAATTATTAAAGACATTAATGGAAAAGATAGAATGTTATTTATCTATTATAATTTAAAATAATATGAATATAGAAACAGAAAGACTCATAATCAAGCCACTTACATTAGATGATGCCAAACGTTTTAGTGAATATCGTGATAAAGAAGAAGTTGCAATGTATCAATCATGGGATGAATATCCTTTAAATAAGGCTATTAACCGTATTGAATATTGTCAAAAGCATCCATTTCATGGACAAATTGGTAACTACCAATTTGGTCTTTATTTAAAAGAAAACAATCAGCTTATTGGAGATATTTTTATTGAAATAGATGGGCATACAACTTTTACTTTAGGATATACTTTAGATAGTGTTTACTGGTCTAAAGGATATGCAAGTGAAGCATTAAAGAGTGTATTTAAGGCAATGCATGAAACATATTCTTTTAAAATATGTTTATGTCATGTATATGAAGATAATATAAAATCAATTAAACTATTAGAAAGAAATGGATTTGATAAAATCCATAAATCTTGGTTTTACCAAGATGTACTTTATCGTAAAATGTTAAATAAATAGATTTTATCAAAATGAGTTAAATGGATAATTCAAAATAAAAGGCACCAATTTTAAAGATGTCATTTTTTTTAGTGACAAAATATTTAAAATAAACTCTATATAATGATTACGAGGTGGAAATAAAATGGATTTAGTTATCGTCAATAAACAAAAACACGTGCATTATATTTTACCAATCATTATATTTTTTAGTACCATTATTTTAAGCTATGCTAAAATACAAGAAACAGCCTTACCTTTTTTATTACCTTTATTTATTGTATCGTTTTATAGTGGATATCTGTATCTTACATGCTTTTTAACAGCGATTATAGGAATATCGATTATTAATCAAGATACATTTACAATTGTTGTCATCATTACATTATTACTGACCATTTATCTTCTTAACTTTACACATCTATTAAAAACAAAGTATATTTCTTTTATTATAACAGCAATTTTGATTCCATTTTTTTATGCGAATCATTACAACATCTTACAAACAACAGTTCTTGTCATGTTAACGTTGTTTAATTGTTATCTTGATCAAGAAATTATTCCTTTAATTATTCATCAAAATAAAAATGTTTTAAATATAAAAAGATTACAAGCATTAATTGTTGTGGTATGTACACTGTTTATTAGCTTTATTCCTTTTAATACAACATATACAATGAT
>ENA-OPZZ01001280-OPZZ01001280.1-human-gut-metagenome-genome-assembly--contig:-NODE-1280-length-15975-cov-3.294422_pt1 | contig 15975 bp, 13 predicted proteins | sample MGYA00242487_ERZ504511 | MGnify/ENA primary metagenome ERZ504511 (study PRJEB26092, sample SAMD00036241) | human gut metagenome | host: Homo sapiens | study: EMG produced TPA metagenomics assembly of... | reverse complement strand
TGAGTGTAACAAACTGTTTATGCCCATTCCTGTCTTCGCGGATTAGTTTTACATTATCACGAACACCATAAATAGTCAAATCTCCTGCCATGGCAAGGGCCTCGAGCACATTGATCTGCTCATTCACCACCGGATAAACACCCGGAGACGCCACTTCTCCCAAAACCGAAACTTTAAAACCGGACATACGGACTACTACCGTAGGTCTTTCTTTCACGTAAGATTTCAGTCGCTCCGTTATCAGGTTTTCAGCTTCGCGACTCGTTAATCCGTTTAAAGGGAGTTTACCTAAAACCGGATAATTGATATTTCCCTGGTCATCCAACAAAAAGGTACTGCCTTGTGCATTGAATGGCTGCGAAACAACCGGATCGGAAGTAGAAACAAGAATGGAAACCTCATCTCCCGGTATCAACCTGGCGTCCTGAACAGGCGCAACTTGCGTATTCGCCTGTTTCAAAATCTCCGCATCCTGCAAGTAAGGTACTTTCTTATAGGATTGACAGCTGAAAAGAAGAAGAAAGAGAATATCAGTGCAAAAGCACAAGAAAACTTCATATTCATGTAATTTGTGGATAAATGATGACGAGTACTAGTTTTTCTCGCAGATAGCTTCGACATAACCAATAGGCATATTCACGCAAGCGCATCCCAGCATATTCAGCCGGACGGCAATCTTGCTTTTGCCATCTACATTAACCAGTTCACCAACCAGCCCGGTCAGAGGTCCTTTCACAACACGGACCTTCTCACCACGTGCCAAAGGAGAGCTGTTCATACAAATAGCTTCCTCGGAATAGTCGAGCATGAAACGAAAACGAGCCATCTGCTCATCTGGAATCACCGCCGGAGAGCTCTCACCACGCATCACCATATAACGGCTCACTGTAGAAAAACTTAGAACTTCTTTGCGTTCTTTCGGATTAACGTGTACAAACACCATCATTGGAAGAAGGACAGACTCAACCATCTTGCGCCGGTCACTCCACTGATGAATTTCCTGCTGAACAGGAACAAAATTCTCAATCCCTATTTTATCTAAACGTTCGGCTACTTTCTTCTCATGATGCATACGAACCAGAGCAACATACCAGCGTTTAGAGTGTGCTACGCCTTCCCCTGTCCCATCGCTAGGCCCAGCACTAATTGATTTCGGCTTTGTTAAAATCATGTTTTTTTACCCCATGTTATTCCGTTACTTCTTAGGTAACGGACAATACATACACAAGGCACACATCTCAACAAAAAATGGAAATCACATATAGAAATAGGGCATAAGAAGGAAACAGCCTAATACTCAACGGGAAGAATCCAGAGATTAGGCAATAAAAAGTATAGGGCATGAAAATAATCTTATTTCATGTTCGGATAGTTTTTTTCCTATATTTTAGATAAAACGAAAAAAAATGGAAGAATATTTGCTTACTATTTATGTTTTTGTCTATCTTTGCGTCAAATTTAAGTTCCGTTACCTAAGAAGTAACACACATATATCAGTTCTGATTATTAGAACTTTACGCTTTCATTTCTGCCTACACAGCAGTTTCTTACGTAAGATAAATTCCCTTTATTCACCTCCGTACGTTCTTTAAGCTCAAAGCCTTTCAAATAGATTTGTGTGGTTTTTATAGATTTATGGCCCAATGATTCACTAATCATTTCAATGGATACTCCCCGATACTTCGCAGTCGTTGCCCAAGAATGACGAAGCGTATAGGAAGTGACAGGAGATTGCAAATGCAAGGTTCTTGCCAGGTCCTTCAGATTATTATTAAATCGACGAAGAGCGGACTGATATTCCCGATAACCTCTTTCATCTTTCCGTTTCTTATCCCCACGAAGAATATCAAACAGATAATCCGGACAATCGGGGTGAGAACTTTCCTTACTACGGAGCTGGTTAATCATTTCCTTTGCAGTATTCAGCACTTCCACGCTCATCGGAGTTTTGGTTTTGATACGATTGTATCGCAACACATTCTGATTCAAAGCCGACTTCTCCAAATGGGCTAAATCGGCAAATGACATTCCACAAAACTGAAACATCAGAGCAGCGATAGCTTGCGTACGGCGTAAACGTTCCGATTTGGGATCTTCATACAGAAGCTTATGCAATTCCGTAGCAGGCAGAGCCTTTTTCTGGCGGACATCCACACCTGTATAAACATCATGAAACAGTCGCGGCACGTATGGCGCACTGCCCGCTTCCACTCCACGGTTATAGATACTACGAAGCATACGCATATACGTAGAAATCGTATTGGGCTTCAAGCCACACTCATAAAGATACTGACCGTAACGCCGTAAACGCTCACGGGTGATCTGTCTGAACGACACGTTAGACGTGCCGCAAAATTTGCTGAAAGAAAAGAGGGCATTCTTGTAGACATGCGCCGTAGAATGCCGTCCCTCCTTTCGCAAACGACCGATGTAGAATTCCGCACACCGGCTAAATCCATTTTTGTTCATCATTTGCATCACTAGTTATTTTATATATTATGCCACTTGGCAAGTGGCAAAAGAACGAATCTTTTTGTGTCTTCAACGCAAAGTTTTTGATAAATATAGTTAAAGACTTTCCTGCCGTTTTTACTCTATTGGTAATAAAAAAAGTCATCCGGCTTTGTCCATCACTAGAATGGAGCAAAGTCGGATGACTTTAATTCTGTATAATAATCTCTTATACGTATGTTTCCAACAATTTCACATTTCCTCCTTCAGGAGTGATTGTGATGTCTTGTGTAGTTGCAGGCAACAAAATAGATTCTCCGGCACTAACAGTCAGTTCATTGCCTTCATTGTCTCTCATCTTGCAGGATCCTTCCATACAGATAAAGATCACGAATGAATCGAGTTCGGAATAGTCGCAACTGATTTCTTCAGTCATGTCATACAGAGAAGTCGTGAAGTAGGTGCAGGCAACCAGTTCTACCGGTTCGTCCTTCAACGGTTCGTATTTAGTGCGATAGTCATCCAACACTTCGTAGTTGATGGCTTCACGGGCTAAGTCGGTGTGAAGTTCGCGGGTTTTACCATTCGCATCTTTACGGTTGAAATCGTAGATACGATAAGTTATATCAGAAGTTTGCTGAATCTCGGCGATGAAAGAACCTGCCCCGATGCTGTGCACACGTCCGGCAGGAAGGAAGAATACATCACCCGGATGAATTTCATATTCCTGCAATACGTCGGTAATCGTATTGTTCAACACGCGTTCTTTATATTCTTTCGGGGTAATCTGTTCAGAGAATCCTGAACGCAATTTAGCTCCTTTGTCGGCATCTACCACATACCACATCTCGGTTTTTCCCATCGAATTGTGGCGTTTCTTCGCCAACTCATCTGTTGGGTGTACCTGGATTGACAAATCCTGTTTGGCGTCGATGAACTTAATGAGCAGTGGGAATTTATTGCCGAAACGGGCATAATTCGCTTCACCAACCAGTTCCTCACGATACTTTCTTACCATATCGGCCAAGGTTAAACCTTTATCCGGGCCATTAGCCACTACGGATTCATTGTTCTCAACACCGGAAATCTCCCAGCTTTCTCCTACTCCTTTCAAGTCTGAATTCAAATGCTTGAACGGAATAATTTTGTCGCCCCCCAAAGCGTCTGCTTCAGAATAGGTTCGAATTTTAATGGATACATTTTTGTTTTTCTTGTTATAAACTTAGATTAAATTCGCTCGGATTGTTACAATCCGGGAACAAACATACAAAAAATAGTTCAGTTTTTAAGAAAAGGAGGATGAAAATTCATTTAAGAAATCATCTTTTGTCCTTGCATCCAAAGAAGATGAAGTAATAAAGCTAAACTTTCCTAAAGCACCTGTCATATTTAGTCGGAATAATTTGTGAGTAAGAAAGAATTTCCCTTTATTTGCAGGAAATTTTTAATAATACCAGACATGAATAACACATTCCCAACAGAAGGGAATCTATCAGGGCTCAGCCGGAAAGATTTCCAAAAGGATATAAATGATAAGAAAACTGATTTATTTATCCTCAAAAACACAAAGGGAATGGAAGTAGCTGTAACCAATTACGGATGCGCCATTCTTTCTATCATGGTACCGGACAAAAACGGTAAGTATGCTAATGTAATCCTCGGACACGACAGCATCGACCACGTCATCAACAGCCCGGAACCTTTCCTAAGCACTACTATCGGACGCTACGGCAACCGTATCGCGAAAGGAAAATTCACCTTGTTCGGCGAAGAACATGAACTCACGATTAACAACGGACCTAACTCTCTGCATGGTGGACCTACCGGTTTCCACGCCCGTGTTTGGGATGCTGTCCAGATTGATGAGAGCACAGTGCAATTCAACTATGTTTCTGCTGACGGCGAAGAGGGATTCCCCGGCAATCTGGAAGTGGAAATGACTTACCGCCTGGAAAATGAAGTAAATGCACTGACTATCGAATACCGCGCTACCACCGACAAAGCTACAGTCGTTAACTTGACTAACCACGGTTTCTTCAACCTCGCCGGTATTTCCAACCCTACTCCTACCGTTAACAACCACATCGTTACGATCAACGCTGATTTCTATACTCCTATCGACGAAGTTTCTATCCCTACCGGTGAAATTGCCAAAGTAGAAGGTACTCCGATGGATTTCCGTGCTCCGCACACTGTAGGCGAACGTATCGACGACAAATTCCAGCAACTGATTTTCGGTGCAGGATATGACCACTGTTATGTACTGAACAAGATGGAAAGCGGTTCGCTCGACCTGGCTGCCACTTGCAAGGACCCGGAAAGCGGACGTATCATGGAAGTATATACCACCGAAGCGGGTGTACAACTCTATACGGGCAACTGGCTCAATGGATTTGAAGGTGCACACGGAGCTACATTCCCTGCCAGAAGCGCTATCTGCTTTGAAGCACAGTGTTTCCCGGATACTCCGAACAAACCTCATTTCCCATCGGCTACCTTGCTGCCGGGTGATGAATACCAACAGATCACTGTCTACAAATTTACGGTAGAAGAATAAGATTTGAAAAATAACTAACCTAATTTTATAAACTAACATTTTTTTTGAACCATGACACAAGAAAAAAAGAACGGTAAAATCATTGCAATCATTACGATGATTTTCCTTTTTGGTATGATTTCATTTGTTACCAACCTCGCTGCTCCTATGGGTATCGTGTTGAAAAACCAGTTCGACGTATCAAACGCATTAGGTATGCTGGGAAACTTCGGAAACTTTATTGCATACGCAGTAATGGGTATTCCGAGCGGTATCCTGTTGCAACGCGTGGGTTATAAGAAAACAGCACTGATCGCAGTAGCTATCGGTTTCATTGGTGTAGGTATCCAATTCTTATCCGGTCATTCAAGCCCGGAAATGGCATTTGCCGTTTATTTGATTGGTGCATTCGTAGCAGGTTTCTCTATGTGTTTGCTTAACACTGTTGTAAACCCGATGTTGAACAAACTGGGTGGTGAAGGTAACAAAGGTAACCAGCTTATCCAGGTAGGTGGATCTTTCAACTCTGTAATGGCTACCATTACTCCGATGTTTGTAGGTATCCTGATCGCCGGATCTATCGAAAAAGCTACTATTTCTCAAATATTCCCTGTGATGTACACTGCTATGGCTGTGTTCGCTTTCGCATTCTTCGTACTTCTGTTTGTACAAATCCCCGAACCTAATGCCAATGCTGCAACAGAGCCTATCGGCAAATTGATGAAGGGTGCTTTAAAGTTCCGTCATTTCATCTTGGGAGCTATTGCAATCTTTGTATATGTAGGTATTGAAGTTGGTGTACCGGGTACTTTGAATCTATTCCTGACAGACCCTGTAGAAAAAGGCGGAGCAGGTATCGCTTCTACGATTTCAGGTTTCGTGGTAGGAACTTATTGGTTCTTAATGTTGATCGGCCGTCTGGCAGGCGCATCACTCGGTGCTAAAATTTCCAGTAAAGCGATGCTTACGTTTACATCTGCACTGGGTTTGATTTTAGTATTCCTTGCTATCTTCTCTTCTACCGGAACATTGGTTAACCTGCCTGTACTTCAACAGAGTGCTACCGGCGGTTTGTCATTCGGTTTTGCAGAAGTACCTATCAACGCTATGTATTTGGTATTAGTAGGTCTTTGTACTTCTATCATGTGGGGTGGTATTTTCAACCTTGCAGTAGAAGGATTAGGAAAATATCTGGCTGCTGCTTCCGGTCTGTTTATGGTACTGGTTTGTGGTGGAGGTATCCTGCCTGTTATCCAAGGTTGGGTAGCTGACATCGCCGGTTTCATGCCTAGCTACTGGGTTATCATCGCCGCACTTGCTTACCTGCTGTTCTACGGCCTGGTAGGTTGCAAAAATGTAAACAAGGATATTCCTGTGGAATAATCACATAATTTATTCACCTTTAAAATATAAATATCATGGATATAGAATACGTAAGAAGTCGCTTCATTAAACACTTTGACGGAACTACTGGATTTTTATATGCTTCTCCGGGCCGTATCAACCTGATCGGTGAACACACTGACTACAACGGTGGATTCGTATTTCCGGGAGCCGTAGACAAAGGCATGATTGCTGAAATCAAGCCAAACGGTACTGACAAGGTTAAAGCTTACTCTATCGACTTGAAAGACTATGTAGAATTTGGTCTGAACGAAGAGGATGCTCCACGTGCCAGCTGGGCAAGATATATTTTCGGTGTATGCCGTGAAATGATTAAACGTGGCGTTGACGTGAAGGGATTCAATACTGCTTTTGCAGGTGATGTGCCTCTGGGTGCAGGTATGTCTTCTTCTGCTGCTTTGGAAAGTACGTATGCTTTCGCTATCAACGAACTTTTCGGTGACAACAAAATAGATAAATTTGAATTGGCTAAAGTGGGCCAGGCAACAGAACATAACTACTGCGGTGTGAACTGCGGTATCATGGACCAGTTTGCTTCTGTGTTCGGTAAAGCAGGCAGCTTGATCCGTCTGGATTGCCGTTCACTAGAATATCAGTATTTCCCATTCCATCCGGAAGGTTATCGTCTGGTTCTAATGGATTCAGTGGTTAAACACGAACTGGCTTCTTCTGCTTACAACAAGCGTCGCCAAAGCTGTGAAGCTGCTGTTGCCGCTATCCAGAAAAAACATCCGCACGTAGAATTCCTGCGCGACTGTACGATGGCTATGCTGGAAGAAGCGAAAGCTGATATCAGCGCTGAAGACTATATGCGTGCAGAATACGTCATTGAAGAAATCCAACGTGTACTCGATGTTTGCGAGGCATTGGAAAAGGATGATTACGAAACTGTAGGTAAGAAGATGTACGAAACTCATCACGGCATGAGCAAGTTGTACGAAGTAAGCTGCGAAGAACTCGACTTCCTGAATGACTGCGCTAAAGAATACGGTGTAACCGGTTCACGCGTAATGGGTGGTGGCTTCGGTGGTTGTACGATCAACCTTGTTAAGGATGAGTTGTATGACAACTTCGTTGAAAAAACAAAAGCTGCTTTCAAAGCTAAATTCGGCAGAAGCCCGAAAGTGTATGACGTAGTAATCGGCGACGGTTCTCGTAGACTGGAATAAGAATTTATTCGAAATTAAATAAATAAGAAGGGCGGCTTCCGTGATGGAAGCCGCCCTTACTTTTTACACGGCATAATAACACACAACCTCAACTCTACTCTCTTAAAATGAGAATTTCTCTCATTTTAAGAGAATTATCTAAAACTATTCGTATCTTTGTCATGTTCTATAGAATAGACAACTTAATATAAAAACAATATGATAATCAATTTTTACAGTAGGCAACTATCGTTCGTTCAAAGACAAAAAGGTTTTTGAGCATGGAAGCTACCGCTATTAAGGAATTGAATGAATCTGTTATAGAGAAAGAAGGATATAGACTACTTCCATCAGCTGTTATTTATGGAGCTAACTCAAGTGGAAAAAGTAATTTATTGAAGGCAATTGGTAGATTTAAAAAGATTATCAATTCTTCTTCTAAATTAAACTCTACAGACAAATTAAAAATTTCCCCTTTCTTATTAAATCAAGAAACAGCCAAAGAACCATCATTTTTTGAAATTGAACTATTACTAGATAACGTAGCATATAGATATGGTTTCACAGCAAATAATCAAAAAGTTTATGAAGAATGGCTATATACAAAAGAGGGAAAAGCGAAAAAGGAAAAATGCTTATTTGTTCGTACGGAAGAAGGAATCGGAATAGCTGACGATTATAATGAAGGTAAAGGTTTAGAAGAAAAGGTACGTGACAATGGACTATTTTTATCGACAATTGATTCTTTTAATGGTGAAATTGCAAAAAAAATCATTTACAAAATTGATAATTTTTGGATAATATCAGGCATTAACCATGAATCTTGGTCTGGATTTACAAATGATATGTGTAATATTGAAAATCCGGATCTTAGCTTTCAACAAGAGATTCAAGACTTCTTGAAATCTATGAATGTAGGGTTTAACAGATTTGAACTTCCTGAAGATGAAAAGTTGGCTAAAGAAATCAAAGCATACACCATACATAATTTGTATAATGAACAGGGAGAAGTCATTGGAGAAACCCGCTTCTCCATGAAAGAACATGAGTCATCGGGTACTAACAAACTATTCGATTTGGCCGCCTTAGTTATTAGTCAATTGATGTTAGGGGATCTACTGGTTGTAGACGAACTCGATTCGAAGCTTCACCCACTGCTAACTCAACATATTATTAAACTTTTTAATAACCCCAAAACAAATCCCAAGGGAGCTCAATTAATATTTGCTACCCACGACACTAATTTACTGAATGTAAAGACATTCCGTAGGGATCAGATTTGGTTTACGGAAAAAGATCATTCGGAAGCTACCGACCTCTATTCATTAGCAGAATTCAGAGAACCGGAAGGAAACAAAATTCGGAAAGACCGTAGTTTTGAAAAAGATTATATCAACGGACGTTATGGCGCAATTCCATATATTAAAGATTAATACACAATGAGTAGACTGCTGCCGAAACATCGGTTTGAGGAAATAAAAAGAGAACAAAGACAGGCAAAACTGGATAAAAGAAGAAAAGTAGCAATACGCAATGTATCTGTTAGTTTCCTTATCGTATGTGAAGGTGAAAGAACTGAACCTAACTATTTCAAGGCTTTAATAAAAGACCGTTATTCGGATATCCGTGAAGTTACAATTGAAGGTAAGGGACAAGGTACAGTCAGTCTTATCAAAGAAACCATAGCTATTCGTGATAAATCAAATAAAGAGTTTGACAGGGTATGGGCTGTTTTTGATAAAGATGACTTTAATGATTTCAATAACGCCATACAGCTTGCAAAAAAGAATCATATTCTTTGCGCATGGTCTAATGAGTCATTCGAACTTTGGTATTATCTACATTTTCAATATTTGGATACTGGCATATCCCGTTCTCAATACATTGAGAAAATAGAAAGGGAAATCCAAAATAGAACAAATGATTCAAACTACCGATATAAAAAGAAATCACCGGAAACTTTCGACATATTACAACGTATAGGAGATGAATCATTAGCTATCAAACATGCTCAACGCTTAAGAGAATCATTTTCGGGAACAGATTATGCAGCTCACAAACCTTGTACTACTGTATATGAGCTAGTAGAAGAACTAACTCATCCTGAAAAGTTATTATGATCATAACATAACTATACATCAAGAAGGGCGGCTTCCGTGATGGAAGCCGCCCTTACTTTTTACAATTAACAAAAATCTAAAACCTATTGATCTAATAACATCTAATTAGTTCTACTTATTTCTTCGTGAATTTATATACCGCGAACGTAGTGGGTTCCAGTTCGGTAGTAAACACGTTGCCTTCAATAGATACCGGAGTTTCCTGCGGAACGATGGCAAAAGGTTGTTCAAGTGTATTATCCTTATCCAAATCAAGCGAACGAAGTTTGATACAACGGCCATTAAACAATACATCTTGTTTCTTCAATCCTTCAAAATTCAAGGTAATTGGCTGTATTGTGGCGGAAGTATTGGCAACCTTTACAATCAGTTCATTCTTATCCTTATCGTAAACAGCACTGGCAAAGAGTCCGTTCTGCCCTTCGGCTCCCGTTACATTTTTCTTATTCATGGTAAGGGGAAGCACATTTGTTCCTTTATTCTGCGCATACAGTTGTTGTACATAATAGCTAGTGGTACGCACAGAGTTCAGGTTATCGAACCAAATCATATCAGGACGCCATTGCCATCCTTCCACATGAGCGAAAAGCGGAGCATAGGTAGCCATGTGAACGATATCAGCATTACGTTCCAATCCGGTCATGAAAGCAGCTTCGAGCAAAGCAGCATGATAATGGTTCCATTTCTTTCCTTTTCCATGGCAGGCATATTCGCCGGCAAAGACTTTCGGACCTTTACGATCGTAGTTGTCATAGCGGGCACCTTGTGCCAGGAACCAACTTTCGGGACGATAGAAATGCTCGTCCACCAAATCGACTTTCAGACGTTTCATTTCAGGCCACAGATAATCAAACTCTTTTCCTTCGGAATTCGGACCGGAGCTACCTACTATTTTAATTTCCGGGTGAGCTTTACGAATGGCTTTGATAAACGGTTCGAGACGTTCGGGATATTCTTTTCCCCATTGTTCGTTACCGATACCGATAAACTTCAGGTTAAACGGAGCAGGATGTCCCATATCGGCACGTACCTTTCCCCATTTGGTATTCACGTCTCCATTAGCAAACTCAATCAGGTCGAGTGCATCCTGAATATAGTTATCCAAATCACAAACGGCTACGTGAGCTTTCGGATCATTATTCTGATATTGGCAGGAAAGTCCGCAATTCAGAATCGGCAGAGGTGCCGCACCCATTTCCTCAGACAGCAGGAAATATTCGTAGAATCCCAATCCATAGCTTTGATAATAATCAGGGAAGAATCGGTGAGTAAAAGTATACTGCCAACGATTTTCATTTAAGGGACGGTTCTCTACCGGGCCAACTGATTTTTTCCAGTCGTAACGAGTCTCCAGGTCGGTACCTTCTACAATGCAACCACCGGGAAAGCGAAAGACTCCGGGATGAATATCCGCCAGTGCTTGTGCCAAATCTTTACGAAGACCATTTTCGTGTCCCTTCCAAGTATCAACCGGGAAAAGAGAGACGTGCTCCAAATCTACTGTTCCTTTGGAAGTAAGGAAAATACGAAGTACGGATTTCGGATGAGTACTGCCGGGCTTCAAGATTATCTGGTATTTTTTTCCAGTCCTTAGAATCAATCGTAAGATTCCCTGCGACAAGCGCCTGACGTTCGCCCATTGACTGGGTATCTACAAGTTCGATTCTCAATGTTTCTTTCGTACTTCCTTGCGGCAAACGCGCCCAAACGGAGAAGCGATATTCCTCCCCCTTCTTGACACCGATACCGAAGAAACCTTCGTTATCCAATCCGGTATGCTTATGTGCATGTCCGGGGTTAGAAAGGCGTACGTAATGTGGATTGCGTTCAAAAGGGCCATCATTCATTAAGGATACTTTTCCATATGTTTTCCATCCCATCAGGTGCTGTGGAAATTCAAAGGAACGATTCTTCACCAGTTCGGCATAAAGTCCGCCGTCGGCAGCATAGTTGATGTCCTCAAAAAAGAGTCCGTACATAGTAGGTTGGATTTCTGCACCCAGCTTCTTCGTCTGTATCACCAACTCATTAGTTTGCGCATGAAGCGCAAGGTTAGTAGACAAGGCTAATACTGCCAATAAATTTGCGTATCTTCTCATGGTTCTCAATAAAAAATTATATATAGTTAAAATGCAAAGATAATCAGATTCTCTATTTTCCCCGTACCCGATTTTATCATTAACAGGTGTATATCGGTCAAAAAGGATCAAATTCCATTCATTTGCACAATTTTCCATCCGTATCTGATATTTATAATACGAAACCAGATCAAAAAACACCTATTCACCCGCTCTATTATATGAAAAATAAACGGATGGAAAGCGTACATTTATATATATAATAAGGTGTATGGGAAATCATAAAATATACCGTTTATGCTGCATAACATACAAGAGTGTATTTGATACACCAAACAAAAGTGTTACTTTTACACCCAAAATAAGATAAATATCTCATTTACATCAAAAATAAAACCATGAAAAAACATTTTCTACTTGCAGGATTTGCCGCGCTGATGCTGGTTGCGTGCAATAACAAGCCAGCTTCCGAGCTGACCTTGTCCGGTCTCGACCCGGTAAAATTTCAAACAGAAGTGAACAATGCCCAAACAGCTCTTTATACCTTAAAGAACAAGGCAGGTATGGAAGTATGCATCACTAACTTCGGAGGACGTATCGTGTCTGTCATGGTACCCGATAAGAACGGTAAGATGCAGGATGTAGTTTTAGGTTTTGACAGCATTGCTGACTATATTAATGTACCCAGCGACTTTGGTGCTTCTATCGGACGCTATGCAAACCGTATCAATCAGGGTCGTTTCGCATTGGACGGTGATACCATCCAACTGCCGCAAAACAATTTCGGGCACTGCCTGCACGGAGGCCCGAAAGGTTGGCAATACAAAGTCTATAAAGCTAATCTGATTGATCCGACAACGTTGGAACTGACACTTGTCTCACCGGACGGAGACGAAAACTTCCCGGGGAATGTAACAGCTAAAGTGACCTATAAACTAACTGAAGACAACGCTATCGACATCAAATATAGCGCAACTACCGATAAAAAGACGATCATCAATATGACCAACCATTCTTACTTCAACCTGGCTGGTGATCCGTCAAAAGCTTCAACTGACAACATACTGTATGTGAACGCAGACTATTATACTCCGGTAGACAGTACTTTTATGACTACAGGCGAAATCGCTCTGGTAAAAGACACTCCGATGGACTTCACCACTCCGAAAGCGGTAGGTAAAGAGATCAACAATTATGATTTCGTTCAACTGAAGAACGGAAAAGGGTATGACCACAACTGGGTGCTCAACACTAAGGGAGATCTTTCTCAAGTAGCAGCCAAACTAACTTCACCTGAAAGCGGCATCACTCTGGAAGTATATACCAACGAACCGGGTGTACAGGTTTACACAGGAAACTTCCTTGATGGAACCGTAACCGGAAAGAAGGGTATCGTATACAACCAACGTGCTTCTGTCTGCCTGGAAACACAACACTATCCAGATAGCCCCAACAAGGCAGACTGGCCGTCTGTAGTTCTGGAACCAGGACAAACTTATAATAGCGAATGTATTTTCAAATTCTCTGTAGAGAAATAATATTAACTTATAAATCATATTTATTGTGGAAGCATTAGATTGGCTAGTAATCGGAGTCTTTTTTCTGGCTCTGATCGGTATTATTGTTTGGGTAGTCAGACAAAAACAAAATGACTCGGCAGATTATTTCTTGGGCGGACGCGACGCAACATGGCTTGCGATCGGTGCCTCTATTTTCGCATCCAACATCGGTTCGGAACACTTGATCGGACTGGCAGGAGCCGGTGCATCCAGTGGTATGGCTATGGCACACTGGGAAATTCAGGGATGGATGATCTTGATTCTGGGATGGGTGTTTGTACCCTTCTACACACGAAGCATGGTATATACAATGCCGGAATTTCTGGAACGCCGCTATAATCCTCAATCACGTACCATCCTGTCGGTCATCTCTTTGGTAAGTTATGTATTAACCAAAGTAGCTGTGACTGTATATGCCGGTGGTCTTGTATTCCAACAAGTATTCGGTATCAAAGAGCTTTGGGGAATTGATTTCTTCTGGATTGCAGCTATCGGTCTGGTAGTGTTAACTGCACTTTATACGATCTTCGGTGGTATGAAATCAGTTCTTTATACTTCTGTTCTTCAAACCCCTATCCTACTGCTAGGATCATTAATCATTCTGGTACTCGGCTTCAAAGAATTAGGTGGATGGGACGAAATGATGAGAGTCTGTGGAGCTGTTACCGTCAATGATTATGGTGATACGATGACTAACCTGATCCGTAGCAATGATGATGCAAACTTCCCTTGGTTGGGCGCTTTGATCGGTTCGGCTATTATCGGTTTCTGGTACTGGTGTACCGACCAGTTCATCGTACAACGTGTACTTTCAGGTAAAAATGAAATGGAAGCTCGTCGTGGTACTATTTTCGGTGCTTATCTGAAATTGTTGCCTGTATTCCTTTTCTTGATTCCTGGTATGATCGCATTTGCATTACATCAAAAATATATCGGTGCCGGTGGCGAAGGTTTCTTGCCGATGCTGGCTAACGGAACAGCAAATGCTGATGCCGCTTTCCCGACATTAGTAGCCAAATTATTGCCTGCCGGTGTGAAAGGTTTGGTAGTATGTGGTATTCTTGCCGCCTTGATGAGTTCTCTTGCATCTCTGTTTAACTCGTCAGCCATGTTGTTTACTATCGACTTCTACAAACGTTTCAGACCGGAAACTCCGGAGAAGAAACTGGTAGGTATCGGTCAGGTTGCAACGGTTGTAATCGTTATTTTAGGTATTCTCTGGATTCCTATCATGCGTAGCGTAGGCGATGTACTTTATACTTATTTGCAGGACGTTCAATCCGTACTAGCTCCTGGTATCGCTGCTGCTTTCTTACTGGGTATCTGTTGGAAACGTACTTCCGCCCAGGGTGGTATGTGGGGATTGATTGCTGGTATGGTAATCGGTTTAACTCGCCTCGGTGCAAAAGTATATTACAGCAATGCGGGCGAAGTAGCAGATTCTACATTCAAATATTTGTTCTATGATATGAACTGGTTATTCTTCTGTGGATGGATGTTCTTGTTCTGCATTATTGTAGTAATCGTAGTCAGCCTGGCAACCAAAGCGCCGACTGCAGAAAAGATTCAGGGACTGGTATTCGGTACGGCTACCAAAGAACAAAAAGCTGCTACACGTGCAAGCTGGAATCACTGGGATATTATTCATACTGTAATTATCCTGGCTATTACAGGTGCTTTCTACTGGTATTTCTGGTAAAAAATAAGCCCTTCCTTCAACCTTCTCTTTGGGAAAGGTTGAAGGAATCTAAAAATAGTCTTGCCAACGGAAAGACTGGTTTATTATAACTAAAATCACAATCTAAATGGATAAAGATAATTCACAAGAGTCAATGATAAGCTCAAACTCCCTCTCTTTTGGAAAGAACCGGGGGAGGCTTATTATAGCTCGAATCCCACCTTTTATGTCGGCATCGACTGTATCATCTTTGGTTTCAACGAAGGGGAAATCAGCTTGCTATTGTTAAAGAGAAACTTCGAGCCGGCAATGGGTGAATGGTCACTGATGGGAGGATTTGTGCAAAACAATGAAAGTGTGGATGATGCCGCTAAACGTGTATTGCATGAGCTTACCGGACTGGAAAACGTTTACATGGAACAGGTAGGAACTTTCGGAGCAATCGACCGCGATCCGGGTGAACGGGTTATCTCCGTGGCTTATTATGCATTGATTAACATCAATGAGTATGACCGCAAACTGGTTCAGAAGCACAATGCTTACTGGGTGAATATGAACGAACTTCCCCCGCTTATCTTCGACCATCCTGAAATGGTAGAAAAAGCACGGGAACTGATGAAACAGAAAGCATCCGTAGAACCTATCGGATTCAATCTGCTTCCGAAACTCTTTACATTATCCCAATTACAAAGTTTATATGAGGCCATTTACGGTGAAACAATGGATAAACGGAACTTCCGTAAAAGAGTGGCTGAAATGGATTATATAGAAAAGACTGATAAAATTGATAAACTGGGTTCCAAACGGGGCGCTGCCTTGTATAAGTTCAACGGCAAGGCTTACCGCAAAGACCCGAAATTTAAAATATAATCATTATGCTGGAAGAACTAAAAGAAAAAGTATTTCATGCCAATCTTGAATTGGTAAAGCATGGATTAGTCATCTTTACCTGGGGCAATGTCTCTGCTATCGACCGTGAAAGCGGATTGGTAGTAATCAAA
>ENA-OPZZ01001279-OPZZ01001279.1-human-gut-metagenome-genome-assembly--contig:-NODE-1279-length-15985-cov-1.910140_pt1 | contig 15985 bp, 19 predicted proteins | sample MGYA00242487_ERZ504511 | MGnify/ENA primary metagenome ERZ504511 (study PRJEB26092, sample SAMD00036241) | human gut metagenome | host: Homo sapiens | study: EMG produced TPA metagenomics assembly of... | reverse complement strand
CAATCTCATTCAAGAGGCTGGTAAAAAAGATGCTGTCGGTCGTCCTAACCTATATGCGACTACTGATTATTTCCTAGACTATATGGGGATTAACAGTTTAGATGAACTTGTGGCGATTGATCAACTAGAACTTGAAGAGCAGGAAACGAGTCTCTTTAGGGAAGATGCTCCAGAAGAGCTTGAGGACTTGGACAATTAAGAGTAAATTTTGTTGAAACTAATCATTAAAAATAAAGAAACATAGCAGAGATGCTAGGTAGAAAGGATACAGCTTAAGCTGTAGAAAAAGAATGCGAATTAATAAATATATTGCCCACGCTGGTGTGGCCAGCCGTCGTAAGGCTGAGGAACTGATTAAAGAAGGTCGTGTGACCCTAAATGGGAAGACCGTTACGGAATTGGCAACCATTGTCAAAAATGGTGACATTGTTGAGGTAAATGGTAGCCCAATTTATAATGAAGAGAAGGTCTATTATCTTCTTAATAAGCCACGAGGAGTTATTTCTTCGGTATCTGATGAGAAAAATCGTAAGACGGTGATTGACCTCATGCCCCACGTTAAGGAACGTATCTATCCTGTTGGTCGTCTTGACTGGGATACGACTGGTCTTCTTATTTTGACTAATGATGGTGACTTTACCGATAAAATGATTCACCCACGTAATGAGATTGATAAGGTTTATTTGGCGCGTGTCAAAGGTATTGCGACCAAGGAGAATCTTCGTCCTTTGACTCGTGGTGTAGTCATTGATGGCAAGAAAACCAAGCCAGCACGTTACAATATTATCAAAGTTGACCATGAAAAGAATCGTTCAGTTGTTGAATTGACAATTCATGAAGGGCGTAACCACCAGGTTAAGAAAATGTTTGAATCAGTGGGCTTGCTCGTTGATAAGTTGTCTCGCACACGTTTTGGGACCCTTGATTTGACAGGTCTTCGTCCAGGTGAATCACGCCGTCTAAATAAGAAAGAAATCAGCCAGCTTCATAACGCTGCTGTCAATAAGGTCAAATAATGAAAAGATTTCTGATTGCCTTGGTCAGGGCTTATCAGAGATGGATTTCTCCCCTATTTCCACCGTCTTGTCGTTTTCGTCCAACTTGTTCGGTTTATATGATCCAAGCAATAGAAATGCACGGTTTAAAGGGAGTTCTTATGGGAGTTGCCCGTATCTTGAGATGTCACCCTTTATCAGAGACTGGCGATGATCCGGTGCCGGATTATTTTAGTCTAAAACGTAATAAAACTCCTTTGGATAAATGAATCCAAAGGAGTTTTTCTATGCTTAAGTTTTTGACCAAGTTTTTGGCAGGAAGAGGAGTAGTAAAGGATAAATTTCCAAACGTCCTGCAATCATAGCAAATCCCATGATAAGCTTAGACAAAGGACTGAAAATAGCAAAGCTATCACTCGTTCCAAGTAAAGGTCCAATATTGTTAAAGGTTGAAGCAGCAGCGCTTGTCACAATCAAGAGGTCTTGATTATCCAGTGATAAAACAGTGACTAAACTTAGTATAATGAGTACATATACAGCTAAATATTTAAGAACACTGTGCTGCGTTTCTTTATCGAGAACACTTCCATTGATATGAAGTGACAGGATACGATTAGGATAGAGACTAGCCAGGGTCTGATTTCGTGCAATCTTAGCAATAATCATAGCACGGATAATCTTGAAACCACCGGCAGTAGAACCTGCTGATCCCCCGATAAACATCAGGAGGAGTAGGATATACTGAGAAAAGAGTGGCCATTTGGTAATATCCGTTAGACCAAAACCGGTTGTTGTGATGATAGTTGACACTTCGAAAAATGAGTATTTGAAAGAGTCAGCCAAATTGTGGTAAATCCCAAAAATATTGAGGAAAATCAAACCTGTTGAAATAGCCACAATCGCAAAGTAGGTACGTAGTTCTTCATCTTGGAAGAAAAACTTGATTTTGCGAAGGAGGATATAGAAATAAAGGTTGAAGTTAACCCCAAAGAGTAGGGTACCAACAGTAACCACATAGGTAATCAGATCGCTGTGGTAGTGGGCGATAGAGTCATTATAGACAGCAAATCCCCCAGTACCTGCGCCCCCCATAGCAGTGATGATACTATCAAAGATTGGCATACCGCAAAGCCAGAGAATAACAGCAAAAATAACGAACATGGTTAAATAGATGATGTAAAGAATTTGAGCTGTATTTTTGAGCTTGGCCACGACCTTACCAAAAACTGGACCAGGCACCTCTGCACGCATAACCTCATGGTGACCATTTTTACTGTTGTTCATGATGGCTAGGGCAAAGACCAATACCCCCATCCCTCCAATCAAGTGGGCGAAGCTTCGCCAGAAGAGGAGGGAGTGGGTAAGTACACCAGTATCTGTGAGAATAGTAGCCCCCGTGGTTGTAAAACCAGAGCTCATCTCGAAGAAGGCATCAATGACACTTGGAATCTGACCAGCAAAGACGAAGGGCAATCCTCCAAAGAAGGACCAGAGCACCCAACAGAGGGCTACAATAAGCATCCCTTCTTTGGTGTAAATATGGTAGTTTTTCGGTTTAAAGAGAGTACCAAGCACTCCGAGAAAGAGAAGAATTCCCATCGTACCCAAGATGCTGGCAAATACTTTGGCATCTTCTTGATAAATGAGGGCAACGATAAGTGGTACAACCAAGAGAGCAGCCTCAATAAGCAGGAGCTTGGCAATAAGAAAACGGACAATAGATCGATTCATGGCAGCTTACCTCTTCAACAAGTCGTAAATATGAGTTACATTTTGTAAGAGTGTAACGATCACGATTTTATCCCCAATAGCGAGTCTGTCTTCTCCCGTTGGGAAAATAGATTTTCCATTGCGAATAATAGCAGCGATAAGGACACCATTAGCAAATTCAAGCTCAGAAAGTTTCTTCCCAGCAATTTTGTTGTTTTCCTTAATTTGGAATTGCAAGGTTTCGATACGACCATTAGCCACATGGTGAAGGGCATCGAGACTTGAGTCTTTAGCATTATAACGCCCACGGACAAAGTGCATTACAGTGTCAACGGCAATACTCTTAGGTGTGACAATTGTTGTTGTCTCACGTGTATCGATAATCTCTAAAAGACTGGTACGATTGACTTTAGTAATATTCTTGTGAATACCAAGACTTTCGAGGAACATAGAGGTAATTGATATTTTCCTCATCTACTCCAGTTAGGGTGGCTACGGCATCATAACTGGCTGCACTTTCCTCGAGAAGAAGGTCTTTAGCAGTACCGTCACCTAAGATAACAGAAACTTCAGGGAAGACTGACTAAAGGTTTGCGCACGGTCCATTTTTTGCTCAATCAATTTGACCTTAATACGATTGTTTTTCAAGATATTGAGCAAGTAGTAGGAGATGCGCCCAGCACCAATCAACAAAAGTTTTTGATGCTTTTTGGCTTGATGTAACTGTGGAAAAGTGCCATATCAACACGTTTACCAGTGACATAAATCTTATCCCCAATTTGCATGGTAGCATTTCCATCTGGAATGATGAGTTCACCCTGACGGTGAATCGTACAAACTAGAATATTGCCGAATTTCCTACGGAATTGTTCCATTGTCATACCAGATAATTGGCTATTTTCAGTAACTTTAAATGCCATTAAGAATAACGCGTCCATTAGCAAAAGTTTCAACTGATAGGGCGTTTGGAAATTCAACTGTATTGGCAATATAGCGAGCTGTTAAAAGTTCAGGGTTAACTACTAATGAGAATCCAAGAAAGTTCTTGTCTTTGAAATAAGCATTAGAGTATTCTGGGTTACGTACGCGAACAACAGTTTCTTTGGCACCCATTTGTTTAGCCAGAACCGCTGAAATCATGTTCACTTCATCTTTGTCGGTCATTGCGATAAAGACGTCACAGTTGCTAACCTCGGCTTGTTCCAAAATTTTAAAATTAGCCCCATTTCCAGCAAAGCCATAACATCATAGCGTTTGCTGAGGCGTTTGAGGACCTCTTCCTTTTCTTCAATTAAAATAACATCGTGCTTCTCTTCAACAAGAGAACGACAGAGTGCGGTACCGACCTTACCGGCACCTACGACAATAATACGCATGAGTTACCTCCAAATAATCATTACTATGATACTCTATTTTAGCGGAAAAATCATCCTTTTCAGCTATGCTTTATCAACTATTCCTATTTAAGTGAATAAAGGTGAAAATTTTTCTTTAAATAGTATTGACTTTTAGACCAGAAGTGCTAAAATATATTCAAAGATTCGTTATTTTAAATCTAACCTGTCATGATTTAAGCTAATGAACGTCCACAACCATGTCGTCTGCTGAGCTTGACTCCGGGCGACATGGTATTTTTTATGTCTAGGAGAATTGAGATGTCACGTAATCATATTGTCTTGTTTGAACCTCGTATTCCACAAAACACCGGAAATATTGCACGTACCTGTGCAGCGACTAATAGCCCTCTTCATATCATCCGTCCTATGGGCTTTCCAATTGATGACAAGAAAATGAAACGTGCAGGTTTAGACTACTGGGATAAGCTTGACATCACTTATTATGACAATTTGGCAGATTTCATGTCTAAAAATCGAGAGGGGCGTTTGCATTTAGTCACGAAATTTGCGGATAAGACTTATTCAGAAGAGGCCTATGCCAATGGTGAGGACCACTATTTTATGTTTGGTCGTGAGGATACAGGCCTACCTGAAGATTTTATGCGTGAGCATCCTGAAAAAGCTATTCGTATTCCGATGAATGATGAACATGTGCGTAGTCTAAATGTGTCCAATACTGTTTGTATGATTGTTTACGAAGCGCTTCGCCAGCAACAATTTGAGGGGCTAGAGCTGAGTCACCGTTATCAGCATGATAAATTAAAATAGATACTTCATTTTGTTTTGAAAGAATAATTATAGTCATTGACTATCAACAGATTAGAAATCCATAATTTGAAAACCTTGTCACCAAGGTTTTTTTATGTTATCCTTAAAAGGTCTTCAGGGCAGGGTGAAACTCCCGACCGGCGGTGATTCTTTGGATAAGTCCGCGAGCGCAAGCTGATGAGGTGTGATTCCTTAACCGACAGTATAGTCTGGATGGAAGAAGACCAGTCTTTTTGCGTAGGCTTTTTTGGCATGGGCAAATCCATTGGGAACTTCTTTCAAATTGTTAAAATTTGGAGGAATTTTTTTATGACAAACACACGTAAATTGGCTTACATTGCCATTTTATCCGCAGTTTCATTCTTGTTGCTTTATTTTTCATTTCCATTGATTCCAGCAGCAGATTTTTTGAAGGTTGATTTTTCAATCCTTCCTGTTCTTATTGCCTTGGTTATCTTTGATTTTAAGAGTGCCATTGGTGTTCTCTTGCTTCGTTCATTGTTGAAGCTCTTGCTAAACAATGGTGGACCAGGATCAATGATTGGACTTCCTATGAATTTTGTTGCTCTAGGCGTCTTTGTTTGGGGCCTAAGCTATTTTTGGAAGAAAAATCAAACAAGCAAGAATTATATTCTTGGTTCTGTTGTAGGAACTGTCTTGCTTACAGTTGTTATGGTTATTCTTAACTATATTTATGCAGTACCACTCTATGCTAAATTTGCCAACTTTGATATTGCGCAATTTATAGGTCTCTATAAATACCTTTTCGCTATGGTAGTACCTTTCAATTTACTTGAAGGTTTGATTTTTGCGCTAGCCTTTGCTTTGATTTATGCTCCACTTAAGTCTATTCTAGTAAAATTATAAATATGAAACACAAACACACACATTATATTTATGCTTCTTTTGCCTTTTTATTATTTGTTGCTCTCGGTTATATGGTTAAGTTCTACCCTGAAGCCTTGACAGGATTTGATAGCAACATTCAAACTTGGGTTCGAGGAGATTTGCCTGGAGGCCTAACAGCCTTCTTTAAAATGATTACAACACTTGGAAATACGTCGGTTCAAGCTGTTATTGCCATCCTAGCGGTCATTTGGCTTTATCTACGTCAGTATAAAGCAGAAGCTATCTTTGTAGGGACTAGTGGCGTCTTAGCTAGCATTATGATTATGAGTTTGAAGTATATCTACCAGCGCCCACGCCCATCAATCACCCATTTGGTTCATGCTGGTGGCTATTCTTTCCCTAGTGGTCACTCCTTGGGGACTTTTATGATTCTTGGTGCTATTGCTATTGTTCTTACCCAACGTCTAGTTAAAAAGCAGCTAAACTGCGGTTTATGGTATTACTGGACTTCTGATTTTCCTTGTTGGACTTTCGCGTATTTATGTGGGTGTTCACTATCCAACAGATGTTTTAGCTGGCTTTACCCTAGCCTTTGGCCTGCTTAATGCAATCTATCCAACTTATGATCGCATTCGTTTTGAATGGCGATTCCAAAGCAAACAGAAATAAAAGAACATGCAGTTTTAAACTGCATGTTTTTTTGATGCCAAGGAAGGCCCTTCTTATATAAAATGTATAAAAATAGCATTTTTTTGACTATTATTCTGTTAAAAATGCATTAACTGTATATTAAATCTATTACAATTGTGATATAATATTTTTAAATTTTTGAAATAAAGGAGAGTCTCTTGAACATAAAAGACAGCATTGGACTAAGAATCAAAACTGAGCGTGAACTCCAGCAGATGTCACGTGAAGTACTATGTTTAGATGGTGCGGAATTAACTGTTCGTCAGTTAATTCGTATTGAAAAGGGAGAATCTCTCCCGTCTTTGGATAAATTATCTTATATCGCCAAACGTTTAGGAAAAAGTATGACTGATTTATTGGATCATGACAATATTACTATCCCTGACGAATACTACGAGATGAAGAATCGTTTGATTAAGTTTCCAACGTATAGAAATCCAGAAAGAATAAAGGCTAAACTTGCCTTAATTGAGGAGGTCTACGAGAAATTCTTTGAACTTCTCCCAGAAGAAGAATTGTTAACTCTAGATATTTTGGAAAATATTTTGAGTTTTACTAGTTGGGAAGAGAGTCCAAAAGTTGAGGAGATATATGAAGACTTGTTTGAACAAGTCAAAAGGAAGAAGAAATTCTCAACTAACGATTTATTAGTTATTGACTATTATTTCTTCCATCTTTATGGAAGAAAACAGTATGATAAAAAACTTTTTGAAAGAATCGTAAAGAGAGTATTAAATCAGGAAATTTGGACAGACGATGTTTATAATATTGTTTTATTTAATGATTTGATGGCTATCGCTGCTTTGAAGATTTTTCATAATTCCTTCTCAGACTTCTTAACAGTTGTGGATAAAGCCTTAGCTGTTATAGAAAAATCACAATTCTATAGCTATAAACCTAGTGTTTTTGTTCTCAAAGCTAAATATGAACTTCTGCATAAGGAAAATAAGAAAAAGGCTGCAGAGAATTACGATAAGGCCATAATGTTTGCTTCCGTTTTAGAAGACTCGGTTTTAGAAGAAAGTATAAAAGCAGGGAAAGCGGCAGATGGTTTATAGAAATGGTGGTGACATAAATGTCACTACTTTTTTTGAATGGTTAAATGTTTACTATAGAAACATAAATAACAGTTAAAAGGAGTTTTATTTTGAAAAAACTAAATTTATTTACACTATTCTCACTACTTATCACTATCTTGCCTTATTTCACAGGTTGTCTTTAATAAGGAGTCACCATGTCAAAATATCCATATATTTCACAGATTGATCAGCGTGATTGTGGTGTCGCTGCCTTAGCCATGATTCTTAAACACTATGGTTCATCTTATAGTTTAGCTTATTTGCGGGAGTTGGCTCAGACTTCTCGTGAAGGCACTTCTGCGCTTGGTTTGGTTGAAGCGGCCAAGCAGTTGGGTCTTGAAACTCAGGCTATTCGTGCGGATTTAGACTTGTTTAAACAAGAAAACCTATCTTATCCTTTTATTGCACATGTGGTTAAAGAAGGTGGATTGCAACATTATTATACGGTGTTTGGTCAAATCAAGGGGAAGCTTGTTATTGGTGATCCAGATCCTAGCAAGAAGGTCATTAAAATGCCCTTAGAGGAGTTTGCCAAAGAGTGGACAGGAGTTGCTCTCTTTTTTGTTCCAGGAGAAACCTACACTAAATACAAAGAAGATGTGCCTGGGCTTCTTTCATTTTTACCGATTTTGTTCCGTCGTAAGGGTTTGATTGCAGTTATTGTCTTGTTAAGTTTTCTAGTGACCCTAGTTAATATCATTGGTTCTTATTATTTGCAATCTATTATTGACCGCTTGATTCCTCAGGAGGCCTACACTCTTCTAACCATGATTTCACTGGGCCTATGTATCTCTTATCTAGCTCAACAAGTATTTACTTTTTTCAAAGATTATCTTCTACATCGATTGGGAAATTACTTATCCATTGCTGTCATTCTTCCTTATATTAAGCATGTCCTTTCCTTGCCTATTAGTTTCTTTAGTTCACGTCGCACTGGTGAAATCACGTCACGTTTTGGAGATGCCAACACTATTATCGATGCTCTAGCTTCAACGATTTTATCGATTTTCCTAGATGTGACCATTGTGATGACTTTAGCTGTGGCCCTTATTTTACAAAATCAGTCACTTTTTGTGATGACTCTCACGGTAGTTCCTCTTTATGTGTTAATCATTTTGGCCTTCTATAAGCTTTTTGAAAAGGAAAATTATCAATTGATGGAGGCAAATAGTCAGGTCAATACCGCTGTTATTGATGATTTGCGAGGCATTGAAACCTTAAAATCCTTGAGAGTTGAAGAAAGACGCTATCAGGAAATTGAGGTGAAATTCCATGACTATTTGAAGAAGTCTTTGTCTAAGGCCAAGTGGCAATTAACGCAGGATGGTTTAAAGACAGGGGTTCAGTTAGTTTCCAATGTCTTTATCCTCTGGTATGGGGCACAATTGGTCATGGAAGGGCAACTATCTGCAGGTCAGTTGATTACTTATAATATGTTGCTGAATTATTTTACAACTCCTTTAATTAATATTATCAATCTCCAATCCAAAATTCAGCAAGCCAAAGTAGCCAATAATCGTCTTCAAGAAGTTTATGTTGTGGATAAGGAAGAAGAAGGAAAACTTAAAGAGTTATCTTTTAAACAACTTGCTCTTAAAGGAGTCAGTCACCGTTTTAGTTATCAGCAAGAGACGCTTAGTAAGATTGATTTAACGATTCATAAGGGTGAGAAAATCGCCCTCATGGGTAAAAGTGGATCTGGGAAAACAACCTTAGCGAAAATGTTGTCAGGTTATTACACAAAATCTAGTGGTCATGTAACCCTAGATAAAGATGCTATTAGCCATGCGGAGCTGCGTCAAATGGTGACTTACGTTCCCCAGCAGACCTATGTGTTTACAGGAACCATTTTAGAAAATCTGCTATTAGGATATGAAGGAGAAGTTGATGAGAAAAAGCTTCTTAAAGTTTGCCAACAAGCTGATATCTTAGAGGATATTCAAAAAATGCCACTAGGTTTTCAGACCCAAGTATCTGAAGACGGTGGTCTATCTGGTGGTCAAAAACAACGCTTGGCGATAGCGAGGGCCCTCTTGTCCAAGCAGCCTATCTTGGTTTTTGACGAAGCTACCAGTGGTCTTGATAGTGATACTGAAAGCAGGGTTCATGGCTAATCTTGCTAAGATTAAACGAACAATGATTTTTATTGCTCACCGCAATAGTGTCCGTCAACATGTCAGTCGTGTGGTGACCATGGTGAGTGGCCAGATTGAGTCAGACAGTCCTAATTTCAATCCATTCCGTTTATTTAAAATAATCTTCCTATTATATATTGTAGAAAACTTAAGAAGTCTAAATTTTCACATCTTGCACCTATCTTATTAATATAGTATACTGGTAGCAGACTATTAAGAGGTGTAAACATGTTAGAGGCATATAAAAATTTTTGGTTAGGCTATCTCGATTTTTATGGTCGTACAAAACGATCAGACTATTGGTGGGTTGTCTTGATTAATGGAATTATCGGTAGTTTGATTTTCCTACTGATGGACTTACTTGGGGAAACAAGAGCTGCTGGCTTTACATTGACAGCTTTCATTCTATTTATAGCAGCAACGGCGCTTCCGACCATTTCTATGCAGATTCGTCGTCTACGTGATGCCAATTTCAATGTTGCTTGGATTGTATTAAAAGCGACACCACTACTAGTAGTGCTTTGGGTGATGTATGCCTTTCCTACAAGAGATTCAAAATAACTCCAATATAAAAAGGGTGAAACTAGTTAATCTAGTTCCACTCTTTTTTTCTTATGATAAATTGCAAGAATAAGTGCAACATTTACTCGAACTCATCCTCTAGAGCTTCACAAGCAGTTCTGTAAGCTAAACATTTTCGCGGTCTGTGATTGATATCATATAAGACTTTGTTCAAAGCCTCCTCAGAGATAGCGGCTAAATCTGTTTTCTTTGGGAAATATTCTCTTAGTAAGCCATTTGCGTTTTCATTGCTTCCTCTCTGCCAGGATGAATAGGCGTCCGCAAAGAAAAAGGAAATTCCTAAGTTCTCTACCAGAGGATAGCAGGCAAACTCTTTTCCCCTGTCTGAAGTGAAGGTTTTAAGAGCCTCTTTTGGAAATAGCTTACAAAGTTGTTTGATGGCTAAAAACATGGATTTGGCTGTTCTGTCTGGTATCTTGAAAGCTAAGTAAAAGCGCGTTTTTCGCTCCAGAAAGGTCGCTAAACAGCCCTTGCTTTTGCCTCTGGAAGACACCACAGTATCAAGCTCCCAGTGGCCAAAAGTCTCACGATTCCTGACCTCTTTAGGACGTTTGGCAATTGATGTGCCAATCCTAAATGTCCCACGTGTTTCTTTGGGTTGTCGAGTCTTTCCTTTACGACGCAGGACGCTTAAATCCAGATCAATCAAACCGGCGTAGAGCCAGTTATAGATGGTTTTAAAAGCTACCATTGGCTTTTGTTCAAGCTGATAGCGGCCACAAATCTGTTCAGGCGACCAAGAGGATTTTAAACCGTCCTCAATTTCCTTTTTCAACTCTGGTGTCAAACAAGACTTCCGACCTTTTTGTTTAGCCCTGTGGTCGTACTGTTCCTGTGCTAAGGCTGCGGAATAGCCATTTTGGCATCGTCTTAACTCTCTTGAGATGGTGGATCTATGTACGCCAAGTTTGTTGGCAATTTGGCAAGGTTTCAAACCTAATTCCAAATAGGCTTCTATCTTTATTCGCTCGGTTATGGTAAGATGGGAGTAGCTCATAGTGTTTCCTCGGGTTCTGTTTGTGTGGTTACTTACAGTTTACACCAATGAAAGACTATGAGTTTTTTTGTTGCACTATATTTTACAATTTATCATATGCAATAATGAAAAAAAGACACCCTAAGGTGTCTTCGTATTATGAAGGCGGTAGACGGATTTGAACCGACGATCAAGCTTTTGCAGAGCCGTGCCTTACCACTTGGCTATACCGCCATAACAGATACCATTCTATCGAAAAAAAAAGGATTCGTCAAGTCTCTTTCATCAAATTGACTGGTTGATTATTCAAACTGCCTATTTACAAGAAACATAAAGAGGTTGAAAGACATTCAACCTCTTCATATTAATTATAACTGTTGTAGATAGATTACTAACACGTAAGTGTTGATTATTGTCTAATCAAGTAATCAAAGGCTCCAATAGCAGCCGTAGCACCAGACCCCATGGAGATAATAATTTGCTTGTAGGCGCTATCTGTACAGTCACCTGCAGCAAAAATACCAGGGATATTTGTTGAACCAAATTTATCAACGATAATTTCTTGGCGCTCATTGAGTTCAATGCCACTATCTTTGAGCCAAGCAGTACTTGGTACAAGACCAATTTGAACAAAGACACCTTCAAGATCAAGATGTTTTTCTTCGTTTGTATCACGCTCAACGTAATTCAAACCAGTTACATGACCTTGACCAACAATTTCTTTAGTTGCGACGTTCTTAAGAATGGTTAGATTATCAGTTTTAGCAGCTCGTTCTTGTAAGACTTGATCTGCCTTTAATTCAGGTAAGAACTCTAAGACCGTAACATGTTTAGTAATGCCGGCTAAATCTAAAGCCGCTTCCAAACCTGAGTTACCACCACCGATAACTGCAACATTCTTCTCTTCAAATAGTGGACCATCACAGTGTGGGCAGTAAGTAACACCTTTATTGCGGAATTCTTCCTCGCCAGGAACGTTGATATTACGCCATTTGGCTCCGAGAGCTAGGATGGCAGTTTTGGATTTTAAAACGGCACCGTTAGCCAGTGTCACTTCAATAAGTTCTTTCTTTTCGATGCCAGTAGCTAATTGACTTTTGATGATATCAACATCATAAGATTTCGTATGCTCCTCAACTTGGGCCATTAACTTAGGACCTTCTGTATATAGCGTACCAATCATGTTCTCAATGCCGACTGTCTCGATAACTTGTCCACCAAAGGTTTCTGCTAAAAGACCAGTTTTTAAACCTTTACGGGCAGCATAAATGGCCGCACTGTTTCCAGCAGGACCACCACCAATAACCAAAACATCATAGACACCTTTATCAGCGAAAGCATCAGCATCAAGTGGTCCGTCCAATTTTTCAACAAGCTGTTCAATGGTTGCACGACCAGATGTAAATTCTTCTTGGTCTTTGTAAACCGTAGGAACAGACATGATACCTTTGGCTTTGACCTCATCCTGATACATACCACCTTCAATCATGGTGTGAGTGATATTTGGGTTCAAAACAGCCATTATATTAAAGGCTTGAACAACGTCTGGACAATTGTGACAAGTTAATGAAACATAAGTCTCTAAGTCGATGGGTTTATCAATCTTCTTGATACGTTCGATAGTGTCCTCATCAACTTTTGGTGGACGACCAGAAACTTGCAAGAGAGCTAAAATGAAAGATGTGAATTCGTGGCCCATTGGTAAGCCTGAGAAAATAACACGACTTTTTTGCCCTTTTTGTGCAATACCAAAACTAGGTTGACGTTTTAAATGTGTTGATTCAAGACTAATGCGGTCAGACATAGCGGCAATCTCGTCAAGAAATTCTTTTACTTTTCGAGAATTATCGTCATCCCCTAAGTCTGTTTGTAATACAATATCAGATTCTAGTAAATTTAAATATTGTGCTAATTGCGTCTTGATTTCTTTATCTAAGACCATGGATACCCCCTGGTTGTTAAATTTTACCTACAAGATCTAAGCTAGGAGTAAGTGTTTCAGCTCCTTCTTTCCATTTGGCTGGACAAACTTCACCTGGATGTTGACGAATATATTGAGCAGCACGAACTTTATCAATAAGAGTGCTTGCATCACGTCCAATACCATCAGCATTAATTTCCATCATTTGGATAACGCCATCTGGATCAATGATGAATGTACCACGTTGTGCGAGACCATCTTGCCCAAGAACATCAAAGCCTTGTGAGATGTGGTGTGAAGGATCTCCAATCATAGGATAAGTAATAGTTCCAACAACATCTGAGTCATCATGCCAAGCTTTGTGAACAAAGTGAGTGTCAGTAGAGACAGAGTAAACCTCTACACCAAGAGATTTAAGAGCTTCATATTGTTCTTGAAGGTCACCGAGTTCAGTTGGGCAGACAAATGAGAAATCTGCAGGGTAGAAGCAGAAAACAGCCCATTTTCCCTTAACATCTTCATCTGTAACAGTAATGAATTCCCCGTTGTGATAAGCTTGTGCTGAAAATTCAATAATTTCTTTTCCGACTAATGACAAAATAATGTCCTCCTCTATTTTTGATAGCCTAATTATAAACAAAATACTTATCAACCTCAAAGAAAACGATTGCAATTTTAATAAGGATGGATTTTTTCTAATGGTTAGCCTGATTTTAGAGCTTGTCAAATGTCACTTTTTTTGATAAACTACTATAGTTGCGTAAAGTGACAATACTTCATTCTAAGCCGATTGTGGTCTTGTTGCCGCAGGGTGGGACTGCAAGTCTAAAGCTTAGAAGAGGAAAAAACAATTTTTAAGGAGAAATACTCATGGCAGTAATTTCAATGAAACAACTTCTTGAGGCTGGTGTTCACTTCGGTCACCAAACTCGTCGCTGGAATCCTAAGATGGCTAAGTACATCTTCACAGAACGTAACGGAATCCACGTTATCGACTTGCAACAAACTGTAAAAATGGCTGATACAGCTTACGAATTCGTTCGTGAAGCAGCAGCTAACGATGCAGTAATCTTGTTCGTTGGTACTAAAAAACAAGCAGCTGAAGCAGTAGCTGAAGAAGCAACTCGTGCTGGTCAATACTACATCAACCACCGTTGGTTGGGTGGAACTCTTACAAACTGGGATACTATCCAAAAACGTATCGCTCGTTTGAAAGAAATCAAACAAATGGAAGCTGATGGAACTTTCGAAGTTCTTCCTAAGAAAGAAGTTGCTCTTCTTAACAAACAACGTGCTCGTCTTGAAAAATTCTTGGGTGGTATCGAAGATATGCCTCGCATTCCAGATGTAATCTACATCGTTGACCCACACAAAGAACAAATCGCTGTTAAAGAAGCTAAAAAACTTGGTATCCCAGTTGTAGCGATGGTTGATACAAACGCTGATCCAGATGAGATCGATGTAATCATCCCAGCTAACGATGACGCTATCCGTGCCGTTAAATTGATCACTTCAAAAATGGCTGATGCTATCATCGAAGGTAACCAAGGTGAAGATGCTTCTGCAGATTTCCAAGAAGCAGCTGCAGCTGATTCAATCGAAGAAATCGTTGAAGTTGTCGAAGGTGACAACAACTAATCTTTAAGATTGGTTAGGGCTCGATGCCTACTAAAGATACGACAAACACCTAAGGGGCGGGGCTCAGCCCTGCCCCTTAGTTTGATAAAATAAATTTGGAGAAAAACAAAATGGCAGAAATTACAGCTAAACTTGTTAAAGAATTGCGTGAAAAATCAGGTGCTGGTGTCATGGACGCTAAAAAAGCATTGGTTGAAGTTGAAGGTGATATCGAAAAAGCGATTGAATTGCTTCGCGAAAAAGGTATGGCTAAAGCAGCTAAGAAAGCTGACCGTGTTGCAGCTGAAGGTTTGACTGGTGTTTACGTTAACGGTAACGTTGCAGCAGTTGTTGAAGTTAATGCTGAAACTGACTTCGTTGCGAAGAACGCTCAATTCGTTGAGTTGGTAAACGAAACAGCTAAAGTAATTGCTGAAGGTAAACCAGCTAACAACGAAGAAGCACTTGCATTGACTATGCCTTCAGGTGAAACTCTTGAAGCTGCATACGTAACTGCTACAGCTACTATCGGTGAAAAGATTTCATTCCGTCGTTTTGCAGTTGTTGAGAAAACTGATGCACAACACTTCGGAGCTTACCAACACAACGGTGGACGTATCGGTGTTGTTTCAGTTATCGAAGGTGGAGATGATGCTCTTGCAAAACAAATCTCAATGCACATCGCAGCGATGAAACCAACTGTTCTTTCATACACTGAATTGGACGAACAATTTGTTAAAGATGAATTGGCACAACTTAACCACGCTATCGATCAAGATAACGAAAGCCGTGCTATGGTTAACAAACCAGCTCTTCCACACCTTAAATATGGTTCTAAAGCTCAATTGACTGATGCTGTTCTTGCTCAAGCTGAAGAAGATATCAAAGCTGAGTTGGCTGCTGAAGGTAAACCAGAAAAAATCTGGGATAAAATCATCCCAGGTAAAATGGACCGCTTCTTGCTTGACAACACTAAAGTTGACCAAGCATACACACTTCTTGCTCAAGTTTACATCATGGACGACAGCAAAACAGTTGAAGCTTACCTTGAATCAGTAAACGCTTCAGTAGTAGAATTCGTTCGCTTTGAAGTTGGTGAAGGTATCGAAAAAGCATCTAACGACTTTGAATCAGAAGTTGCAGCTACAATGGCAGCAGCTCTTAACAACTAATTCTAGTTGCTAGATAAAAAATGAAAAGAAGTTACGTGAATGAATCGTAGCTTCTTTTTGTTGCTATAAAAAAAACGTCTGAGCATGCCCCAGA
>ENA-OPZZ01001276-OPZZ01001276.1-human-gut-metagenome-genome-assembly--contig:-NODE-1276-length-16013-cov-4.223090_pt1 | contig 16013 bp, 13 predicted proteins | sample MGYA00242487_ERZ504511 | MGnify/ENA primary metagenome ERZ504511 (study PRJEB26092, sample SAMD00036241) | human gut metagenome | host: Homo sapiens | study: EMG produced TPA metagenomics assembly of... | reverse complement strand
ACCAGGGAGAGACGCTGATGGATCGGGCAGATGCGATTACCCCGGGAAGACTTCTGACCCGGTTTTATCTGCGGGATCAGGATACTTATGTATACAGCCGTGACGGTACACCGGCGGCTCGCGCGGTGGCGACGGTATTTGCAGACAAATATTATATGGGAAATTACCTTGGTGTGACGTTTTCCTATTGGAAAGGGAAAAAAAATGGTGACCAGGTACCTTCTGTGAAAGCAGAGGTAACGCTCTACAGCGATGCAGAGCGGACCAACGTTGTGGCGAAGGAAAGTGAGATCCTGGATCTTCGCTATAAAGCAGTAAGAAACGATGAGGCGACAGCCTCGTCCCGATCGGCGGGCGGCTGAGAGGGGCTAAAAAAGGTATAGACACGGGCACCGACGTGTTTATCGATAGACGGAGACCTGAAAAAGGGAATCCGAAAAGAGAAACAAAAGAATCCAAAAGGAGAAAGACGTATGATTAAGAAACTTAAAGAAAACAAAAAAGGTTTTACACTGGTAGAGCTGATCGTTGTACTGGTAATCATTGCAATCCTGGCAGCTATGCTGATTCCGGCACTGACTGGATATATTGATAAAGCGAAAGAAAAAGATATTATCGCTGAGACACGTTCTGCTGTTATGGCGACTCAGACACTGGTAGATGAAGCTTATGCTGGAGCAGATATAGGTGCGGATACTGTAAAAATAGATTCTGGTAATGTGACTGTTGAAAATATTAAAAAGCTTGCAGAAATTGAAGGAACAATTAATGAAACAGATGTTAAAATTACAAACGGAAAAGTTACAGGACTTGTGTATGAAAAAAATTGGAAAAAAATGTACTTATTCAGTAACAGGTAATAAAGGAACATATACAGTAAGCAAATAATTTGTGCAAGCGTTTAATAATTATTAAGAAAGGTGTAAGGAAATGATTCAACAAAAGAGGGATAATACAAAAAAGCATATATACCGTTGGATCAGAAAATTCCTTATTATCCTCCCCATCCTTCTGCTGACCCTGTTCGCAGGAGTCCCCGGGGTTCTGCGGTTAGTCTATCGGGCAGATGCCCAGGTAGCTCTTGGACATGCCAAATCGGTGCGCATGGCGATCCAGATAACTGGAGCAGAACAGTACAGCAAAGGAAAAGGTTTCTGTGACGCCACCCGGGAGGGTGGCGTTTCGGAAGCTCTTTATCAGAAGATTCTTAACTTAAGTGATGCCCCGGGAGAGTTCTGGGTGCTTCAGGTCGGAAACGACGGATATAAAGTGAAACAATTTGTATACCGGGAAGGCAATTATACCGTCTGGTATCAGGCAAATCCCCGATCCTATCAGGTATACCGGGGAGATGAGATGATCTCCACAGAGAAAATACAGGACGAAACAGGAGAAAAGTAAGATGATAGTACTGACAGAAGGATTTTTATGGCTGATTCGATTCATGATCGGTGCCTGTATTTTCAGTTTTTTAAATGTGGTGGCAGACAGACTGCCGCGGGAAGAGAGCGTGGTACGTGGAAGAAGTCACTGTACCGTATGTGGGCGGACCCTGGCTCCGCTGGAACTGATTCCCTGTGTAAGCTTTCTGGCTTTGAGGGGAAAGTGTAAAGGCTGTAAAACAGCCATTCCGAAACGATGTTTTTTATCTGAATGTCTGGGTGGAGCGGCATTTGTATGCTGCGGAATGAAATTTGGCTGCGGTGCTCTGGGGATTCTCTCCCTGGGTGGTGCTGTGGTATTTTGTTACATAGGAATATTACTGGTTGTGGCCCTGATTGACTGGGACACACAGATGATCTACGATAGATTTCACATATTGATTTTATTACTTGGCATGGCATCACTGTGGCTGTTTCCACAGCATGGACCGGTCGATCGACTGATCGGTGCTTTGGTGATCGCAGTGCCCATGTTACTGCTTACGCTGCTGATACCGGGTGCCTTTGGAGGCGGGGACATCAAACTGATGGCGGTATCCGGCTGGTTTCTCGGATGTGCACCGGTGATATGTGCCATGTTTTTCGGGATTCTGACAGGTGGGACATATGCCGGCGTAATGCTGGCAACAAAGAAGCTGGGCGGAAAGGACCATTTTGCTTTTGGTCCTTTTCTTGCGGCAGGACTGATGATCGGAGCTGTCTGGGGGGATGCGATCGCCACCTGGTATCTTCGATTTTTATAGAAAGGAAAAGATATGGCACAATTTCGTTACACGGCAAAAAGTATGAATGGTAAGACAAGGCGCGGAACCATGGAAGTGCCGAATGAGACTGTCTTGCAGCAGAACCTGAAAGAACAGGGACTGTTTCTGATACAGGCCAAGAACCTGGCGGAAGCAAAAGACTATCGCAAACTGAAAACTCCCCAGCTGGCAAGCTTTTGCAGGGAGTTATCCACGCTCCTGGAATCCGGTATCACACTGGTGAGGGCACTGGATATTATTTCTCAGCAGGAAGGACTGACCGGTTATGAAAGAGAGATTTATCAGGCTGTCCTTCTGGATGTAAAAAAGGGTATCACACTGTCGGAAGCGATGGAGACGAAGAAGTGTTTTCCGGAACTGATGATCGGTATGATACGTTCCGGAGAAGGAACGGGTAATCTGGATCAGGTAACACGGCGTCTGGCGATGCAGTTTGAAAAAAACAACCGTTTAAACCATCAGGTCCGTTCAGCGATGACGTATCCGATGGTTCTTCTGGTGATGTGTGTGGCGGTTGTCATTCTGATCGTGACATTCATCCTGCCACAGTTCCAGTCACTTTTTGATCAGCTGGATGAACTTCCGGCGATGACACAGATGCTGGTGAATCTGTCTGACTTTCTTGTAACGAAATGGTATCTGGCAATCATTCTGGTGTGTCTGGCCGGGATGTGTCTGAGAATTCTTATCGGGATCCATCAGGTGCGAAGAATTCTGGATTATCTCAAAGTCCATATCTGGGGATTTGGGAAACTGTGTAAAATTATATATACGGCACGTTTCGCACGTACGCTGAGCAGTCTGTACTCCAGCGGTATGCCTCTTGCGACCGCATTGAACATCGCAGGAAAGACGATCGGCAACAGTTATGTGGAAGAACAGTTTGTTCAGGTAACCGTGCAGGTACGCAGTGGTGTCCCTCTTTCCCGTGCACTGGAACAGGTGGATGGTCTGGTGAAAAAACTGGTGAGTACGATCCGTGTCGGCGAAGAAAGCGGTCAGCTTGACAATATGCTGGATTCCATTGCAAATGCGCTGGAAGAAGAAGCTGAGAATGCAACCAAGAGAATCGTGACCTTGCTGGAGCCGATTCTGATCTGTATTATGGCATGTATCGTGGGATTTATTATGGTTGCTGTCCTGATGCCAATCTATCAGTCCTATGCGGCCATCGAGGCAGCGGCATAAAAAGTGCTGTAAAAGAGAAAACGTAACTATTCAGTAGATAACATTCCGCGAGGTGTTTTGGCATGGATTTTTGCCAAAATCCCGAGACATACAAGTCAAAATGCCATCACCGAAGGTGATTAGAAATGCATTTTGACTCGTAACTGTGAGGGTACTGAACAGTTACGAGAAAACAAAGAAAGCAGGGAGAGACCGAATGAGTGAGACAGTTATTGTTTTACAGGAATCAAGTGTTCTGATCGGAAAGGGAAAAAGCGGACAGACACCGAAACTTCAGGAGACCAGAAAAATTCCGATGGAAGGGTACGGCAATCTGATCGAACAGTGGGACAACGTCCTGATCAATTATCAGAAAAGTCATAAAGGAGAGCAGATACGGCTGGTACTTCCGGCAGGGTATTCCAGTGTGCGTGTCAGCAGAATCCCATATGCCACAGGAAAACAGCTGAATCAGATGGCGGAAAAAGTTCTGGAAGAAGGCTTCCGGGATGGGATAGCCGATTATGGGATCATCGATGTAGACAAAAAAGACGGCATCTGCCTTTGCTGCGGTGGGGCAGAGAAGGATGCGATGGAACACATCCGGAATATATGCAAAGAAAACGGCCTGCAGATCTCCGGGATTACGGTGCCGATGGAAGGATATCTGCGGCTGCTGAAACAGAAAAAGGAATATCAGGGAAAGACCGCCGTCTTTTTGTTTTTTGAAGAAAACAGTGTGACAAGCGTGTTGTATAAAAAAGGAATGTATCATTATTCCACCAGAAGCAGAATCTTCAGTGAACCAGGAACCATGGATTTTGGGACAGAGATTGTGCGAAATATTTCCGGTATCATGCAGTTTTACCGCGGATCAAGAGAAGAGGATCCCATCACGGATGTCTACTATGTCGGCTGTGATCAGGACGATTTCGAAGCGGCGGTAGAAGAACTTCGGAATATGAATCTTCAGGTAGCACCATTTCGGCTGGGAGATGACTTCGGTATGCCGGAAAAAGCGGTGGAACCGTGGCTTCTGTGTATCGGTGGTCTGTATGCAGATAAGAAAAAGAGCCGGAACCTGAATCTGTGGAAAGCGGCGGGGCAGGAAGGCGAACAGGGAGAAAAACAGAAAGAACTCTGGCAGCATCTTCTTGTGCCGGGTATCGTACTTGGCGTATGTGTGGTCAGTATCGCCGGTGTAAAAGTTCTGAATCAGGTAACAAGCTCGCAGATCCAGAAGATGGAAGACTGGATCTTCAGTGATTCTGTACAGGAACAGTATCAGCAGGCGACGGAACTGGAAAATAAAAGTGCGGATATTCTGATGGCAGAAAGGCAGGTCACTCAGGCGACGAAGAATCTGGACAGCTATCCGGATCTGACAAAAGAGATGATTGAGGAGATCGTGGATGCCGGAGGAAAAGATATCACAGTACGGATCCGGCAGATGGATGCAGATACCGGTATACTTGAATTCGATGCGGAGAGCCAGAAGGTTATCGATATTCCGGGCTATGTGGTACAGCTACAGAATACCGGATTATTTTCGGAAGTAAACTATACCGGATATGTGTATCAGGATGATAAATATTCATTAAGTCTTTCCTGTACGTTAGAAGGGGTAAGTACAGACGGAGAAGGGGGCGGAGAAGAATGAAGCTGGAATTTGAATTAAAACCGACAGATATTTTACTGTTGAAGGTACTCTCCTGTATTCTGATAGCGGTTCTTACCCTGAATCTTTTTATTTTCCCGGGGCTGAATAAACAGGCAGATCTTTCTGCTCAGAAGGAAGAGACCAGGCAGGAAAAACAGCAGGTGGAAGAAGCGATCGCTTCGATGCCGGCGACAAAGGCCAGAATTGAGCAGCAGCAAAGCGACCTGACAGAGCTTTCAGAGGATTATTATCCGCAGATGGAAAACAATAATGTGGATGAACTGGTGACCGGAATTGCTCTGGCACACGGACTTTTTTCCGGCAGCACTGAACATCGAGGACAGCGTGCCGGGAGGACCGGCAGCCTATGGTGTTACGGGAGATACCAGGGATACAACATCTGCATCGGAAGTGGATCAGATGCAGGAAGAGGCAGAAGGAGCGAATGACGATACAGACGATACTACCGGTACAGCGAACCGGCTGACCGCAGAACCGTACGTATCTGACATTCAATATATGAACACCATGCTGGCAACGCTGACGCTGCAGGGAACGGAAGAAGAACTGCAGGCATTTCTGGATGATATTGCAAAACATTATCCGGCGATCCAGGTTCGTTCTATGCAGGCAACACAGCAGACCTATGTGGGACAGAATCTGAAAGCGGTGAATCAGCTGGATATTACATGTACTCTGGCAGTATATACCTGCGGCGACAAGAATCATGAAGAGGTGACAACAGGTGAGAACAAATCTTAGAATCGGAGAAATCCTGACAGAAAAAGGATATGTAACAGAAGAACAGATGAGTCAGGCACTGGTCTATCAGAAAGAACACCGGGACAAACGAGTAGGACAGATTCTGATGGAGCTTGGATTTGTCACGGAAAAACAGGTGCTGGAAGCTCTGGCGGACAGACTGCATCTGCAGATCGTCAATGTAGCGGAGCTGCAGGTGGATCTGAAAGCGGTAGGACTGATCGAAAAGGAACTGGCAGAGAAAAACAACCTGCTTCCTGTGAAAGTGGAACAGGAAGTGATGACGCTGGTAACCAACGATCCACTGAATTATTTTGCTCTGGAAGAAGTGCGCCAGCAGTCCGGCTGCCAGCTTGAGATCCTGTTGAGTGAGGAACAGCCGCTTCATCAGGCAGTTGCTTATTATTTTGCCGAGGTCAATGCCAGGAAGGCAGCCAGTAAGGCCAATGTGGGATTCTCTACCACTGCCGTAGAGGAACTGGCCATTGCGGACCTTTCCGAGACAAGCGATGAAGCTCCGGTGATTCATCTGTTGAACAGTCTGATCGACCGCGGGATCAAGAGCGGTGCCAGCGATATTCACATCGAACCTTTTGAAAATGAAACGAAAGTCAGGATGCGTATCGACGGTGTGATCATGGAATATGTATCGATTCAGCGAAATGTACATCAGCCACTGATCGCCCGCATCAAGATTCTTGCAAACCTGGACATTGCAGAAAAACGTATCCCACAGGACGGACATTTCCGTGTATCTCAGGAAAATGGATTTATCAATATCCGTGTTTCTGTTTTACCGACGGTATTTGGAGAAAAAGCGGTACTTCGTATCCTGGCTTCGACAGGAAAAATGGATCATGCCGGTCAGTTTGGCATGGATGACTTCAGTTATCAGCAGTTTGCGCCAATGCTGAACGCACCAAATGGGATCATATATATCACCGGCCCCACAGGAAGTGGAAAGTCTACGACACTGTATATGGTTCTGGAATATCTGTCCAGGAGAAATGTGAATATTTCCACCATCGAAGACCCGGTAGAAAAGAATCTTCCGGGCATCAACCAGACCCAGGTGAATCCGGTGGCGGGACTGACCTTTGATATTGGGCTTAGAGCACTGATGCGCCAGGATCCGGATATTATCATGGTAGGCGAGACTAGGGACGGAGAGACAGCATCTACATCTGTCCGTGCGGCAATCACCGGTCATGTAGTACTGTCCACACTGCACACCAACGATGCCGTATCCAGTATCGTCCGTCTGGAAGATATGGGTGTTGAGACGTATCTGGTGGCCAACTCGGTGGTGGGACTGGTGGCCCAGAGACTGCTCCGCAAAGTCTGCCCGGACTGTGCAAAAGAAGTGGAGACCACTGAGCGGGAGCGTATCCTGATCGGGGCAGATATCCGCAGGGTAAAACGTGGTATGGGATGCCAGAAGTGCAATAATACAGGGTATCGTGGACGAATTGCTATCCATGAGATCCTAGTGGTGGATAACCATGTCCGCCGGATGATCATCGAGCATGCTCCGGTGGAAGATATTAAAAAGTACGCGCGGGAAGTGCGTAAGATGCGTACTCTGAGAGAGAGTGCACTTCAGTTGGTGGAACAGGGAGTGACCACGCCGGAAGAGATGATGAAGATCAGTTATGAAGTGTAGAAATAAAATGCATATTAGCAATACATAAAAAAGAAAAACCGGAGGAAGATAAAATGGATACAAAACTGGAACAGTTGATCCTTGATGCAAGAGGCATGAAGGCATCGGATATTCATGTCACAGAGGGGATGCCGGTCTGGTATCGTGTGCAGGGCAAGCTGGTGAAAAGTCAGCTGCAATTTTTCCGGGGGAAGAACTGCGGACACTTTTTCATGGGAAGTATGGACGAGAGACAAAAAGAAATCTTCGCTTCCGGACGAGATGTGGACTTTGCACTGGAGATCAGTGACGGCAGCCGTCAGAGGGTCAATATTTTCCGGCAGCAGCATCAGGTGGCGGCGGCCATCCGCCTGTTGAATACGGAGATTCCCACGTTAGAACAGCTGAGGATGCCAACCCGGCTTTACCAGATGGCACAGCAGCCGAGAGGACTGATTCTCGTGACCGGACCGACCGGAAGCGGAAAGTCCACGACACTTGCGGCGATGATCGAGCATGTGAACCAGAACAGCGACCGGCATATTATTACGATCGAAGATCCGATCGAGTACAAATATCAATGTAAGGAAGCTTTGATTCACCAGAGAGAAGTGGGTGAAGATGTGGGAAGCTTTGCGGAGGCTCTGCGAAGTGCTCTGCGTGAAGATCCGGATGTGATCCTGGTGGGAGAGATGCGGGATTATGAGACCATCTCAGCCGCCCTTCTTGCGGCTGAGACCGGTCATCTGGTGCTGTCCACTCTGCATACCACAGGGGCGGCACAGACAGTGGAACGTATTATTGATGCCTGCCCGTCCGGCAGTCAGAATCAGATCAGAATCCAGCTGGCCACTGTTCTGAAAGGAATTGTCAGCCAGTGTCTGATCCCCTGCGGAGAAGTGAAAGGAGCAGCCCGGATAGCAGGAACAGAACTTCTTGTGGCTACCGATGCGATCCTGAACCTGATCCGGGAGGGAAAGACGCACCAGATTTCTGCAATGATGCAGGCGGGTGGAAACGCCGGTATGCATACCCTGAATATGGATCTGTCCCGACTGATGCGACAGGGCTATATCACGAAAGAACGTGCCAGAGAATATACGAACAATCCGGCAGAACTTGAGCAGTATATGATGTAAGCTGTCAGGAAGCATAAAAGTAAAGTTTTACAGTAACACCTCTCTGAACGCTTCCAAAAGCCGATCATTCTGCTCCGGCAGCATCATGCAAAATCTCACAAAATGATCATCCAAAAACGGAAACGTGGAACAATCCCGGATCATCAGTCCCTTCCGGATACAATGATCGAACAGATCCTGGGAAGTAATTCCGGGCTTCCGGATCTTCATCAGGATAAAATTCGCCGAAGCTTCATACACCGTCACACTGTCCCAGGTCGACAACTCGTTATACAAACGGTCTCTCTCCCTGCAGATCAGTTCTCTCGTATGACGAATATATTCCTCATCCGGAAACATCAGCCGTCCGGCAATCTCTGCCAGCGAATTGATCGTCCAGGGATTTTTTCTTGTATTGATTGCCTTGATCAGATCCTGATTTCCTGTCACCGCATAGCCAAGCCGCAGTCCCGGAGCTGCGAAAAACTTTGAAGTGCCACGCAGAATGATCAGATTTGTATAATAATTTGTCAGAGGAATACTGGTCACATCTTTTTCTTCCGGTGCAAATTCCACATATGTTTCATCCACCATCACGAAAATTCCATACTGCAGACAGGCATCCAGGATCCGGCGCATCTGACTGCAGGTGATTGCGGTAGAAGTAGGATTATTCGGATTACAGAGTACCAGAAGCTCCAGCTGATCGGAAAGATGGCTGCAGAAATCTTCCACATCCATATGAAACCCATGTTCTTCTTTCAAAGGATAATACAGTGTTGTACCGCCGCCCAGTGCGATTTCCCGTTCATACTCCGAATACGTAGGACCAAGTACCAGTGCTTTTTTCGGGTGCTTCGTCTGAATAAACAGAGAAATCAGTTCTGTGGAACCATTTCCGACAATCACATTTTCCGGCTGCGTTCCCGCATACGTGGCAATACAGGTGCGAAGAGCTGTATACTCCCGGTCAGGATACGTAGTGATCGCATCCAGATTATCGGCCAGTGTGGAACGTAGCTGATAAGAAATTCCCAGCGGATTGACATTTGCACTGAAACTGATGATATCCTCCTTCTTAATATGATAACATTTCTCAATAGCTTCCAGGTCACTGCCGTGGAAATGATCCTTGTGTTTAATCATAATGTCTCCTCTTTTCTTGCAACAAACTTTTGCGTAGTGTATAATAAAAATAATTATGAGTATTTTTGCAGATTGCTTTGCAAAATGATAAGAAAGTGGGCAAAATGCCTTTTGCCCCAACACCATATGAAATGAGCAATCATGTTAGTTTCATTATAATGATAAGAAAAAAATAGTCAAGGTCGATAAAAGAAGAAGCGCAGGTGGATACTTTGAAAAGAAGAATGGAACAGTTACTAAACGGAAGATTTGAATATGAAGTACCAAAGCTGACTCTTTCCGATACACAGATTAACCTTACGACCAATGAAGGGGAGAATGTTCGGGGAGAATTATATGTGGCGGCAGAAGATAACCGCAGGATCAAGGGAATGACCATGTCATCCAATCGCCGGGTACTGCTGGCAAAGGAAAAATTTTCGGGAACAACCGTATGCATTCCTTACGGGCTGGATGTGAAGGGACTGTCCGCAGGTGAGACGGTAGATGCAGTGATTACGATCAACAGTAACCTGGGAGAATACCAGGTGCCGGTACACGCAGAGATCACAGACGACGGGATTCAGACATCCCGCGGAGCAGTGGATAATCTGGAAGCATTTATCAAACTGGCGGAGAGTGATTATCGGGAGGCATTTCGTCTTTATACAAGCGAGAGCTTTCTGAAAGTGCTGCAGGGAGAAGATCCGGGATACGAAAGCCTGTACCGGGGGATGTCCAGAAACCCGGTGACCTATCAGCATATGGAAGAGTTTCTGATCGGAACCGGAAAAAAAGAGCCGGTGACTCTGCGTCTGGAAAAGACAGAACAGACCTGGGATCATCTGGATACTACAGTCAAAGACTGTCTGAATCTGTATAAGAGCACCTGGGGGTATACCCGGATGGAAGTGGAGGTTACCGGAGATTTCCTGGAAGTGGAAAAGAAAGTGATCACCAGTGAGGATTTCATCGGAAGTGTTTATGGGCTGGAATATCTGATCCGCAAAGAAAAACTGGGAAGCGGAAGAAAATACGGACAGATCCGGATCAAAACCGTATATGGAACGTATATCTATGAGGTGAAGGCTTCGGGCAATGCTTCCTATGAACTGAGCACAAGAACTTATGAGAAAAAAGGACAGGCGGCACTGGCAACACTGTATGAAAAATATCTGCTGGGCGAGATAAAACAGCAGGAATGGAAAGAAGCATCCTTGAAAGAACTGGAAAATCTCCGGAATCTCGGATGTTATTATCCGAAACAACAGCTGACAGAGGCATACATCTATGAACAGACCGGAGATGTGGCAAATGCCATGTCTGTGCTGTGGCCTCTCAGGGAACTGAAATTTACCAGGGAACAGATGGAGGAAGAAGCCTGGTATCTGGCGCTGGCAGTGAAGACATCTGTGGCTACTGAAGAACAGAAGATGACAGCACAGGCCAGGATCGAAAATCTCTATCGTATGAATCCGGGCAGTTATCCAATCCTGAAAGTGCTGATGGAAACTTCGGAAGAATATAAGCAGGCACCGGGCAGACAGATGTATATGTTGGAAGAACTGTTTGATCTGGGATGCAGAAGCCCATTTCTGTATCTGGCAGCCTATGAGAAAATGGAAACAGAAGCAGGCTATCTGAAAAAACTGTCACCGTTTATGGTACAGGTTCTTCACTATGCAGCACGTTATGGAAAACTGAATGAAGAACTGACCATGCGGATCGGGCATCTCTCAGAATATGTGAAGAATTTCCAGCCGGTGATCTACCGTCTGCTGGTAAAATGTTACGAGGCTTATCCTGGCAATGATCTGGTGGATCATATCTGCAAATACATTATGAAGGGACAGCCGGCGAAGAGCGAGTATTTCCGCTGGTATCAGCTGGCAGTGGAGGCAGATATCCGGATCACCCGCTTATATGAATATTATATTGAAACTATGCCTCAGGGCTTCCAGAGTGTACTGCCGCAGGTGATCCGTATGTATTTTGTATATAACAATACACTGAGCAGCAGAAAACGGGCATCTGTGTATGCCAATGTGATACGCAATAAAGAGGCAGATAAGACAACATATCAGAATTATCGTAAGGCGATGGAAGCATTCGCGCAGGAAGCATTGATGGAGGGAAGAATCAGTGAAGATTATGCTACCATCTATCAGGAATGCATCGAAGACATTGCAACGCCGGCTCTTGGAGAAGCGATGGCGAAAGTTATGTTTTCTTATCGGGTGTACTGTGATGATCCGAAGATTCGCAGCGTCATCGTGTGTCATGGAGAACTGAAAGAAGAACAAAGCTATCCGTGCACAGACGGTGCTGCCTATATTCAGCTGTATACACCGGATGCGAGAATCCTTTTTGAGGATGAGAAACGGCGGCGTTATGCGACAACGGTAGATTACAATATACAGAAACTGATGGATGAAAAACCATATCTGCAGTCGTGCATGAATCTGGATATCGCAACACCCGGATTGTTACTTGCCGTATGTGGCAATGACAGCCGCAGACAGATCGGGCTTTCCACCCTTGGCTGTTACCAGCATGTGGTGGAAATGTCAGAATTCCAGGAGCCATACCGCCATATGGTATGCAGAAAAATTCTGGAATATTATGCAGAACACGCAGGCGATGATACGCTGGATAGTTATCTGAAAAAAATGGATCTGGTGACATTTGCAAAAGTAGATAAGGTATTACTCTGTGAGATCCTGATTGAAAAAGGGATGTATGCCACGGCATTGGACATGATCAGCCGTTATGGCTATGAAGGCATAAAAACGGAAAGTCTGATGAAACTGACCAGCTATCTGATTCTGGATTATGATTTTGTGGAACAGGAAGAACTGGTGTATCTGGCGCAGTATGTATTTGAACAGGGACTCTACAATGAAGTGATTCTGATTTACCTGAGCGATAATCTGCTTGGATCTGTGGAACAGATGGCACTTTTATGGGAACGGATGCGCGGATTCCAGCTGGATACGTATGCGCTGGAGGAAGAGATTCTTCTACTCTCCATGTTCGGACGTGTCTATCTGAGGCAGGGAGCTGCGATGCTGGAACAGTATGTGGCACAGAAGGGAAAAGAACCTGTGATCCTGGCATACATTTCTTTCTGGGCATACGGATATTTTCTGGGCAAAAAAGAAACAGATCCATATATTTTCCAGTGCCTGGAACAATGTTGCAGGAGAAAGCAGGAGGTAGACCGGATCTGTCACCTGGCACTCCTGAAATATTATGCAGAACTGGATACTTATACAGAAGAGCAGGAAAAACTGATCGATGAGATTCTCGAAGAATGTACGGAAAACAGTCTGCGGTTTGCATTTTACCGGAAGTTCCCGGCAAGATTCACAAAACCATACCAGATGGATGACAAACAGTTTATCCAGGTTCAGTACCCGGCCGGAGCGCGGGTGACAATTCATTATCGACTGATCCGTGACAAAGATACCGGTGAAAACTTTAAAAGTGAACCGATGAAAAATATGTACCAGGGCATTTTTGTAAAGGAATTCCTGCTGTTTTATGATGAGATACTGGAATATTACCTGACAGTGGAACTGCCGGATGATACCCGACAGACGGAAAAGAAACTTCTGACGATGGAAGAGTCTTTACAGGAAGGAAACACAAAATATCAGCTGATCAATCAGATGCTGGCAGGCCGGAAACTGGGACGGAGAGAGCAGACAGAAAAAGCCATGGAACAGTACCTACAGAGAGAACATTTTGCAAGAAAAATGTTTCCGGTACTCCATGCGTAATACACAGATGGAGGCAGAAAAATGAACGAAGTCAGAAATATATTGGTAGGATTTGATTTTGGGGAGAAGGTCTCGCAGCTGTGTTATTATGACCGGCGTGAGGGAGAACCCGTTTCTCTGCCGGTGAAGGTGGGAACCGGTCAGTATACCTTCCCCAATGTGCTCAGCAAGAAACCGGGAGAAGAAGAATGGCACTTCGGCCTGGAAGTAGAGTACTTTGTGGAACAGCAGGAGGAGATTCCTGTGGAAAACCTGTATACACTGTGTCTGAAACAGGAGACAGTGGAAGTGGACGGGGCTACATGGAAGGTTGGAGAACTTCTCGGAAAATTTATCGGTAATGCACTTCGTATCCTTGGTGTACCGGATCTGGTGAAGAGTATCAACGGACTGATGATCACTACGCCGGTACTGACACGCCCGATGGTGGAGAACATCCGGGTGGCATGCCGGGAGATGGGATTTCCGAGAAACCGTTGTTTTCTGCAGGATTATGAAGAAAGCTTTTATTATCATACGTTATATCAGAAACCGGAGATCTGGAGCAGAAGTGTAGGCTTGTTTGTATTTGACAAGGATGAAGTTTCTTATGCAAAACTGGAGATGAACCGCAGTACCCGTCCGGTACATGTCGGAGTCAGACGGGGTGGTCATATCACACTACACACGGAATATATGCAGCGTGATGTGGATTTTTGCCAGTTTGTGACAGAATCAGTGGGAAGTGAGGTTTATTCAAGTATTTACCTGGTGGGGGAAGGGTTCGAGCGAGACTGGGCAGAAAAATCTGTGGCTGAGCTTTGTAAACACCAGCGCCGGGTATTTTACGGAAATAATCTGTTTTCCAAGGGTGCCTGCTATGCTGCGAAAGAAAAGACAGAGGAACGGAATCTGAAGGGGTATCTGTATGTGGGCAATGATCTGGTACGGGAAAATGTGGGCATGGAGATGACTGTGTTCGGAACACCGGCCTATCATCCCCTGATCGTATCCGGTGTCAACTGGTACGAAGCAATGGGAGACTGTGAAATTATTCTGGATGATACCAGGGAACTGGAATTTGTTGTGTCTGATATGGAAAATACCGGTAAAGTGCGCTACAGTATGCCTTTGCCCGGTCTTCCGGACCGTCCGGCAAAAGCGACTAGACTGCATATACATCTGGAATTTACTGCGGCAGACGAGTGCAGGATTGATGTGACGGATATGGGATTTGGAGATCTTTATCCGTCGAGCAACCTTACATGGCATGAGACGATGAAGAGTCGGGGGGCAGAAGAATGAGCGGATATATTTTGTGTCAGGTAAAACGGGCAAAACTGCCTTATTATATTGAAAACATCAGTACCAATATCTATTCTATCGAAGAACTGTGCTTTTATTTTTATCATAATATATATCTGCTAGACAGTACGATCCTGAACGAGGAATTGTGTTTCTGGATCCGGGATCAGCTGGGATTGAAGAAATTGGCAGAAAATCTGTATAAACATCTGGATGACGATGAGATGAAGGTGGGAGATTTTATCCTTCCGGTGTTCAAGGAGATCAGTTATCTGTCTCTGGAAGAGTTCCGCAGATTGAATCAGCAGATCCGACAGCTGGCAAATGAACCGGAAGTGTTGCGTCAGAAGCGAAAAGGTGATTATCTGATGGAACACGGAAAATATGTGAACGCCATCAAGGTTTATCAAAGGGCGCTTCGCCGGGAAGCGGAAGATGACACCGAAGTGACGGATATCAGAAAACCGGAAGCGACCGAAGCAGCAGCGGACTATACTGTAGGAGTGCAGGAAACAACAGAAAACCCTGCAGGCGCAGAAGCAGAGTCTCCGGTTGCGATTACCATCGATATGATGGAAGATCCACAGGGTGGAGCAGAGGACGAGACCGACAGTACACCGGAGAATCCGGAAACAGATGCAGCGGAGGCGGATAGTTCTTCTTCCCGGGAGGAAAAACAGGAAGAAGTGACCCCAGACCAGGAACTTCCCCGCCAGGAGATCCTTCTCGGAAAACAGTTTATCGGAGAAATCTACCATAATATGGGCTGCGCCTATGCAAGGCTGTTTCAGATGGAAGAAGCGATTCGTTGCTTTGAGATCGCCTACGGCAAACTGCACACGATGGGAGCGGTAAAGAGCCTTCTGTATGCCGTGTATATGGAACATGGTGTGGACGCTTTTGTGGAAAAGGCGAAACAGCTGGAAGTCGATGAAGAACGCCAGGAAGAAATCTATGTAGAAGTGGAAGAAGCTGTGGAAGACCTCTATGACACACCGGAAGGCCAGGAATATAAAAAGTTACTGGAAGAAAAACAGCAGGGCAGAGAAGAGGATTATCAGCAGGGGATGGAGCATCTGTTGGAACAGCTGACTGCGGAGTACCATAAGAGTACGGGATACTGATAAAAATTATAAAAATTATCGTAACTGTTCAGTACCTTCACAGTTACGAGCCAAAATGCATTTAAAATCACCTTCGGTGATGGCATTTTGGCTTGTATGTCTCGGGATTTTGGCATATTCATGCCAAAACACCTCGCGGTACA
>ENA-OPZZ01001274-OPZZ01001274.1-human-gut-metagenome-genome-assembly--contig:-NODE-1274-length-16018-cov-4.427034_pt1 | contig 16018 bp, 21 predicted proteins | sample MGYA00242487_ERZ504511 | MGnify/ENA primary metagenome ERZ504511 (study PRJEB26092, sample SAMD00036241) | human gut metagenome | host: Homo sapiens | study: EMG produced TPA metagenomics assembly of... | reverse complement strand
CAGAAAAAAGCAGTAAAGGAGGAAGCATAAGATGGCATTATTAGATGTGAAAAAATCTGTCCATTTCCTTCGGAGGACTGCGTGCAGTAGACGGGTTTGAAATGCAGATCGAAAAAGGGGAACTTTACGGACTGATCGGACCGAACGGAGCCGGTAAAACAACGGTATTCAACCTTCTGACAGGTGTGTATAAGCCAAATGAGGGAATTATCAAACTGGATGGCGAGGATATTACAGGTAAGAAGACGATTGACATCAACAAAGCAGGTATTGCAAGAACATTTCAGAATATCCGTCTGTTCAAGCAGTTATCAGTACTTGATAATGTAAAAGTAGGACTTCACAATCACTATAAATATTCTACACTGGAAGGAATCTTACGGCTTCCAAAATACAAGAAAGTAGAGAAAGCCATGGACGAGAAGACTATGGAAATCTTGAAGGTTTTTGATCTTGACGGTGAAGCAGATGTGCTGGCAACGAACCTTCCATATGGTAAGCAGAGAAAGCTGGAGATTGCCCGTGCTATGGCAACAGAGCCGAAGCTTCTTCTTCTGGACGAGCCTGCCGCAGGTATGAACCCGAATGAGACGGGAGAACTGATGGAGACGATCCAGTTCGTGAGAAAACATTTTGGAATGACAATACTTCTGATCGAGCATGACATGAAACTGGTATCCGGAATTTGCGAAGAACTGACAGTTCTGAATTTCGGTCAGGTACTGGCACAGGGAAAAACAGCAGATGTGTTGAATAACCCTGAAGTTATTTCTGCATATCTTGGAGATGAATAAGAGAACCGGAAACAAACGTAAAGAAAAGCCAGACAGGAGGAAATAAGAATATGGCAATGCTTGAAGTAAAGGATTTGGAAGTATATTACGGAATGATCCAGGCAATCAAAGGCATTTCGTTTGAAGTAAACCAAGGAGAAGTTGTGGCTCTTATCGGAGCAAATGGAGCCGGAAAGACAACCACACTTCATACAATTACAGGTCTTCTTCCGTCAAAGAAAGGAACTGTAACATTTGAGGGACAGGATATTACAAAAGTGCCTGCTCACAAAATTGTATACATGGGAGTCGCACACGTACCGGAAGGACGTCGTGTATTTGCAGATCTGAGCGTATACCAGAATCTGAAAATGGGTGCATACACAAGAAAAGACAAAGAGGAGATTGAACAGACGCTTGCTATGGTCTATGAGAGATTCCCTCGTTTGAAAGAAAGAAAAGACCAGAGAGCCGGAACACTCTCCGGTGGCGAGCAGCAGATGCTGGCAATGGGACGGGCGCTTATGTCAAAACCGAAACTGATCGTCATGGACGAGCCTTCCATGGGACTTTCACCAATCTTTGTAAACGAGATCTTTGACATTATCAAAGAAGTAAGAAAAACGGGAACGACAGTACTTCTCGTAGAGCAGAATGCGAAGAAAGCATTGGAAATCGCAGACCGCGCCTATGTATTAGAGACAGGTAAAATCTTGCTCAGCGGAGATGCAAAAGAGCTGATGAACGACGATGCAGTTAAGAAGGCATATCTTGGTGAGTAGAGGATAAATGTGTAGAAGTTCAGGGAAGAGTAATGTTTTCTTCTATGAGTTTCAGAGTGAGGCTTGTTAGAGCAAGACTTGCATAAATGAGATGTTACATTTAAAATATAAGTAACAGAAAAAGATTGGGGGAATTGCTATGAAAAGAGTAGTAATAACAATCAACAGACAGTATGGAAGCGGTGGAAAGACCATCGGGTACATGCTGGCAGAAAAACTCGGAATTCCATGCTACAGCAGAGAAATCCTGCAGCGTGCCTCCGAGGAAAGTGGTATTAATGAGAGTATGTTCAATGCACGAGATGAACGCCTGAAAAGGTTACCGAAATTCCTGCTATCCACCAACGTATATAGCGGAGAACTCCTTCCACCGGAAAGCAAAGAATTTACATCAGATCAGAATCTCTTTAACTACGAAGCTGAGATCATTAAAAAATACGCAGCAGAAGGTTCTTGTGTATTGATTGGACGATGCGCTGACTTTGTCTTAAAAGACGATCCGGATATGATCAGCGTATACGTTCATGCAGATCACGATTTCCAGATGAAATCCGCATTAGAGCGTGTCAGTATGAGCGAAAAAGAGATGGAGAAATACATCGAACGAACCAACAAATACCGTTCAGACTTCTATCATTATCACACAGGAAGAAGCTGGGATGATGCAGAAAATTATGACCTGTGCATCAACAGCGGAAAACTTGGATTCGAGAAGACAGTAGAGTTGATTGAATCTTATATCAAGATAAAATAGTAAGATGGGGACGTAGCACTTTGCAAAAGTGTTACGTCCCCATCAACGATTCAGGGTGTCTCCAATTTAGTGTTTCAGACTTTTTCTATAGATCCACACAGAAGCTATTGCGCTGACAAGTTCTGTGATCCAGAATGCATTCCATACTCCGACAGCACCCCGGATACGGCTTAAAATAAAGGCCGCCGGCATAATGATAACTACATAACGCATCAGAGAAATGAGCAGTGACTGTACCCCTTTTCCGAGGCCTTCCAGTGCGCCGGAAGCAGTAACGGAGATACTGGAAACAATAAATCCGGAGCTGATAATGCGAAGTGCAAGACCGCCCGCCTGAATTGTTTCAGGATTCGTAGTGAACATTCCGATAAGACCATTTGCAAAAAACAGACACAGAAGTGTTCCGCCTGTCATGATTCCACCACACATAAGCAGCGCCAGACGGAAAATTTTTCTTACGCGCTCCATTTCTCCGGCACCATAGTTGTAACCAATGACTGGACGCATTCCCTGGACAATTCCACTTGCCGGAAGATAAAGGAACGTCTGCAATTTGTAGTAAATTCCAAGCACTACGACGTAAATGTCGGAGTAGGCGGAGAGAACACCATTAAGAAATGATACTAAAAATGAAGGCAGAGCCAGGTTTAAAATGGCTGGTACGCCAATTGTGTAGAGCCTAAAATCCAAGGATCGTTGAAGGGGCAGACAAGATTTTTTTAGCTTTACCGGAAGTGGCTTCTTCACATAATAGATTAGATAAACAATTACAGTAATAATCTGTCCGATGCCGGTTGCAAGCGCAGCACCTTTAATTCCGAGTTTTGGGAAGAATCCAATTCCGAAAATCAGCAGCGGATCCAGTATGATATTGGAAATACAGCCGCATAAAAGTGAAAACATCGTCTCATTCATTCGTCCTACAGCCTGAAATATTTTCTCAAAAGCCAGACTGATCATAATCACTGGCGCGAACAAAAACACAATTCTGGAATATTCTAATCCAAGTTTTATAACATTTTCATCTTTCGTAAATGCTCCTAAAAATGTTGGCATAATTGCAATGCTGATGATCAGAGCAAGAAATCCATGTATCACTGAAAGAATCATTCCGTGAGTTGCGGAAGCATTTGCATTTTCTTTATTGCCAGCTCCGAGATGGAATGCGATCATAGCGTTGATTCCGACGCCAAATCCAATGGCAGTCGCATTCACAAAGTTCTGTACCGGAAAAACCAGTGACAGGGCAGCCATTGCCTGCTCATTGATCTGAGCTACGAAAAAAACTATCTACAATATTATAAAGCGAGTTCACCAACATTGAAATGACCATAGGAAGCGCCATAGAAGTCAAAAGAGGCAGAATCGGCTTTTCTTTCATAAATGTATCATTCATAAATATTTCCTCCTTAAAAATATGTCAAACGAATTATTTCGGGCATACAAAAAGCCGTACAATTATAAAAAGTCTATAATTGTGCGGCGAAAAAAAGGTTGAACTGAAAAGTCCACACTGTAGTTTTTAGAATATGTATTTTGTAAATGTTACTTGAATCCGAAATATTAATCAGATTTAGCGAGATAAGAATAGCATAAAGAATTTTTATACGTCAACCTGTCATTTTTATAGGACATCTAAATCTGTAAACTATAGATATAAGAAAGCAAAGAGACAATGGAAACTATATAAATTACAGATTATGTCTAAGGAGGATGAAGAATATGAAAGGATATGCAACATCAGAAGGGTATATGGGATTAGTGCAAGGAAGATATATGTTATTCGCAAGTGAAGTAGATTATAGAGAATATATGGAGGATTAGATAAAATCCTTTTGAAATTGGGCGGAAGATTACATGTGTGAAAGAACCGGATAATTAATTATGATCAGGAGGCTTAATTAAATAATGATGATTGCCATGATGATTGTACGTGTAAATGGAAGACGGGATATTCTTATTATGATACAATAAGGATAAACTATAAGAATAACAAAAGAGGTATTTCCATGGACTTTAAGTATTGTAAATTAGAAATCTTTCTTCCGCCATCGCACCTGGAAGTCTTACAGAAAGCTCTCCAGGAGGTTGATGCGGGACACATCGGCAATTATGATTCCTGTATGTCGGTGAGTCCGGTAACTGGTTACTGGCGTCCGCTTGACGGCTGTAATCCATATATAGGGACGAACGGAGAAATCAGTTGTGAGCCGGAGTTAAAAGTGGAGGTTACAGTATATACAGAAAATGTTGATAAGACAATCGAAGCGGTGAAGACAGTTCATCCGTATGAAGAGCCTGTTATTAATGTGATTCCACTTTGGAGGACAAGCTTTTAATCATGGATATCATTGAACGGGACATTTATGCCCTGATTTCCTCTGACGATGGAATTAAAGCACGGGAGATTGCTAAGAAACTGAATAAAGACAGAAGCACAGTGAATCATTATCTTTATAATTCGCCTTATATGAAGGATTTGTGCTGCCGTAATGAGAATTATGAGTGGTACGGACTAATCAGGCAGAGCAGACCACACGTGGGGCTGGGTGATTATAGCGGATATTATGGAACAGTAGCTGAGTTTCTGGAACTTACTGAGAATGAATGGTTTCAGATGTTGACGGAAGGGCTGTGTCGGTATGGCAGCTAACATGATTGGTGTGCGTCCATGTACCAGATATCAGGAGATTGAACTCGAGTATCAGGACATGAACTGGAAAAAACAGCGTCAGAAATATACTGGTTGGATTGCACAGATTATTCAGCATGAGATAGATCATTGTAACGGGATTGTAATTTAATTTACGCGTATTTTACACAATCATGAAATAAAATCAATATTCCCTTGTTATATTAGATGATGCAAGGTCGACAACTTGCAGAATAAGTTTGAAAATGCAGAGCAGGAGAGATGTTGATGATTAAATCGTATGTGATTGATACTAATATATTGATTCAGGCGCCGTATGCATGTCAGTGTTTTGAAGAAAACCGGGTTATTTTACCATTGGTCGTACTGGAAGAATTGGACGGACTCAAGAAAGCAGAAGGTGAAAAAGGGGCAAATGCCAGACGGGCCATACGTTTCTTAGAAAAGCTTCGAATGAAAGGTGACTTGTTAAAGGGAGTAGAGTTGGAAAATGGTGGTTTTTTAAGAGTCGAGGCTAATTGTGTCGGAGTGGAACTCCCTGAAAGTTTGCCGGAAGATAAAGCGGATAACAGGATTTTGAAAGTCTGCAAAGGGATTTCTGATGAGGAAAAACCAGTAGTACTTGTGACAAAGGATCTGGTGCTTCGAATAAAAGCTCAGATTATGGGGATTGAGGCGCAGGATTTTAGTACAGAGCAGGTAATTGCAGAGGAAGAACAGTATAGTGGCAGACAACAATGCTTTGTAGCGGAGGATAAGTTCAAAGATTTTAAGAAAAAAGGAGTTTCTGTCAAAGAATTATATTTGTCAGATGAAATGGGAAATAAAATTCAACCGGAACTTGTAGAAAATGAATTTGTTATTTTAAAAGCAGATCAGTCGTTGAAGAAAACACATCTTGGAAGAGTGGAAGGTAAGAAAGTTGTGCCTTTAAAATACAAAAAGAGTTTACCATATGGAGTGAAGCCAAGAAACTCAGGTCAGTATTTCCTTCAGGAAGCACTTATGAAACCGGCTGATGAGGCACCGCTTGTGATTGTAAAAGGTATGGCAGGCACGGCTAAGACATTTTATTCTCTCGCAGTTGGTCTGGAGAAGATCTTGAATAATCCGACGGGGGAATATCGCAGAATTCTGATTTGCAGACCGAATGCACAGTTTGATTCGGATATTGGATTTTTGCCGGGAGATGAGCAGGAGAAGATATCACCGCTAATGCGCCCAATCATGGATAATCTGGAGCAGTTAATTGATTCTGATGAGGAAGCCCGTTATCAAGATGAACAGGAACTTCAAGGAAAAATAGAAGAAATATTTGCCAGAGGAATCATACAGGCTGAAGCAATGAATTTTATAAGAGGACGTTCATTTGTAAATACATATTTAATCATCGATGAAGCTCAGAATATGACACCAAATCAGGTGAAAGGAATTATTACAAGAGCCGGAAAAGGAACGAAAATTGTGCTGCTTGGAGACCCGAATCAGATTGACCGCCCATTTCTTGATGAGAGAACGAATGGTCTCAGTTATGCATCGGAGTATATGAAAGGAAGTCCGCTTTGCTATCAGATTACGATGTCAACAGAAGAATGTGAGCGATCGGAACTGGCGATGGATGCAATACAAAGATTATAAAAAAACGAAAGGAAAGAAATTTACTTGGATAAAAGTAACTTATAAATCAATCAAAAAGATGCCGGAGGTGAATGCGTATATTGAACAGGGAAATAGAGTTTTAGGAATCTTAGGATATACAGAACATTCCAGAGGACATGCAGTAAAAGTTGCCGAGACAGCAGGAGAAATTTTGGAAAAATTAGGATATAACGAACATACAGTAGAACTTGCCCAAATTGCAGGATATATGCATGATATGGGAAATTGTGTCAACCGTGTAGATCATGCACATAGTTCTGCCCTGATGGCATTTCAGCTGCTTCGGGAATGGAAGTTTCCAGATGAAGATATCGCGGCAATTGTCAGTGCAATCGGTCAGCATGATGAACAAACTGGGACTGCAGTAGATGCTGTTTCTGCGGCATTGATCCTGGCAGATAAGACAGATGTCAGAAGAAACCGTGTAAGAAATCCGATCAAAGAGAATTTTGATATGCACGATCGTGTTAATTATGCGGCAGTTGCCTCCAGTCTTCAGGTTAATGTTGAGAAAAAAGTAATCTTATTGGAAATTGAACTTGATGAAGAAATATGCTCCATTTTAGATTATTTTGAAATATTTCTGCAGCGTATGCTGATGTGTAAAAGAGCAGCAGAAATACTGGGGTTAAAATTTAAGATGAAAGCCAATGGAAATAAAATCTGTTGATTATAAAGAATAAAAAGTGCAAATAAAATGCAAATAAAAAGAAGTGCCACTGTGGGATGTGACACTTCTTTTCGTTGCCGAAGCATCTGGAAGAACCTGCCAGTGACAGGTTCTTCCGATAAGAGGGGAAATTACATTCATGAGAAAATTCTATCTCACAGGAAAACACTCCGAGTGGGAGAGAAAATTATCCTTCAATGGAGATGAATTTTTTCTCTGGTTCAGCTGGTTTTGCTTCTTTCTTTGGAATGAAGAGTTTCAAGATACCGTGTTTGAACTCAGCTTTGATATCCTCTTCTGTAACATCTTCTCCAACATAGAAAGTTCTCTGGCAGGCACCGGCGTAACGCTCACGACGAAGATAACGTCCGGTATCTTTCTCCTGTTCGTCCTGATCCAAACCTTTTGCTGCACTGATGGTCATGTAACCGTCTTTCAATTCAGCGGTGATTTCATCTTTCTTAAAGCCCGGAAGATCCATCTCTAACTCATAACCGTCTTTTTCTCTTTGATGTCAGTTTTCATAAGGTTGTGCGCATGATGTCCGTAAAGTTTTTTCTCTGCACGACGCTCTGCTTTGTCATTGTAAAATGGAAAGTTAAAGAAATCATCAAATAAATTATCATTAAAAATGCTAGGTAACATAAGTCATTCCTCCTAAAAATATATACTAAAATCGTTATAATCAAATTACTCATCTATGTGATCCGCAGGCGGTTCTTTTGAACCGCCACGGTTACAAAGAAGGTGTAACAAATCTAAAACTTGTATACAGTTTTGCTGTGAAATTATCCTTCAATGGAAATGAATTTCTTCTCCGGTACAGCCTTTGCTTCCTTCTTAGGAATTGTCATCTTCAAAGTACCATTCTCGAAGCTGGCCTTAATATCTTCCTCTGTAACAGCATCTCCAACATAGAAGCTACGGTTGCAGGAACCACTGTAACGCTCACGGCGGATATATTTGCCATCTTCATCTTTCTCATCTTTGTTTTGATTAGATGTAGCATGGATTGTTAAGTAACCATCTTTCAGCTCTGCTGTGACATCTTCTTTTTTAACACCTGGAAGATTCATCGTCAGTTCATAATCATTATCATTCTCTTTAATGTCTGTGTTCATGAGGCTTGTATTGCTGTAATCCCATGAATTCCAACCATCATCAAACCAATTGTCCAATAAGTTTTCTCCAAAAATACTAGGTAACATCATAAGTCATATCTCCTTTCAAAAGACATTCATAAAATATATTTAAGCACTGTCGGAGAAATCCGATGTGTTGTGTGCCAGAACCTTTCGGATCAGGAATCTTATCTTTCTTTTGTTCCCCTTCCTTTGTTCTAACTGTAATATAGCACCTATTATTAGCACTGTCAAGAGGTGAGTGCTAATTATTTTGTGAAAAATCTGTGAACTGTTTTTTTGTATAAAAATAAGAGGTTGTGGCACTGAATTTTCAATGCTGTAACCTCTTATTTTCAATGTTAATATTTTTTTGCTGCTTTTCCAACATATTCTTTTGTGTCCATGTTTTCAAATCCCTTTCGTTTTCAGATGAATTTCATTATACAGTATTTTATTCGACAGAACAATATGATTATACTGAATACATCGCAGAAATACACTGCTTTCTACACTAGATAAAAGGTGTGATTTATGATAAAATGAATCAATACGGCAAAAGATAAATCAAGAATAGCCGGGATTAATTTAAAGCCAGGGCATAGAGGCTTTGGGCGTGAGAAAGGGAAAGCCTGATCTGCAATAAGAGCAGATCAGAGGTAAAAGAGAGATGGAAACACAAAAGAACAAAAGAAGCACCTTTTCGGGGAAGATAGGTTTCGTACTGTCTGCGGCGGGTGCATCAGTAGGATTGGGAAATATTTGGAGATTCCCGTATCTTGCAGCAAAGTATGGTGGAGGAATTTTTCTTCTTATTTATATTTTGCTCGCATTGACATTCGGTTACACAATGATTGTTGCCGAATCAGCTTTGGGACGTATGACAAGAAAAAGTCCTGTAGGAGCATTTAAAGCATTTGGAAAGAAAGCGGGGTGGCTCTCCTTTGGAGGCTGGATCAATGCAATCATTCCAGTGCTGATCGTACCATATTATTCCGTGATCGGAGGCTGGGTCATTAAGTATCTGATTGAGTATGTGAAGGGAAATGGTATAAAACTGGCGGCAGATGGATATTTTTCTGAATTCATTTCAAATGGAGCATCGACAGAAATCTGTTTTGTAATTTTCTGTATGTTCACATTGTCGATCATCTATGCAGGTGTGAGAAATGGAATCGAAAGAGTTTCAAAGTTCATGATGCCGATTTTGGTCGTTCTGTCTGTCATTATTGCGATTTATTCGGTGACAAGACCAGGAGCTATGGCAGGAGTGAAATATTTCCTCGTGCCGAATCTGAAGAACTTTTCATGGATGACGGTTGTGGCAGCTATGGGACAGATGTTCTATTCCCTGTCTATTGCTATGGGTATTCTGATTACATTTGGCTCTTATATGAAAAAAGACAGTTCCATTGAAGATTCTACAAGAAATGTAGAAGTATTCGATACAGCGATTGCAATTATGGCAGGACTTATGATTATCCCGGCAGTTTTTGCATTTTCCGGAGGAGATCCGGATACACTGCAGGCAGGTCCGGCATTGATGTTCATTACAATCCCGAAAGTATTTGCAAATATGGGATTTGGAACAGTTGTAGGAATTTTATTCTTCCTGTTGGTATTATTTGCAGCAGTGACAAGTTCTATTGCACTGACAGAAAGTGCAGTTTCAACCTTTGAAGATGAGATTGGCTGGAGCCGAAGAAAATCTACAGCCGTAATCGGAATTATAATGATTGCCCTTGGAACATTATCCTGTCTTGGATATGGACCGCTGGCATTTGTAGAAATCATTGGAATGCAGTTCCTGGATTTCTTTGATTTCCTGACAAATTCAGTGATGATGCCAATCGCAGCTATGATGACAAGTATATTTGTATCAAAAGTAGTTGGCATAGACCGCATAGAAGAGGAAATCAGACATGGGGAAGCTGCGTTCCGCAGAAAGAAGATATTTGTAGTCATGATTAAATATCTCTGCCCGATTTTTGCTATGATTATTCTGGCAAGTTCCGTGGCAAATGCATTTGGCTGGATTTCCATGTAAATATGTAATTTATATACCATAAAATAATCCCTGGCAGGTACACGCGTGATAGTACCTGCTATGGGATTATTTTATTTTGAGGAGAATTCTATTTTCACATAAAAGAAATGCTTGGCAGGTTAAATCCACATAGATTACAGACCAGTATTATGGTATGATAAAATAAGCTTAACAAATCAAGAAAGTACGTAAGAAAAGGAGAACTTTACTATGGGAATTGACTGGGAAGAAATATTAGATGTAGAAGGCGCAGATATGGTAGAGGTTTACAATGAGAATATACCGGAAGAGGATTCTAAGTATTATGGACTAGTAGTAGAAAATCATTATTCAGGATCAGGGGATACTGTTGGGGCATATATTTATAGCATAATGTGGCACTTTAACCAAGCTGTAGCTTCCTGGTGTTATCGCGGTCTAACACATGTGTTAGAGAGAGATACCGAGGGCCAGTACCAGTAATCCTACTAAGTAAAAGCCCCCACGGTAAATGTAATTCTTTTGCATTAAGCTAATTTTTCTCCAGTTAACATCTCATAGCTCTGTAAGTATTTGTCGATTGTTTTCTCGACGATTTCATCCGGAAGGGTCCAGTCATTATCCGGATTTGCTTTCAGCCAGTCACGGGCGAACTGCTTGTCGAAGGACGGCTGTCCATGACCCGGCTCATAACCATCTGCTGGCCAGAAACGGGAGCTGTCTGGTGTGAGCATCTCGTCACCAAGTACCATGTTACCGTTCTCATCAAGACCGAATTCAAATTTTGTATCAGCAATGATGATACCACGTGTCAGTGCGTAGTCCGCACATTTCTTATAAAGAGCGATGGTGTAATCGCGAAGCTTCTTGGCATACTCTTCGCCTTTTCCAGGGAAGTATTTTTCAAGATGAGCAATGCTCTGCTCATAGGAAATATTCTCGTCGTGGTCACCAATCTCAGCTTTTGTAGATGGTGTGTAGATTGGTTCTGGAAGTTTGTCGGACTCTTTTAATCCTTCCGGAAGAGTGATTCCGCAGACTGTTCCATTTTCTTTATAGCTTGCCCAGCCGCTTCCTGTAATGTATCCGCGGACAATGCACTCGATTGGAAGCATTTCAAGCTTGCGGCACATCATACTGTTGCCGTCGAACTCTGGTTTCTGGAAGAACTCAGGCATATCTTTTACATCAGTAGAGATCATATGGTTCGGAATAATGTCTTTTGTCAGATTGAACCAGAACTTGGACATCTGAGTCAGAACAGTTCCTTTTTTTGTAACGACGTTATTAAGAATCACATCAAAACAGCTGATGCGGTCCGTAGCAACCATAATCAGGCTGTCACCGTTATCATAGATTTCACGTACTTTTCCTTCTTTGATTGGTTTCATCTTAATACCTCACTATTATCAATAATTTTATTCGGGTTATCCTGGCGTGGTTTATATCGCCTACTTATAAGTTAAGCAGATTTTATTACAAAAAACAATAGCTAATTGCTTCAAAACATGAAAATTCATGCTGTTTTATAAGGATTATAAAACAATATTGTAAGCATTTATAAACGCAGCTTATCTAATGAGACATATTTCTCAACAATCGATAGTTGATATTCCGCTTGTTAGAAAAACAGCAGGTCAGAGCATGTCATCGGAGTGGGAACCAAAGTGTAACTTCAAAGACTCCGGATACATTTTCAGAGGCGAAGGCTGAACTTGTTTTCTGAGAAATGTTATGGTTTCCCGGGCTGTCTGATGATGTTTTCTTTGTCAGAAGCATTTCGCCGTCCATCATCTGCATCATCCGCTGGACATTACGAAGTCCGATATTGCTGCTTCCGACATCAGAATGTTCTTGCTTGATTGCATTGGAAACAGTCACAGTAAAGCGCTGTTTACGGACGGAACTGCGGATGATGACCGGAGTTCCTTTGTCTCCATATTTTAAAATATTAGAGAACAGATTGGTAAAAATGCGATTGATCATTGTTTTGTCGCTGAGCAGAATACCAGTCACTTCTGGAATTTTAACATTTGTCGTAAATCCGGCCAGACTAATGAAATCGCAATTTTCCTGAATACATTGAAAAATGTAATCGGTAGACAGCCAGGACATGTCAGGAGTTTCCTGCTCTTCGGAAACAAGGGCGTAACTGAACATTTGATCCGTCAGTTCTTTAATATCGGAAGCTTTTTTCAGACACCGGTCCAGATAATCCTCCTGCTTTTCAGGAGTTCTTCCAAGCTTTAATACTTCCAGATATCCGGTCAGAATTGTAAGTGGCGTCCGTAAATCATGGGAGAGTGCTGTGATCAGATCCTGATTTGCTTTTCGGCTTTCTTGCTCACGGACAATATTCTCATTTAAAGAGATACGAAGATGATTCAACTCATTTGCCAAAATGCCAATTTCATCTTTACTATATTGCGGAACCGGGTGGGTCAGATCCCCTGTGGACATCAGCAAAATTTCCTGCTCCAGAGCCAGTACTTCGCGCATCTTCCGGTTCATGAAGAACAGGACGATTCCAAGAAAGACCAGGACACTTAAAAGTAGCGAAAGAAACATATAAGGGTAAATGAAAAGGGCACGCTGGTAATTGGCAACAACGACTTGAGCTTTTCCGTTTTGAAATTGGAGATACCCTTGACGAAAATCTTCCCCTTCCCCATCAGTTAACCTGTATCCAAGATCGAAAAAAGTCCGGAAACCGGAATGCTTTTCGTCCATAATTTTTGCATATTGTCCTGTAATATAAAGGCCATCCTCCTGTTCGTAAAGATAAATGCTTGTGTATTTATCTGCCAGATCTAGAAGGGGTTTTATTGCTTTTGCGGCAGATTTATCGTCTGAGGATTCTGGAAGTGATAAATTTTGTGCAGTTTCGTCCAATTTCGTCCAGAAATCTTCGTCATCAATCTGGGACTGTAAAATTTCAAAATTGCCTGTCCAGTTTACCAGAGTCCATTTATTTAGCCAAAGCAGTTCGAATAATGTTGCAGAAATCGTCAGAGCCAGAAGCAAGATCAAAAGAAAACGGTTCTGTAATTTCATGGTACTGAACTTTTTTTTTCATGCTGTTACCTCATTGTTACTTAATGAAAATTATTAGTCGCAACGATACCCTTTTTCCCCAGACTGTTTTAATTAGTTCAGGATTACCGGGATTATCTTCCACTTTGGAGCGTAAGTTTCGAATATGTACGGTGACAGTATTATTTGCACCGTAGTAATAAGGCTCCTGCCAGACAGACTCAAAAAGACGCTGGGCAGAAAATGTCTGGTGGCGGTTCGCGACCAGCAGTTCCAACATGGAGTATTCCGTTTCTGTAAGGTCTAAAAGCTGCCCATTTTTATGAACCTCCCGGACAGTCTGGTTTATTTCCAGATCATGAAAGAGCAGGATACGATGCCTGGAGTCAGAAGCATTCGATGTACTAGATATTGGATCAGCAGTTTGGATTAACAGAAGCACTATTGACACTTTTGATTGCCGCTTTCATTTTTTCCCTTTTGTATACCTGGTAACGCCGAATCAATGCCTTGCTCCGGCTGATCAGTTCGTTGTAGGAAAATGGTTTTGCCAGATAATCATCACCACCACTGGAAAAGCCAAGTGTCTTATCGCTTTCCTTTGTGCGGGCACTTAAAAACAGAAATTGGCGCATTGCTCAGTTCCCGGATTTTCCGGCATGTCTGATAGCCATTTGGCCCGGCATCATAATATCCAGAATAATCAGGTCGAAATCCCGCTGCTCAATGAGTGTAAGTGCCTGCGCCCATTTGCCGCTTCAGATACTTCGAAACCTTCCCCACCAAGCAGCACATTTATAATTTCCCGGATTTCCGGGTTGTCATCTACGATTAAAATACAAGTCTTATCCATAGAAATAACTCCTTTCGATAGATCTATTATACAGGAGTTTAGAAAAAATAAAAAATCTTCTTAAGAAACATTTAAGATTTAATTAGGCATTTTCTTAAGGGATGAGTGTTAAACTTTGGGCATACTGAATGATAAAGCAGAGATGATGAGTAGTGTCTTCTGCAGGAACTGAATTTATGGAGGTATGCAAAATGGACAGAATCAGTATTGTGGTTCCGTGTTTTAACGAAGAGGAAGCGTTGCCGGTGTATTATCGGGAGATGAAGCGCGTCATGGGCGAGCTGTCAGAGGTTTCCTTTGAGATCCTTTTCGTGGACGATGGTTCCAGCGACAAGACTTTAGAAATATTGAAACAATTAAATGCAAAAGATGGAAGATGTGAATATTTATCTTTCTCCAGAAACTTTGGAAAAGAAGCAGCTATATACGCGGGGCTTAAACATGCAAGTGGAGACTATGTGGCAACGATGGACGTAGATCTCCAGGATCCACCTGGACTTCTTCCGGAAATGTATCGTATTTTGAAGGAAGAACCTTATGACAGTGTTGCAACAAGACGTGCCACCAGAACCGGAGAGCCAAAAATCCGCTCCTTCTTATCTGAGACATTTTATAAGTTTATTAACAGCATTTCCAAGACAGAAATTGTCAATGGTGCAAGAGATTATCGGCTGATGAAACGGATTATGGTGGACGCCGTATTGGAAATGAGTGAATATAATCGTTTTTCGAAGGGAATTTTCGGCTGGGTCGGATTCCGTACAAAATGGCTGGAATTCCAAAACGTGGAGCGTTCGGCAGGAGAAACAAAATGGTCTCTTCGGAAACTATTTTCTTATTCGCTGGAAGGAATTACCGGATTTTCAGTAGCACCTTTGTCCCTGGCATCTGTTATGGGAGTAGGGTTCTGCGTGTTGGCATTTATTATGATTGCAGTAATCATAGTACGGACATTAATTTGGGGCGATCCGGTTGCAGGCTGGCCGTCAATGGTATGTATTATCTTTTTGGTGAGCGGGGTTCAACTGTTCTGTCTTGGAATCGTGGGAGAGTATCTGGCTAAGACATATCTGGAGACGAAGCACCGTCCGATATTTATATTGAAAGAAAGTAAAGTTCAGACGGCAGGAAAAGCAGCAGGAGACAGCTTTGTGGGAAGCGGTGTGAATGCTGTAATGCGAGAAAAGAAATCCGTGGAGGAATCTCATGAAGACAAGACAGTCAAAGCGTCTGCATAATCAAAATGTTGGAACAACAAAGCCGGTGCATCTGCATAATAATGAAGAAACAACGATGTCAAAATATCTGTATTATGCAGGGTATGTAATACTTGCAGCACTGACATTATTTTTCTGCTGGATGTTTTGCCTCAGATGGGGAGTATTTGGATCGAAGGTGGACTGGATCAGCCAGCACAGTGTTATTCCGGATTATTTCAGAAAACAGTTTTATGAGACGGGAAATCTATTCCCGGAATTCGCTATGAACCTGGGCGGAGGACAGAACATATACAATTATTCATATTATGGACTTTACAGTCCGTTATTTTTGTTGTCCTACGCATTGCCTTTTGTGAAAATGTCTACGTATGTTATTGTTATGGAAATGCTATGCTTGATGGCTTCGGTGCTTTTATTGTATCTGTGGCTGAATCGAAAAGGATTTGGCAGAGCTGTCAGCTTCGCTGTGGCTGT
>ENA-OPZZ01001272-OPZZ01001272.1-human-gut-metagenome-genome-assembly--contig:-NODE-1272-length-16029-cov-4.629229_pt1 | contig 16029 bp, 10 predicted proteins | sample MGYA00242487_ERZ504511 | MGnify/ENA primary metagenome ERZ504511 (study PRJEB26092, sample SAMD00036241) | human gut metagenome | host: Homo sapiens | study: EMG produced TPA metagenomics assembly of... | reverse complement strand
TGGTTGAATCCGGTATTACACATTGCAAGCACAGAAGTAATATTCAGCATACTGCCTTGAAGGGAAGCTCCCTGCAGCTGCGGCGTATCATGGTCAATCTTCTGAGCAATGCAATCAAATATAATAATCGGGCCGTTGCTGACGTTTGTGTTTGCGCCGGCATGCGGGGTGCCGAAGCCATCGCGGCGTGTAGTATCGCCGGAACTGGTGGCTTTGGCGTCGGAAGAGTCTATGGGCACGCTCACACGCATATCACGCCTGACTGCGTTGCGCAAGCACCTGTTGTGGGCGCGGAATGTTATCCCCAGACTATCCACCAAGTTATCCCCAGTATGTGGATAACTTAGTGGATTATCCCCAGAATTATCCCCAAAATGTGGATAACTTATTTTTCTATCCACATTTTGCTTTCTGCGTGTCGCGGCGCTGACTCATAGGTGAATAAGGAATGAACCGATGCGGGCAACCGTTTCGTTTCCATACGATATCGTTCACCTGCCACGCCACATCCTATACTTGGAGGCTATGCCAGAAGGAAGTGAACACTCGTATCAGAATGGGTTCGGCGGTGGCCTGGATCGTGGCGATCGTGGCGACCGCGCGGGCCGGGGCGGCACGCAGACGTCGGCGGCGGCCGGCGACCCGATTTTCGACCGCGTGCCCCCGCATGATGACGACGCGGAAATGGCCGTGCTCGGCGGCATGCTGATGAGTAAGGATGCCATCGGCGAGGTCTCGCAGACCATTGACGTCACCGATTTCTACCAGCCCAAGCATCAGACGATCTATAACGCGATCATCGATCTGTTTTCCGCCAGTCAGCCGGTGGACGTGGTGCTCGTGGCCAACCAGCTGTTGGCGGATGGCAACCTCGACAAGGTCGGCGGCGCGGACTATCTGCACAGCCTTGTCGCATCCGTACCGACCGCCGCTAATGCCATGTACTACGCGGAGATCGTCCATCAGCGGGCCATTTTGCGCAATGTGATCGCCGCCGGCACCAAAATCGCCCAGCTCGGTTATTCCGCCGAGGGATCGCAGGCTGAGGATGTGGTTAACCTCGCCCAGTCCGAGATCTACGAGATGTCGATGGGCAAGGTGCGTCAGGACTATGCCGCCATCGGCCCGGTGGTCCACGACGCGCTCGACCAGCTGGACAAACTGCAGCAAGGCCTCGTCAACAAGGGCGTGCCGACCGGCTTCCGCGACATCGACGACGTGACCCAGGGCCTGCAGCCCGGACAGATGGTCGTCGTCGCAGGACGTCCGGCCATGGGTAAGTCCACGCTCGGCATCGACTTCGCCCGCGCCGCCGCGTTGCACCACAACATGACTTCCGTGGTCTTCAGCTTGGAGATGAGCAAGGTGGAGCTCGCTCAGCGTATTATCTCCGCCGAAACCAATATTCCGATGGCCGCCCTGCGCCGCGCCGACGACATCACCCCCGAACGCTGGAACACCCTGAACCAGTTCTGGACCAAGATGCAGAACGCGCCACTGTTCATTGACGACAGCCCGAACATGAGCCTCATGGAGATCCGTGCGAAATGCCGTCGTCTGAAGCAGACCAACGATCTGAAACTCGTAGTCATCGACTACCTGCAGCTGATGACCTCGGGCAAGGCCGTGGAATCCCGCCAGCAAGAGGTGTCCGAATTCTCCCGTGCCCTGAAGCTCTTGGCCAAGGAACTCGAAGTGCCGGTCGTGGCCCTTTCCCAGCTGAACCGTGGCCCGGAAATGCGTAACGACAAGAAGCCGCAGCTCTCCGATTTGCGTGAATCCGGCTCAATCGAACAGGACGCCGACGTGGTGTTCCTGGTCCACCGCCCTGACTTCTACGACAAGGAAGACCGCCCTGGCGAGGCCGATATCATCATGGCCAAGCACCGTAACGGCCCGACCGAAACCTTCCACCTCGCCTTCCTCGGTGCCACGTCCAAATTCAAAGACATGCCGCAGGACTACAACGCCAATCAGGGGGTGTGATGATGGCAAGCAACGTTTCACGCGATGTTTCGCAAGACCAATCGTCCGTGGTACAGACCTGCAAACCGTGGTATGCGTTCGCCACCGTGGCCGCAGGCCGCTTCGTGCGGTTTGCATCCCGCGTCACCAAACATGGCGGTTCGGCTTTGCCCGGCAAAGTCGTAGAAAAGATTGACCCCGGCTTCCTGACCCGTACGCTCGGGCAGTTGCCGCTTGGCGCGGTATTGGTGTCCGGCACGAACGGCAAGACCACCACCACCCGCATGGTCGCCTCGATGCTCTCCGATCTGGGGCTGAAGGTGTTCACCAATCCGACCGGCTCGAACTTCGTGCGCGGCGTGGTCTCCGCACTGCTTACCGAAGTCACGCTCGGCGGCAAATTGGACGCGGACATCGCCGTGCTCGAGCTCGATGAGGCGTACGCCGTCCACTTCGTCAAGCAGGTCAAGCCCCGTTATGCGTTGCTGCTGAACGTGATGCGCGATCAGCTTGACCGATTCGGTGAAATCGACACCACGGCCAAACTGCTCAGCCATGTGGCTGCGGCGACTACCGGCACTGTGGTACTGAACCGCGAGGACCCGCGTATCGCCGCGCTCGCCGCGAAGGCCCCGGCTGGCACCACCGTGCGATACTTCGGCCTCGCCGACGATTTGCGCCACTATTTCCCGTCCGATGACGACATGGCCACGACCGTGTCGGTGGAAGGTGTGGCCGGGCCGCTCCCCTCAGCCAGAACTCCCCTCAGTCCGCGAAGCGAACTGAGAGGAGCTTCCACAGGCACGGCAGAACTTCCCGCCGACGTGACACTTACCGCCGTGGGCGACCACAAGGCCACCTTCCAGATGGACGGTCAGGGCTACGCCACCGACGTCAAGCTTGAAGGCGTCTACAACCTGTACAACGCGGCCGCCGCGCTCGCTGTGGTACGTGCGGTGATGCAAGACAATGCCGCCGCATCCAAGGCCACCGCCGCAGCCAACGCCTGCGCCGTGTCCGCCGACGAGCTCATCGCCGCCGTTTCCCGCGTCACGCCGGCTTTCGGCCGTGGCGAGGTCATCGACGTCAACGGTTCCCCGGTCGAACTGCTGCTGGTCAAGAACCCGATGGGCTTCCGCCTCTCGCTCGCCAGCTTCGACCCGGCCAACGCGGACACCATGATCGCCATCAACGACGAATATGCCGACGGCCGCGACATGAGCTGGCTGTGGGACGTGGACTTCACTTCCCTGCGCGCGTCCGGTGTCGCCATGGTCTCCGGCGTGCGTGCCTGGGACATGGCATTGCGCCTGGGGTTACGACCAAGTGCCAGTCGCCGATACGAACACCGACCTCGAACAGGCCGTCACCGCATTCGTCAACGCCAATCCCGGCACACGCAAGCACATCTACTGCACCTACACCGCCATGCTCAAAACCCGCGCCGTACTGGGCCGCATCACCGAAGTACGGGACGCGGGCGTGGGTAAGTAACCACCCTTCGGCGCTCGCGCGCCACCTCCCGCCTGCGGGAGGACATGGTGAGGAATAAGACTTCCCCTTAGCGGGAAGACATCGACAAGGAGAACGTGACATGGCCAGAACAATTGATGTGGTGTCCCTGTATCCCAAAGACATGAACATCTACGGCGATTCCGGCAACGTGCTGACTATCCGCCGCCGTCTGGAACTGTACGGTTATGAACCGGTCGTCCACCAGTACAATCAAGGCGACGACTGGCCCGACCAGGTGGACCTTATTCTGGGAGGCGGCGGCCAAGACACCGGCCAGAAGAAAATCATCGACGACTTCTACCATCGCGCCGACCTGTTGCGTTCGCTTGCCGCAGACGGTACGCCGATGCTGATGATCTGCGGCCTGTACCAGCTGTTCGGCGAGTACTTTGAAACCGTGGACGGCACCCGTCTGGACGGCATCGGCGTTATCGGTGCTTATACCGTGGGCCAGAACGTGCGTATGATCGGCAATCTTGTTGAGCATTCCGACCAGTTCGGCGATGTGATTGGCTACGAGAACCACTCCGGCCAGACCTTCCTGCGCGAAGGCGTTCAGCCACTCGGCACCGTCAATCAGGACGGCCGAGGCAACAATGGCGAAGACCATACCGAGGGCGCGCGCGTGCACAACGTGATCGGCACCTACATGCACGGCTCGTTGCTGCCTAAAAACCCCGCCATCAGCGATTTCCTTATCGAAACTGCCGTGACTCGTCGTTACGGTACGTTCGATACGTCCGATCAGACCCCCGAACAAGCCAAGGAGCTCGCCCGGCTCGATCAAGTAGCCACCAACGCGCGCAAGGCTGCCGCCGAACGTCCTCGGTGAATTCTCGGTGAGTCCTCGGTAAGTACCAATCAGCGAAAAATCAGTCGAAATCAGTCTGAGGGTCTAGTACATTGCCCTGTTGTTTGCGCTAGGCTTGGTGGTACGAGACATGGCACCAGGCCATGTCGGACCTCGAAGGAGGGGTATCATGGCTGATTTTGATCTTCTGGGTGATGGCCTGCGCAAGGTCCTGCTGGCGGGCATCGGAGCCCTTGCCACCGGATACGAGAAGAGCAGCGAGCTCGTCGACGAACTCGTCAAGAAGGGTGAGATTACGGTCGAGCAGGGCAAGGCGCTGAACACCGAGCTCAAGCGCAAGGTGAGCGAGACGGTGGATGACGCCAAGAAGGCCGCCGCCGAAGCCGGCGACAAAGCTGCTGCCGCAGCCGACACCAGTGCCGCCGACAAGCCCGCTGACGAGGGCAAGGCCGAGTGACCAAGCCCACACGCGCTACGCCGGAATCAGGGTCGACCCCGCTTTCCAGCAGGGTCGACCCTATTCTGACGCCTGCGAAAGCCGAACGTGAGGCGGCGGCGAACCGGTCCGTCGACACGTCGGACACGCTCAAGCAGACCGTTACCAAGGCGACTCCGAGCGTATCCGACGAAACGCTGGCACTGTTCGGACGCAGGAACGATTTCGCCACGCGCTACCATCTGACGCGCCGTGGCAAGATCAAACGACTGGGGCAGATCACCAGAATCGTCGAGCAATTCGACGTGCTGCACGGCCTGACTCCGGTCAAAATGCGCCTCATGTTCGAGGCGCTCGGCCCCACGTTCGTCAAAGTGGGCCAGATTCTGTCGATGCGCTCCGAGATTCTGCCGCAAAGCTTCTGCGACGAACTCGCCAAACTGCGCGCCGACGCCGACCCGATGCCGTATTCCACGGTGTTGGATGTGCTTGCCGCCGAATACGGGCGTCCCGCCGACGAGGTGTTCGCGCATATCGACCCCAAGCCGTTGGGCTCTGCTTCACTGGCGCAAGTGCATCGCGCCACGCTGAAAACCGGCGAAGATGTGGCTATTAAAGTGCAGCGCCCGGGTGTGCGCGAAACCATGGCCCAGGACGTCTCCATCATGCGCTCCATAGCCAAGGCCGCCACTAAGGTGATTCGCACCTCACAGATCGTGGACCTGAAGGGCGTGGTCGAGGAGCTGTGGGACACCTTCGAATCGGAGACTGACTTTCTGATCGAGGCCCGCAATCTCGCCGAATTCAAGCGTTTCGCCGCCCGATTCAAATACATGGACTGCCCGACGGCGTACACCGAACTGTGCACCGAGCATGTGGTGGTCATGGAGTACATCGACGGCATCTCCGTCTCCCATCCGGGCCGGCTCGTCGATGCTGGTTATGACTTGAAGGAGATCGGCACCAAGCTCGTCGACAATTACGCCACGCAGATTCTCGACGACGGCTTCTTCCACGCTGACCCACATCCCGGCAATATCATCATCCGGGGCGGCCAGATCGTACTTATCGACCTCGGTATGACCGGTCGGCTCGACCAGCGCACCCGTGCAGTCCTCAAAGAAATGATTTTCGCCGTCGCCAAACAGGATTCGCCCGCTCTGGCCGAGGGGCTGCTGCGATTTGCCGGCACCGAGGCCGATCCGGAGGACTACCCAGCACTGCTGGCTGATCTGGACGTGATCGTCAAGGAATTCGGCACCGTGGATCTGGCCGAACTGGACATTGCCGCCTTCCTGACCGCACTGACGCAGATGGCCGGCCGCCACAACATCGAGGTGCCCAGTACGGTGACCACCGTCGGCCGCGCGTTGGTTACGCTCGAAGGCTTGCTGGACGAGTTCATTCCTGATGTGAATATGATCGAAATCATTTCCGACCATATCGCCACGTCGAAATCGCTGAAGAACGCCACCAAAGACGAGATCAAGTCGCTGGGCGTTGAGGGACATCAGGCTTTGCATGCCACGCTCGGCACCATGACCGAACTCAAGACCGTGGCCCGTATGCTGACCCGTGGTCAGTTGCGCGTCAACATGGAACTGGTCGGCTCCGAAGAGCCGTTCCAGCTGCTTTCGGATATGGTGAATCGTCTGACGATGGCCCTGATTGTGGTCGGTTTGTTCGTTGGCTCGTCGATTGTCTACTACGCCGGCATGAAGCCGATTATCTTCGGCATTCCGGTCATCGGCTTCATGGGCTACGTCGTGGCCTTCGCCCTCGGCGTATGGATCGTCATCGACATCTACTTAAAGGGGCGCAAAACCAAGAAGCGGTAGGGTATCGATTGGTATCAGTCCAGCGGGAGGGTGGATTCGCGCTGGATAAGGTGGCAGGGTACGTAGTCGACACCGTGATGCGGGTTGCCGTCGATGGCATCGACCAAGTATCGTGCCGCACGCCGTCCGATGGTTTCGGTTTCGTTGTCGATCGACGTCAGTGCGGGCCTCGAGCTGGAGGTCAGTACCGACCAGTTATCGTGGCCGATGACGGCGACGTCATCCGGGATGCGCAGTCCCTGCTGCTTGAGCACGTCAATGCAGCCGCGGGCCAACTGATCGTTCTGGCAGACCACTGCATCGAACTTGACCCCTTGGTCGAGCAGCAGACGGGTGGCCGCACGGCCCCAGCCTTCGTCCCATTTGCCGTAACGAATTGGGCCGGCGGGTTCAATACCTAATTCGGAGAGTGCCTCGAGCGCGCCCTTGGTGCGGTCGGTGGCAGCGGTATAGGTTTCGTCGCCGCCGATAATGGCGATGTGCCGGCGGCCACACGAGATGAGATGGTTGATGGCCATGCGGCCGGCGTCCACGTTGTCGCAAGTGACCGAGCAGTCTTTGGGGTCGGTGGAGGGGCCGTAGACGTAGACCAGTGGCACGCCCCAGTCATGGCCAAGCGTGGGCCTGGGGTTGGTCTCGCACTGCACGATGAGCAGTCCGTCGACCTTGAGGGACAGCAGTTTCTCGACATGCTGACGTTCCAAGGCGGCGTCGCCACGAGCGTTGGCCAACAATACTGAGGTCGATTGGGCTCGCAACTCGTTCTCCGCGCCGATAAGAATCGGTGTGGAGAAACGACCCTGCAGATCGGAGGTGACCAGGCCGATAGTGCCGGTGGTGCCGCGGGCTAGGGATTGGGCGAGTTTGTTGGGAGAGTAGTTGAGTTGCTTGGCGGCATCCAGTACACGCTGCTTGGTTTCTTCGCTGATACGGGGTTTGTTGTGCAGTGCCTTGGATGCAGTGGCCGTCGAGACTCCGGCCAATGCCGCCACATCCTCAAGTCGCGCTGCCCGTCCGGTTGCTGGCTGGGTCATCATGCCTCGATTCCTTGGTTCTTCAGCAGTATATAGCGCATTGTTTTGCGATGAAATACCTCATACGGTGTGGTGCGCTATTGCATCTGGGAATAATTGTAGCTTCAATGCGAAAACTTTCGCAAACATCTTTTTTTCGGCGTGGCGTAGTCAGGGAAATTGTTCAAGTGCAAGGTAAGTGAAAGAAAGCGTTACTTCCATGTTCGCTTTTGTTTGATTTGCTCGACACGCCGGAATAATCATTGATATTAAGCCAATTCAAGCACGTTATTCATAGTCGAATCACAGTCTCGAACCCGTTTGATGTGAGAAAAAACGCGAAAATGCGAAAGCGCTTTTGCAAAAACTTCCATGTTCGTTTATATTGAGAAAAGGCTTTCGCAGTGTTACCTGCTCCGGGCAAAGGAGCGAGCAGGGCGAAACCAAGGAGGCGGACCGTCCGCCACCGCCTCTCATAGTTGAGCGGATATATAGAGAAAGAAGCGAACATGGTGTCTTTCAATAAACTGACCCGTACTCTTGCTGGCATCGCTGCCGCCGCGTTGATCGTTCCGCTGGCCGCCTGTGGTGGCTCCGGCAATGGTGGCACTGCCACCGCCGAAGGTATCCCGGCCAAGGGCACCGACGATGGTACCGAGATCACCCTGTGGACCCGTTCCCCTCTGGAGCGTCAGGCCAAGAACGTGGTCGAGGCTTACAACAAGAGCCACAAGAACCAGGTCAAGCTCGAGATCATCCCGAACGACGATATGGAAGGCAAGGTCGGCGGCGCTTCGCAGACCGACTCCCTGCCTGACATCCTCGCCGGCGACGTGGTCCGTATTCCGTACTGGGCTTCCGAGGGCATCTTCACCGACATCACCAAGCAAATCGATGGCCTGGACAACAAGGCCGACCTGCAGCAGGGCCACATCGAAGCCGGTACTGTTGACGGCGCCGAGTACACCCTGCCGTTCATCACTGACGTTTCCGTGATGGTCTGGAACAAGAACCTGTACAAGGAAGCCGGTCTGGACCCGGAGCAGGGTCCGAAGAGCATCGACCAGTTCGTCGAGCAGGCCAAGAAGGTCGCCGCCCTCAACAAGGATGGCGTCGCAGGCTCCTACCTCGCCGGTCAGTCCGGTGGTGCTCTGGTCTTCGACCTCTTCCCGTCCGTGTGGGCTGACGGCGAATCCGTCATGAACAAGGATGGCTCCGAGGCCACCCTGGACAACGACTCCATGAAGGGCGTCTTGGACGCTTACAAGGAGCTGGCCAACACCACCAACGGCCTGGGTGCAGGCTCCAAGGAAGAGACCGGCGCCACCTGGACCGCTCCGTTCGCGAACGGCAAGATCGGCGTTATGCCTTACCCGAACACCTCCACCACTGCTCTGTTCGATGCTGAGAAGGACGGCGGCTTCGAGGTCGGCGTTGCTCCGATCCCGGGCACCAAGGAAGGCAAGACCTCCACGTTCCTCGGCGGCGATGCCATGGGTATCTCCAAGGACTCCAAGCACGTTGCTCAGGCCTGGAACTTCCTCTACTGGCTGATGCAGTCTGACGCTCAGAAGGAAGTCTTCGCTGACCAAGGCGACACCGCCTCCAACATCCAGACCCTGAAGACCGCTTACAAAGACGCTGACCCACGCATCCAGACCATCAACTCCGTGATTATCGACGGCAACGGCCAGACCCCGAAGTCCCCGGCCTTCAACGAAGCCTTCAACGCCGCTGGCTCCCCGTGGCAGCTGCTCGTGCAGAACGCCGTGTGGGGTTCCGGTGACCTCAAGGCCGACAACAAGGCCGTCACCGACGTCCTGTCTGCCCAGTGATTCGGTGGTGATGCTCCTCACCATCACTCATCAAATCACAGCAATAACTGAATAATAACTGAACAGATTGAGCCGGTCCCTCCCTTGTGAGGGCAGGAGCCGGCTCAACCACATAATCGAACTTCTATCTTCTTCTTCATTCCTTCTCTTCCTTCATCACTACATACCTTATGAATGCGGTGTGTTGGCGGGGCTTCGGAGTCCTCCTTCCTCGAAGCCCTGACATCGGATTGCATTCGGATTCCGTGATTACCATTTCACAGTAATTTCCCAAAGGAGAGAGAAACATGTCGAGTGTTTCCAAGAGCGCCGGGGCTGTGCCCGTGCATAAGTCCAAGGCGAAGGCGGCGCAGACCAGGCGAGGTCTGCTGTACGCACTTCCGGACTGGCTGATGATTATCGTCCTGTTCTTCGTGCCGATTGTTCTACTGGTCGTCATGGCCTGCTCTCGTTGGAGCCTGCTGGGTGGCAGCCGCGGCGTGAACTTCCCGGACAACTTCGTCAAGGTGTTCGAGAACAAATTGTTCTGGCCCTCGATTTGGTTCACGCTCGAGTACACCGTGATCGTCACGGTCTTCCTGTTGGTCCTTGGTCTGGGCATGGCCATGATTGTGCAGGAGAGCTCGAAGTGGAACAACGTGCTGCGTACCTGCTTCCTGCTGCCGTCCGCGACGGGCCTGGCGTCCGCGTCCCTGCTGTTCTACGCCCTGTATTCCCCGCAGGTGGGCCCTGTCACCAAGATTCTGAGCTCGTTGGGCCTGATGCAGGAGGGTGGTTCGGTGCTGGCCACCGGCCAGTCGGCCCTGTGGGCCACGATTATCGTGATTGTTTGGCGTTTCTCGGGCTACTACATGCTGCTGATGATGATCGGTCTGCAGGCTATCCCCGGTGATCTGTACGAGGCGGCCCGCATGGACGGCGCCGGTTCCTGGCGTATCTTCCGCTCGATCACCCTGCCGTTGATGAAGCCGACCATCGTGATGTGCCTGGTCTACTGCGTGACCGGCTCGATCCTCGCGTTCGATCAGTTCTTCATTCTGACCAAGGGTGGTCCGAACAACTCCACCATGACCGTGGTGCAGCTCATCTACAACTTCGCCTTCGATTCCAAGAAGGATCTGGGTATGGCTGCGGCGCTCTCGCTGATCGTGCTGGTGGCCCTGGTCATCATCAACTCCATCCAGATGCGCGGCATGCGCGACAACACCAAGTGAGAAAGGGGAGGTAACACATTATGACTACCCCATTGTGGAAGCGTATCATCGCCCGGATCCTCGAGGCCCTGCTGGCCATCATCTTCATCAGCCCGCTGGTCTGGGTCATCATCTGCTCGTTCAGCCCGCAGGCCGGTTCGGCCCAGTCCAAGGGCTGGGGCGTGGCCAACTACCTGACTCTGTTCGGTTATCAGGAAGGTCTGCCCAAGTACCTGTTCAACTCGGTAATCGTGACTCTGGTCGCGGTCGTGTTCTCCGTGGTCGTCTGTACGCTGGCCGGCTACTCGTTCTCCCGCTTCGACTACCCGGGCCGCAACCTCGGCTTCATGGTCACCCTGTCGATCCTGATGGTACCGTACGCCTCGCTGCTGATCCCGCTGATGGTCTGGTACAAGCAGATCGGCCTGAACGACAGCCTGCTGGGCGTGGGCCTGGTCATCACCCTGTTCCAGCTGCCTATGAGCACGTTCATCATGCGTAACGCATTTGACGCGATCCCCAAGGACATGGAGGAGGCCGCCATGGTCGACGGCTGCAACAGCCTCCAGGCCTTGTTCAAGATCCTGGTGCCGGTGGTCAAGCCTTCGATGGTTACGGTTGGCCTGCTCGCCTTCCTCGAGGCATGGAACAACTTCATGATTCCGCTGTACTTGAGCTCTTCGTCCAAGTCCACGCTGCCGCTGGCGATGGTGAACATGCGTCAGCAGACCATGGGCGTCATCGATTACGGTGCCACCGAGGCCGGCGTCGTGATCCTGCTGATTCCCTGCGCCATCCTGTTCCTCGCACTCCAGAAGTACTACGTCAAGGGCTTTATGGCCGGAGCTGTCAAGGGCTGACGGCTCGTGCCGCCGGCCCTTGGCTGGGAGCCCGGTGGGCTCCCAGCAAGCTCCGTGCTGAGACGCGACAGCGTCGAAGCCAATACTGAGCCCGGCTGAAACCGGTCCTTAATTGCAGGGCCGGAGGCGGTGTGGTCAAGGGCCTTAAAAAAAGGACAATCATGAACGTTACAATCACTTCCCCGTTCTGGAAGCGGCGTCGCGACCAGATCGTCGAATCCGTCATCCCCTACCAGTGGGGCGTGATGAACGACGAGATCGACACCACGGTGCCCGACGACCCAGCCGGCAACCAGCTGGCTGACAACAAGAGCCATGCGGTTGCCAACCTGAAGGTTGCCGCCGGCGAATTGGACGACGAGTTCCATGGCATGGTCTTCCAAGACTCCGACGTCTACAAGTGGCTTGAGGAAGCCGCCTACGCATTGGCATACCACCCGGATCCCGAGCTCAAGGCGCTGTGCGACCGCACGGTCGATCTCATCGCCCGCGCCCAGCAGTCGGACGGCTATTTGGACACCCCGTACCAGATCAAGTCCGGCGTATGGGCCGACCGCCCGCGCTTCAGCCTGATTCAGCAGAGCCACGAGATGTACGTGATGGGTCACTACATCGAGGCCGCCGTCGCCTACCATCAGGTGACCGGCAACGAGCAGGCCCTTGAAGTCGCCAAAAAGATGGCCGACTGCCTGGATGCCAACTTCGGCCCCGAAGAAGGCAAGATCCACGGCGCCGATGGTCATCCTGAGATCGAGCTCGCCCTTGCCAAGCTGTATGAAGAGACCGGTGAGAAGCGTTATCTGACGCTTTCCCAGTATCTCATCGACGTGCGCGGTCAGGATCCGCAGTTCTACGCCAAGCAGCTCAAGGCGATGAACGGCGACAACATCTTCCATGATCTCGGCTTCTACAAGCCCACCTACTTCCAGGCTGCCGAGCCCGTACGCGACCAGCAGACCGCGGACGGCCACGCCGTGCGCGTCGGTTACCTGTGCACCGGCGTGGCTCACGTGGGCCGACTACTCGGCGATCAGGGGCTGATCGACACTGCCAAGCGTTTCTGGAAGAACATCGTCACCCGTCGCATGTATGTCACCGGTGCGATCGGCTCCACCCATGTGGGCGAATCGTTCACCTACGATTACGACCTGCCGAACGACACGATGTACGGCGAGACCTGCGCTTCCGTGGCCATGAGCATGTTCGCCCAGCAGATGCTCGACCTCGAGCCCAAGGGCGAATACGCCGATGTGCTGGAGAAGGAACTGTTCAATGGTTCCATCGCCGGCATCTCGCTTGACGGCAAGCAGTACTACTACGTCAACGCACTGGAGACTACTCCCGACGGACTGGACAACCCGGATCGTCACCACGTGCTCTCCCACCGTGTCGACTGGTTCGGCTGCGCATGCTGCCCGGCCAACATCGCCCGGCTCATCGCTTCAGTGGACCGTTACATCTACACCGAGCGCGACGGCGGCAAGACCGTGCTGAGCCACCAGTTCATCGCCAACAAGGCCGATTTTGCTTCCGGCCTTACGGTCGAACAGCGTTCGGACTTCCCGTGGGACAGTCACGTGGAATACACGGTGAGCCTGCCCGCCAGCGCTGCGGACAGCTCGGTCCGATTTGGACTGCGCATCCCCGGCTGGTCCTTGGGCTCCTACACGCTGACCGTGAACGGCAAGCCCGCAGTGGGTTCGCTGGAAGACGGCTTCGTATACCTTGTGGTCAACGCCGGCGATACGTTGGAGATTGCGCTCGAGCTCGACATGTCCGTCAAGTTCGTGCGCGCCAACTCCCGCGTGCGCTCCGACGCCGGCCAGGTGGCCGTTATGCGCGGTCCGCTGGTCTACTGCGCCGAACAGGTCGATAACCCCGGTGATCTGTGGAACTATCGTCTGGCCGATGGCGTCACCGGTGCGGATGCCGCTGTGGCTTTCCAGGCCGACTTGCTGGGTGGCGTCGATACCGTTGATTTGCCGGCAGTGCGCGAGCACGCCGACGAGGATGACGCGCCGCTGTACGTGGATGCCGACGAACCGCGTGCGGGCGAACCCGCGACGCTGCGCTTGGTGCCGTACTACTCGTGGGCCAACCGCGAGATAGGCGAGATGCGTGTCTTCCAGCGTCGATAAATATCGGCGATATGCCGGCCTGCGCGCAACTGGCCGGCAAAAAAAATACTTATGCCGCCATCGTCTGTAATAAGTCGATGACGGCATAGGCCGGATGTCAGTATCGATTGGAGCCGAAAACACATCCGGGGAATGAGGTCTCCTGTGCGGGGTAATACCCGTGCAGGAGATTATTTTTTAATTATATGCTCCTGCTGTGAGAGCTGTCGGCGGAGTCGACTGAGGGCGGTCATAAGCGGTACCGTGTAAGCCACCCTCAGTCTCGCTTTGCGAGCCAGCTCCCGCCAGCGGGAGCCTGTTGGTTCCTGATTCAGCGAGGCTGAATCGTTGCGCCGTAGGTACTGCGACACGGCGAAACGCAGCAATGCTCTAATGCGAAAATAAATGCGAAAGCTGAGAAATTACCGGGTTTTTGTTGTATAAGATGGTTGATATCACTGAGGGAAAGTTGTGAAACCGTATTCGCTCGGTTATGATGTGGAATCAGCTTCGGTGAATTGCTCCAACCGGGATATCCATGGCGGATATCACACCAGATTTACTGAAGACACTCATTCCGGTGAACCCAATAACCAATAAAGGAAACTGATGGAGAACGGGCTCTGCGGCCCAGCATCCACAGAAGAAGTCCTGGTCGCATAGACGCGACGTAGCCTGAGCGAAGACGCGAAAGACCGGGGCGGAGAGGTCCAAGCAGGAATGCATCAATCAACACGAAAGCGGTGGCTTGCGTCAATCGGCGCGGTTGCAGCGGTCGCCACACTGGCCACCGGCGGTGCAGTCACCGCGCAGGCAGCCGATACGCCCGTCATCAAGAATGCGGATGTGGCATATCCGTCGTTCAAGGGATCTGATGATCCGATGAAGACGGCGGCGAACAACACCACATATAACCCTGCCGCCAGCTATCTGCAGGAGACATTCGATAACGACGTGAAGAACCTGGCCGGCACCGACACCGACCATGACTTCTGGATCGATAAGATTCTCACCCGTACTGGTGCACAGCCAACTGGTAAAGGCACGAACGACAAGGGTTCTTACTCGTATGAAGGCTCCGACGGCAACAACTACCTGTTCACCCGTGGTCGCGCCGCCTACATGTACACGCACACGCCTAATCGGCTCGGTTTTGTGGGTAACACCGCCTACTGGGATGAGACCAACAGGGATGGCTTTACCGTTACCGTAAACGCTGACGGTGCAAACCAGACCCTTAACGAAGACGCCTCCCAGCGCAAGCAGACACCGAGCTACTTCACCTCCCTGTTCCAGACCGGTGGCAAGAGCCTCAAGATCAAGGAAGTTAAGTACATCACCTACAACAACGTGATGGTTGCGAACCTCACCGTGGAAAGCACGCAGGACCGCGATGTCACACTGACCACGGCCTCGCCGTTCGCCGCCGAGGGTGCTGATGGTGCCACCGAACTTACTGGCCGCGTGAACGTCAAGAACAACCTGACGACCATCTATCCGCGCTTCTCCGCCAACAACCAGGACGGTTCCAACTGGATCGTCAGCGGTGGCAAACTCACCAGCACGTTGAGCCTCAAGGCCAACGAACCGCAGACCGTCAAGATTCAGCTCGGCCTGATCGCCAACGAACTGCCTGACTCCACCAAGGAATATGAGGCCCGTTACACCGGCGACTTTAAGGATGCTGCCGCCTCCTACAAGGATTCCGTGACCACCTACAACAAGTGGTGGGTCGATAACGCTCCCTATGTGGACACTCCGGAAGACAACATCGATAAGACCGTGGTCTACCGCTGGTGGCTGAGTCGTTTCAACATGCTCGACGCCAACATACCTGGCAACACCTTCCAGTACCCGACCTCCATCGAGGGTGTGCTCGGCTACAACAACCAGATCGTGCTCACCTCCGGCATGTTCATGATGGACACCAAGTGGTTCCGCAACCCCGAGTACTCCTACGGCACCTGGCTTTCCGCCGGCGATACCGCCAAGAAGAGCAAGGCAGGCTATTACTACTACCACGACAATCCGGGCGACCCGGCCAACTGGAACCATAGCTACACGCAGTACATCACGCGCGCCGGCTGGGACTCCTACAAGGTGCACGGCGGTCCGTCCACCGTGGCCGAGAAGCTGGCCGACCAGGGTGCCGAGGACGTGCAAGGTCTACTCGCTTCCAAGAGCGAGCCGGACAACAACGACAACCAGAACAACAATGACAACAGCTTGATTGACTGGTCCTGGTGGTCGATGACCGGTAACGATGCCGACGCCGTTTCCTTCTCTGAGCCGGGTCGCTCCGGCCAGCGCATGGATCGCGCCGATGGTTCCGCCAATATGTGGGCCAACGCCAATGCGGCTGCTCAGGCCTACAAGGCCGCTGGCGATACCGCCAACGCCGAGAAGATGCAGGCCATCGCCGACAAGATCCAGAAAGAAGTCACCA
>ENA-OPZZ01001269-OPZZ01001269.1-human-gut-metagenome-genome-assembly--contig:-NODE-1269-length-16063-cov-4.582706_pt1 | contig 16063 bp, 9 predicted proteins | sample MGYA00242487_ERZ504511 | MGnify/ENA primary metagenome ERZ504511 (study PRJEB26092, sample SAMD00036241) | human gut metagenome | host: Homo sapiens | study: EMG produced TPA metagenomics assembly of... | reverse complement strand
AAAAATAATTTCAAATATAATACCAAATAATTAAAAAATCCCAAATCAGCGAAAAAACATGCCAAAATGAGTGTCTACAAGCGAATAAACGTACTAAAACGTAGTGTTGTACAGCAATAAAAGTAGTAGCGTAGTATGCGTTATTTTGCAAGAATTTTAAAAACTCCATTCCATTTGTTGCATCGATTTTTTAGCAACCTTATTATCAACTAATACGTAAAAAAATGAAGAGAAAGATTACTTTTCTTGTAGTTGCAGTGTTGTGTTTACAAACACTGCTTGCTCAAAACAAAACAATCAGAGGTACTATTGTTGATTCCTTTAGTGAACCGATCATTGGTGCGTCTGCTCATGTAAAAGGTACCTACACTGGTACTATCTCGGACCTTAATGGTAACTATACTTTGGAAAACGTTCCCGAAGATGCTATTATTACCTTCTCTTATATAGGAATGATACCTCAAGAAATTGCTGTAAAAGGGAAGAATGTAATCAATGTTCAATTAAAAGATGATGTTCAGAAGCTGGAAGAAGTGGTTGTGATCGGTTACGGTTCAGCCAAAGCCAAGGACTTGACTTCTCCCATTACGGTAGTCAAGGGAGAAGCGTTACTTTCTACTCCCGCCTCTTCACCTATGGCTGCTATGCAAGGGAAAGTGGCCGGAGTAAACGTTACCAATAGCGGTACTCCGGGAGAAGGGCCGAAGGTAGCCATTCGTGGTAAAGGGTCATTTTCCAACAGCTCGCCTCTTTATGTAGTAGACGGTATGTTCTATGATGATATCAATTTCCTCAATAGTAATGACATTCAGGATATGTCCGTGTTGAAGGATGCTTCGGCTGCTGCCATTTATGGTGTGCGTGCCGCTAATGGTGTTGTTATTATCACTACCAAAAAAGGCCAACGTAATCAGAAAGCTAAAATTACCTATAACGGATATATAGGTGTACAGAAAGCTACAAACGTTTTAGAAATGGCTAACTCTCAAGAGTATTCTACTATGCTTCTCGAAGCTAATTATGATGCATATGTATCTACCATGAAGGCCTCTATTGATAAATTCGGCGGTGACTATTCCGATCCGGATTTTCATAACTGGAAATTCGATTCAGACACAGACTGGTATAAGGAGTTACTGCGGAGTGCGCTTATCACTAACCACAGTTTGGGAATTAGTGGTGGAACAGAGAAAAGCACTTATTCCGTAGGTATGAGTTATTTGTATCAGGATGGTGTAATGGATGTAGAGAATAACTATAAACGTCTCAATTTCCGTGCAGCACTCGATTATGAAGCAACCAACTGGCTGAAGGTCGGTTTCAATGGTGTATTTAGTAACTCTACCCAAGTGTTGCCACAAAATAAAGCTTGGCAGCAGGCATTTAATGCTCCGGGCATTTATCCGGTTTATGATCCGGCAAATGACAATACTTTCCCCGACAAGTATGCATCACCTGATGCAGTTGGTTTCACTGCTAACTTCTACAATCCTGTGGCAACAGCCAACTATTATGATTCACAAAATGAGAACTATCAGGTATTGACTAACTTCTATGCACAGTTCCAACTCTTGCCGGAGAAGTTAAATTTCAGAACGAGTTATAGTTATGATTATTCAGCCATTCGTGGTCGTGAATATATAGCTCCCTACTATGTAAGTAGCTGGCAACAACAGGCCGTTTCAGAATTGACAAAGAAAGATACGAACTATTACAATTACATTTGGGATAATATATTGACCTATAATAATCAGTGGGGAAAACATAACTTTGGAGCCATGTTGGGTTACTCTATGCGGCAACAACAGTACAGATATATGTGGGGAAAAGCTAATAATGTACCAGAAGGAAAGGACGAATGGCTTTATTTGAGTCAGGGAAATGCTGAAGGTGTAACTCTTGGAGATGATGGTTACTGCTATCGCGGTCAGTCTTATTTCACCCGTTTAAGTTATGACTATGCAGGGAAATATCTGTTGACATTCACTATGCGTGCGGACGGTTCTTCCAAATATCAGGAACATTGGGGATATTTCCCATCCGTTGGTGCTGCATGGGTTATCAGTGAAGAAGATTTTATGAAAGATCAAAAGTTCTTCGATTACCTGAAACTGCGTGCCAGCTGGGGACGTTTGGGTAATGACCACGTAGCTGCAAGTGACGGTTTTGCTTCAATTACCACAGGTAATTCTGCATCCGGTGTATTTGGAAACTCTACTTTCCCAGGCTATCAAAATACAACTTATTTCAGTTATTTGAAGTGGGAGCTGGTAGATGAAACAAACGTCGGTTTGAATTTCTCTACTTTTAAGAATCGTTTGAATGTAGATTTGGACTATTTCTATCGCCTGACAAAAAGAGCTGTTATATCTCCGCGTTTACCGTTCAGCAATGACGTACTTGCCGGAAACTATGGTAAGATTCTGAATTCGGGTTTTGATTTATCACTTAACTGGAATGATAATATCGGAAGAGACTTCAAGTATAATTTGGGAGTGAACCTTTCATATTTGAAGAATAAGGTAAAAGACCTTGGAGGATTGAGCTCTATCAAGGGAGGAAAGACCATTAATATGGTAGGCAAAGAAATGAATTCATACTATGGATATAAGGTTGTAGGAGTTTATCAGACTTTGGAAGAATGTGCGGAAGATCCGATTGCCGTAGCCAACAATCTTGTACCGGGTGACTTCAAGTATGAAGATGTAAACGGTGATAACGTAATTGATGGTGATGACCGCCAAGTACTTGGCTCTTACATACCTAATTTTACATACGGCATTAATCTTGGTTTGAACTGGAAGAATCTGGATTTTGAATTGACTACGTATGGTCAAACAGGCGGACAGATATACAACCGTAAACGTGCTTTGCGTTATGCACAGTCTAATTATAACTTTGATAAAGCACAGTATGAGAATCGTTGGACCGGACCGGGTTCTACTAACTCGCATCCGTCTGCAGCAGCATTGGTAAAGGGCTGGAATGTATCTGACCAAAGAGTGAACTCTTATTTTGTAGAAAGTGCGGATTTCTTCCGTATTCAGAACATAACTCTCGGTTATAGTTTGCGTAATATCAAGATGGGAAATTACACATTGCCGGGTATCCGTTTCTCACTGACGGCAGACCGTCCGTTCACGACATTTAAGGCGAATTCATTCACTCCGGAGTTGAGCGATGCTGAAGGATGGGATACAGAAGTTTATCCTTTGACATCTACTTATAGCTTTGGAATCCAGATTGATTTCTAAGCCGGAATGGAAAAATTAATTTTAATCTAACAAAAGAACAAGAAAATGAGAATACTAAAGAATATCTTAATATATGCGTTGCCAGCATTAATGTTATGCAATACATCATGTGATTATCTTGATAAAGAGCCCGAAAATAAGGTTCCGGAAGAGAATGTAGACTTTACTCAAATTGAGAATATGTATCAAGCGGTTTCCGGAGTATATGCTAAAGTTAGAACAGGCGGTATGCACTGGGTGATATGGCCATTGTCTGTCGTGCGTGATGATGATGTTTGGTCCGGACGTATAGATGACCAGGCAACCCTTATTGATATGGGTAACTACAACTACGACAGTTCTTTCTGGGGACTCAACGAGATGTGGAATCAGTATTATGGTATCATAAAAGTGGCCAATGCTGCTCTTGAATCGCTGGATTCCTACGCAGAAAATATCACGTCGGACGATGATATGACTAATTACCGCTCTTACTGTGGTGAAGTGAGGTTCCTTCGTGCTTATGCCTATTACCGACTTGTACAGGCTTTTGGTCCGGTAACTATTTTGCGTAGTAATACTCAAACCGACATGACCCGTTCAACGATCAATGCTGTATATAAATATGTTCTTGAAGATCTACAGTATACGATGGACCATACTCCGAGATTACGTCCGAACGAAATGGCTCATTATGGTGCTGTCACTGCTTTCTCGGCAGAGATGCTTGCAGCAAAGATACATCTGAATCAGGGTAATTATGGAGAAGTTGAAACATTGACAGATGATATTATCGGTAGCAAGAAATTTAAGCTTTATGATGATTACTATAATTTATTCAAGATTCCGGGTAAGGTTTGTGATGAATCGTTATTCGAATGTCAATGTACTGACTTTGGTCTTGGGTCAGGTGATATGGTAGATGCTGATAACTGGTTTGTATTCCAAGGGCCGGCGAACGACGGAAATATTTCAGGCTGGGGATTTATCGGTATATATAAAGATTTCCGTGATTGGGCAGCGGCTCGTGGTGAGACTATCCGTGCTACGACTTCGTTCCTGTTGGCTGGTACAACTACTCCAAGCGGTGATGTGATTCGTGAATTGCAGAACTCTACTCAAACAGATTGCTGGAATGGAAAAGCTTATACTCCGACAAATCAGTTGACACCAGGTCGTACCAAATATGGTGCAAATAACAATGTACGTATATTCCGTTACGCTGATGTATTATTGATGAATGCAGAAGCTAAGGTACGTTTGGGTAAGGATGGTGATGCGTCATTGAAACTTGTACGTGATCGTGCGGGAATGTCCGAGATTGATGGTGCGACTGTAGACCAAATCCTTGATGAACGCCGTATGGAACTTGTTTGTGAGTGGGGAGAACGTTACAATGACTTGATTCGTACCGGTAAGGCTGCTTCTGTGCTTGGTTCCAAAGGATGGACTGAAGATAAAACCTATTATCCGCTTCCTTTCGATCAGGTATCTAATATCCCAAGTCTGACGAACGAACCGATTGACGAGTAATTATGTCTAAATAAAATTAGGAAATGACAGGAATAGTAAAAAAGATATTACTAAGTTCTGGGATAGCGTTCTCTGCCTTGGCAGGGAACGCGTTACCACCGGAAGATTCTATTAAAGTGGTAAAAGGACAGGTAAGCGACTACTATATCCCGGTAGTAAATCAATACGAAATAACCGGAACGGTTGTAGATGAACAGGGTAATCCGCTTGAAGGGGCTACCGTTATGTTTTTCTCGAGTCCGGTTCATTGTAACACGAACATAGAAGGCCGTTATACGTTGAAGGCTACTGATAACGATGTGCATCTTTATGCCTATTATCCGGGAAAATCTTTTGCCAATGTAAAACGTGCTGTTGACGACCGGCAAGTGAAAATCGTTATGCAATCAGGAAAGCATAAGTCTGTGCAGCGTCAGCCTGCTCAAGCTACAAGGTGGTATGACCCTGCGCATCCTGTCACTCGTACCTATTGTAATCCTATGAATATTAGTTATAACTATGAACCTTATAACAACAATGTTCAGTCTAACGGATCGTTCAGATCTTCTGCCGATCCGATGGGATTAACTTATAAAGATGAGTATTTCCTGTTTTCCACGAACCAGGGAGGCTTCCATTATTCAAAGAATCTAAGTGACTGGGAATTTGCTCCGGCCTCTTTCCAGCGTCGTCCTACGGATGACGATATGTGCGCTCCGGCAGCATTTGTAAGCGGAGATACGCTGTTCTATACTGGTTCTACTTATGAAGGATTGCCCGTATGGTATAGCACATCTCCCAAATCCGGGCGTTTCAAGCGTGCTATCGAACGTAATACGTTACCTTCATGGGATCCTTGCTTGTTTTTGGATGATGACGGTAAGCTCTATCTTTATTATGGTTCGAGTAATGAATACCCTCTTAAAGGCGTACAAGTCAGTCGTGATGATTTTCGTCCGGTCAGTAAGATCTATGATATAATGATGCTTCGTCCGGAAGAACATGGCTGGGAACGGTTTGGCATGAACAATGATGATGAAGTGACGTTGCGTCCGTTTACCGAAGGGGCTTATATGACGAAGCATAACGGAAAATATTATTTTCAGTACGGTGCTCCGGGAACGGAGTTTAAGGTATATGCCGACGGAGTATATGTCAGTGATTCGCCATTAGGACCGTTCACTTACCAGCAGCATAATCCGATGAGCTATAAGCCCGGTGGATTTGTACAAGGAGTAGGACATAGTGGTACTTTTCAAGATTTGAAAGGAAACTACTGGCATGTGGGTACTTGTATGTTATCCCTCAAATATAAGTTTGAAAGACGTATCGGATTATATCCTACAGCATTTGATCCGGATGGGGTGATGTACTCTACCACAGCATTCGGCGATTATCCTTGCTGGAATGCCGACTACGATATTAAAAATCCGGCTGACCGGTTTACCGGATGGATGCTTCTTTCTTATGAGAAACCGGTAAAAGTATCCAGCACCGACAGCATCTATTCCGCTTCCAATCTTACAGATGAAAATATGCGTACGTATTGGGCTGCTAAAACCGGGGAACCGGGTGAGTGGATAGAAATTGACCTTGGCGCCATGAAACACATAAAGGCGATCCAACTCAACTACTATGACCATAAAAGTGTGCAGCATAATCGTGCAAACGATTTATACTATCAATATCGTATCTACTCCAGTGATAACGGGATAGACTGGACACTGGCGGTAGATAAAAGTGATAACGATAAAGATGTACCTCATGACTACATCGAATTGGGTGAGACGCTGGATGCCCGTTATCTGAAACTGGAAAACATTCATGTTCCATCCGGCAACTTTTGCCTTTCGGAATTCCGGGTGTTTGGTTTTGCCGATGGAGAGAAACCTCTGCCCGTACGAAATTTCAAGGTAGTGCGTGACAAACAGGATAAGCGCAATGCAATGATTTCGTGGAATCCTTCATCCGATGCCTACGGCTATAATATTTATTATGGCATTGCTCCCGAAAAGCTATATAACTGCATCACCGTGAACGGTGCGGATCATTATGACTTCCGGGGACTTGACCTTGGTACGACTTACTACTTTGCCATTGAAGCTTTGAATGAATCGGGGCGGTCGGCGTTGTCGAAAGTCGTGAAACAATAATTATTAATCAGAAGAAATACTTTATAAGATGATGGAATGGACAAGAACCGGCATATTTATTACTCTACTCGTAGTGGTATGCGCATGTACACAAAAGAACAAGACAGTGACCGATGTGGAGCCTGATCGCCCCGAGGTATTTGCGAACGACGATGAACTACTCGACTATATTCAAAAGACGCATTTCAACTATATGTGGGAAGGTGCGGAAAAGACTTCCGGACTGGCCTGCGAACGTATACATCTTGATAACGTTTATCCACAACAGGACCAGGATGTAATTACGATTGGAGGTAGCGGATTTGGAATTGCCGGCTTGTTGGTGGCTATCGAACGAAACTTTATCAACCGGGAAGAAGGTGTAGCCCGGTTGACAAAGATTGTAGACTATCTGGCAAAAGCTGATCGTTTTCATGGAGTATGGCCGCATTGGCTCCATGGTCCTACGGGCAAAGTGAAACCGTTCGGAACAAAAGATGACGGTGGCGACCTGGTAGAAAGTAGCTTCCTTATGCAAAGCCTGCTGTGTGTACGGCAATACGTAAAGGATGGCAACGAGAAAGAAAAAGCACTGGCTGCTAAAATAGACGAACTGTGGCACGGGATGGAATTCGACTGGTATCGCAACGGCGATCAGAATGTATTATACTGGCATTGGTCTCCTAACTATGGCTGGGAAATGAACTTCCCGCTCGAGGGCTATAATGAATGTCTGATTACCTATATCCTTGCAGCTTCATCCCCTACACATTCCGTTCCGGTAGCCTGTTACCATGAAGGGTGGGCGCGTAGTGGTGGCATCAAAAGCGCTTCCAAACCTTACGGTTACCCGCTCGAACTGAAGCATAATGGCGCAGAAGAGAAAGGCGGTCCCTTATTCTGGGCACACTACTCTTATATCGGTCTCGACCCGCGTAACTTGACCGATCAATATGCCAACTACTGGAATGTGGTACGCAATCATGCGATGAGTGATTATCAATATTGTGTCACTAATCCGAAAGGCTACAAAGGATATGGACCTGATTGCTGGGGACTTACAGCGAGTTACTCCATAAATGGCTATTCAGCCCACATGCCCGACAATGATCTCGGTGTGATAACTCCTACTGCCGCTTTATCCTCTTTCCCTTACACACCGGAAGAGTCAATGGCCGCCTTGAAAGGTTTCTATAAACAAGGATCATGGATTTGGGGGAAATATGGATTCTACGATGCATTCTCACCGAACGAAAAGTGGACTGTTCCGCATTATCTCGCCATCGACCAGTGTACGATTGCGCCAATGATAGAGAACCACCGTACAGGACTACTTTGGCGGTTATTCATGAGTTGTCCGGAAATTCAGGACGGACTGAAAAAGCTAGGTTTCACTTCTACAACAGCCGAATAAAAACAAAAGAAAGAATAATATAAATACAAAACAGAATATGAGAATAGGTAGATTTTTGCTAACAGCAGTGATTACGGCGTCTGCTTTCACTGCTATGGCTGCCCCGCAAGCCGATAAAGATAAAATGGATCAGTTTATTGACAACCTGATGGGGAAGATGACTTTGCAGGAGAAGATCGGTCAGCTCAACCTTCCTGTGTCGGGTGAAATTGTTACCGGACAAGCTAAGAGCAGTGATGTGGCCGGAAAGATAAGGAAAGGTCAGGTCGGTGGTCTTTTCAATGTAAAAGGAGTGGAGAATATTCGGGAAGTCCAAAAGATTGCTGTAGAGCAGAGCCGTTTGAAAATTCCTTTATTGTTTGGTATGGATGTCATTCACGGATATGAGACTGTTTTTCCTATTCCTTTGGCACTGTCTTGTAGCTGGGATATGGAGGCTATCAAAGAATCTGCCCGTATAGCCGCAAAAGAATCCAGTGCCGATGGTATTTGCTGGACTTTCAGTCCTATGGTCGATATTTGTCGTGATCCCCGCTGGGGACGTATGGCTGAAGGCGGAGGCGAAGATCCTTATTTAGGTTCGGAGATTTCGGCAGCCATGGTAAAAGGTTATCAAGGTGATGATCTGACAGATAAGAACACTATTATGGCTTGTGTGAAACACTTTGCCCTGTATGGCGCACCCGAAGCCGGTCGTGACTATAACACAGTAGACATGAGTCACCTAAGTATGTTCAACAATTATTTTCCTCCTTATAAAGCAGCTATTGACGCTGGTGTGGGTAGTGTGATGACTTCTTTCAATGTGGTTGACGGTATTCCTGCTACCGGCAACAAGTGGCTGATGACCGATGTCTTGCGTGACCGTTGGGGATTTGATGGTTTTGTTGTGACAGACTATACAGCTATTTCCGAAATGATTGCTCACGGGATGGGGGACTTGCAACAAGTATCTGCCATGTCACTTAGTGCCGGAACTGATATGGATATGGTTGCAGACGGTTTCCTTACTACTTTGGAGAAATCTCTAAAAGAAGGGAAAGTGACAATGGCTGAAATAGACAAAGCCTGCCGTCGTATTCTCGAAGCGAAATACAAGCTCGGATTGTTTGATGATCCTTATAAATATTGTGATGCAAGCCGGGTAAAGAAAGATATCTTCACTGCGGAAAACCGTGCCGTAGCCCGTAAAATAGCTACTGAAACATTTGTGCTTTTGAAGAATGAAAATAACCTGCTTCCATTACAGCGTAAAGGCAAAATAGCTCTTGTCGGCCCGCTTGCCAATACAAAGGCCAATATGCCGGGTACATGGAGTGTGGCAGCTGCTTCTGACAAATACAATTCCCTGTATGAAAGCATGAAGCAATCATTGGCAGGTAAAGCGGAAGTTTTTTATGCCAAAGGTTCAAATCTGATGTATGATGCTCAAAGAGAGGCGGAAGCTACCATGTTCGGTCGTGAAATGCGTGATCTGCGTAGTGCGCAGGAATTGCTTGATGAGGCTTTGAGTGTAGCTTCCCAAGCGGATGTGATTGTGGCGGCAGTTGGTGAATCGTCTGAAATGAGTGGTGAATCTAGCAGCCGTACTAATCTTGAAATGCCGGATGCGCAGCGTGATCTTCTGACAGCATTGAAAAAGACAGGCAAACCGATTGTACTGGTCTATTTTGCCGGTCGCAGCACTGTGATGACTTGGGAGCAGGAAAATTTCCCGGCTATACTGAATGTATGGTTCGGAGGCAGTGAAGCAGCCGACGCGATTTGTGATGTAGTATTCGGAGATGTTTCTCCGAGTGGAAAACTGACTACGACCTTCCCGAAGAACGTAGGACAAATTCCTTTGTATTACAACCATTTGAATACAGGGCGTCCTTTAGAGGCAGGAAAGTGGTTCAGTAAATTCCGTAGCAACTATCTTGATATAGACAATGATCCTCTTTATCCATTTGGATATGGATTGTCATATACCACATTCCGTTACGGTGATCTTCAACTTAGCAATAACTCAATGAATGAAAAGGGGAAGATAACCGCTTCTGTCACCGTCACCAATACGGGCAACTATGATGCTGACGAAATCGTACAAATGTATATCCGTGATATGGTAGGGAGTGTAGCACGTCCGGTGAAAGAATTGAAAGGCTTCGAACGTATCCATTTGAAGAAAGGGGAAAGCCGTACTGTTTCTTTCGATATCACAGCAGAACAACTGAAATTCTATAACAGTACGTTAAATTGGGCATGTGAACCGGGTGAATTTGAAGTGATGGTTGGTGGAAATAGCCGCGATGTACAAACAAAGAAATTTAGTTTGCAATAATACATATATGCTAAAATGACGTTTTCACTAAGGTTAGTCTAGGTATATTCATCAAATATGGTCAAACGATAGAAAGAGAATGAAGTCTCAATTTATTGTTTGACCATATTTTTATAAGTATTTTAAATCAGAAGTTGCTTTATAAATTCAAGGTTTTTCAAATACTCTTTTCTTTTAAGTCATCCGGTACAAAATTATTAGTGTTTGCTTTTTAGTCTTTTCAAGTTTATTGCACCTCGAAACTCCCCTTCAACCGTATATCCTGTGAAGAAGCTCCCACCATCACCGAGAAACTTCCCGGCTCTACCGTAAACTGATTATTCTTGTCCCATAATCCCAAGTCTTGAGGAGTAAGGGTAAAGCTGACAGTTTGTTCTTCACCCGGTTGCAAATGAATACGTTCAAAGCCACGCAATACTTTATCGTAGGTGGTTACGCTGCTGAAATCATCCCGGATATAAAGCTGGACTACTTCATCCCCTGCTTTCTTTCCTGTATTCTTTACAGTACATGAAAGAGTGATATTTTCCTGCGGACCGATCACCGGTTTAGATATTTTCAAGTCTGAATATCCGAAGATCGTATAGCTTAAACCATATCCGAAAGGATAGAGCACACCGTCTACACGGACTTTTCCTTTGGAGTCAGAGCCCGGCTTGAATGGGAATGCAAAAGGAATCTGTCCCACTGATTTCGGGAAAGTGACAGCCAGACGTCCTCCCGGATTATAGTCTCCGAAAAGAACTTTAGCGATGGCATCCCCCATAAATTCTCCGGGGAACCAGGCATGGATAATGGCAGGAACGTATTTGTTTGCCCAGTTGATGGTTGCTGCTCTTCCGTCCACCATCACTAGAACGACAGGTTTACCTGTTGCATAAACCGCTTCCAATAATTGTTGCTGACGTCCGCAGAGGTCAAGATTGGTACGTGAGAACTCTTCCCGAACCGTTTTCTCATTTCCACCCAGTACAAGAATAGCGACATCCGAAGCTTTTGCTAATTCTACCGCTTCATGAATCATCGCCTGCTCTTGTGTATCTAATGGAACATTGTACAGTTCGCTCTCCGGGAAATACTTATCAATAATATCACAGCCTTTAGCATAGCGAACTTCCGAGTTAGGCAGATATTCTTTGATTCCCTGATATACAGTCTTAATAGACGCATTGGCGGGACCATATCTGCAAGTCAACTCCTTCACTTCTTCCCCATTCGGACCAATCACAGCTATTTTTTTGAAGTTCTTGGATAACGGAAGCATCTGATTCTCATTCTTCAAAAGAACGATGGACTCTAAAGCGGCTTTCATAGATACTGCTTTATGAGCGTCGTTGTGTACGACTGTCTCCGGACGACGGTCATCACCGGGATACGGATTATCAAAAAGTCCCATCATAAACTTGACACGGAGAATCTCACTGACGCGTTGATTGAGTGTATGCAAAGAGACTTTACCTTCGTCGATAGCACGACGCAATGGGAGAATGAAATCTTGTGGCGGAGTAAAGTTGGTACGGATATTCAATCCTGCATTGACCACTTGTGCTGCCATCTCTTCTTCAGTCGGGGTGATACGATGTTTGGTATGCAGAAACTCTACCGCCTCACTATCCGATACTACATATCCCTTGAATCCCCATTGTTGACGCAAAATCTCCGTGAGGAAATGATAACTTCCGGAAACAGGCTCCCCGTCATAATCATTATACGAACTCATCACTCCTAGAGCACCCGCTTCCTGAATACCTTTGCGGAAAGGTTCCAGATAAAGAGTCTTCATCTCACGTGGAGCCACGTGCGGATCAGTACGCGTACCGCCGTCACGTCCACCAACCGGAATACTGTAAACGGCAAAATGTTTCGGAGTAGCAACGATACCTTCATTTTGCAGACCGAGAATCATCTGTTTTCCCAATTCGCCCACTAGATAAGGATCTTCGCCATAACTTTCCACCACACGTCCCCAGCGAGGATCTTGTGCTATATCCAGAATAGGAGAATAAATATTGGTATATCCCAATGCTTTTGCCTCATTTGCAGTGACTTTCGCAATTTCCCGGATCAGTTTTTTGTTCCACGTGGCACCTTGCCCGCATTGAGCGGGAAACATGGTAGCCCGGTCGTGGCATAATCCGCGTATTCCTTCATTGGTGAAGTCCACCGGAATACCCAGTCGTGTCTGTTCCACAAACCAGCGTTGAATGGTGTGGCGGTTCTTTACACTGTTGGCATACGAATAGGAGATTTCAGAACCGAATTTACCCAGTCCGTTCGCCTGCTCATCAATATTACCGATACCGTCTTTCCAGATTTCCGCTGACCATCCGGCAGTAGGCCATGCATCTTTCAATACCCGTCCCGAACCGTAGAGAGTAGCCATCTGACAGGTTTTCTCTTCCAGCGTCATTTGCGAAAGCAAATCCGCGATGCGGGCTTCGATAGGAGCGGAGGGATCTTCGTATACATCCTTTATACCGTTTTTATTGAAGTCGATCCAGGTCTTTTTGTATATGTCCTTTGAGTTGTTGCCGGATTTGTTATCAGTAGGTTTGTTGTTTGCCGAGATACTTTCGGAGTAGATACTTCCGGCAGATACTAACAGTGCGAGACATAGTAATTTCTTCATAATTTATTTTTTTGCAAGAGTACTTATCTATTTTATTTATGTTGCAAGTATACAAAAAGAATTTGATATGAGAGGATAGAATAGTCTTTATAATCACCTTTACTCTCACACCTGTAATGTCGATGGATAAAGAGATACAGGCAATGGTGGGGGTGTGAGGGTAAAAGTGATCTAAACTTTTGTTTAGAGAAATTAATTTGGAAATACTCTACAATGCTTGTTGAATACTCTACTCAATTATTGTCGAAAGCCGGAAAACCGCTTCATGGCTTTTCGTTGGCTCGCAGACCGAAAACTTTTCCTGTCATCTGATTGATACGTACTTGCCATACTTTGACATTACGTACCGCAGGATCGGAATAGTTGAACTCACTATCTGTGTAATGACGCATGATAATATCCAATGCACGGCGTTTCTCGTCTATCTCTTCGATGAATTCTACTTGCCCCCGACACATCGCGCTTTCCGAACGCATACTGTAACTGCAGGCTACCTTTTCGTGTTGGTAGACAAGTTTATGTCCAACGCTGAAAGTGATGCATACATTATTATTATGTTCTAGCATCTCCAACTTGCTGCCTTCAGGACCCGAATGAAGATATATGATGCCATTCTCATAACCGAAGTTCATCGGAACTACGTAGGGATTACCTTCCAAATCAGTAATGCCTACAAAACAGGCATCACAATGGAGAATAATGGACTCGATTCGTTGTTTATCTTCAATAATGACAGTTTTCATAATGGCTGTTTGGCTTACCACAGAGTACACGAAGTCTTTTTACTTCCTGATTTCTTAGCGTACTCTGTGGTGAATTTACTTTTCTATTAATTCAAAATCCAATTGTTTCTTTTCCAGATTGGCACGAGCTACCCGAACAGTAATAGCGTCTCCCAGACTGTATATTTTGTTTTTGCGGCGTCCGCGAAGACAATAGTTCTTCTCGTCGAATTCGTAGTAGTCATCATCCAGATCACGAACAGGGACCAGACCTTCACATTTGTTTTCGTTCAGTTCTACATAAAGTCCCCACTCGGTTACGCCGGAGATTACACCGTCGTAAATCTGCCCCAGACGTTCGCTCATAAATTCCACCTGTTTATATTTGATGGAAGCACGTTCGGCATTGGCTGCAATTTGTTCCATGTTCGAGCTGTGGTCGCAGAGGTCTTCGTACTTAGCTTCGGATACGCTGCGTCCTCCGTCCATATACTTCGTCACCAAACGGTGTACCATCATGTCCGGGAAACGGCGGATGGGAGAAGTAAAGTGAGTGTAATATTCGAAAGCTAGTCCGTAGTGACCGATGTTATGGGTTGAGTAACGTGCTTTTTGCATGGCGCGGATGGATACGGTTTCTATCAGGTTCTCTTCTTTCTTTCCGTGTATGTCGTCCAATAAATGGTTGATGGATTTTGAAATATCAGTCTTCGTTCCGCTTGTACGCACTTTGTAGCCGAAGCGTGCGATGAACTGTGACAAGTTCTCCAACTTCTCCGGATCGGGTAGGTCGTGGATACGGTAAGGAAGCACTTTGGCTTTCTTGTTCTTCGGCACACATCCTATCTTTTCTGCTACGGTCTTGTTAGCGAGCAACATGAATTCTTCCACTAGTTTATTGGCATCTTTTGACTCCTTGAAGTAAACGCTGATTGGTTTTCCTTTTTCGTCAATTTCGAACTTCACTTCGTAGCGGTCGAAGTTGATAGCTCCTGCAGAGAAGCGTTTTTCGCGCAGTGCTTTGGCAATCGTATCTAATGTGAGTACTTCTTCTTTGAAGTCTCCTTCTTTTGTTTCTATGATTTGTTGTGCCTCTTCGTAGGTGAAGCGACGGTCGGAGTTGATAACCGTATGTACGATGCGTGAGTCTCTGACTTCTCCTTTTTCCGTAATATCGAAGATAACGGAGAAAGCTAGTTTTTCTTCGTTCGGGCGGAGTGAACAAATGAAGTTACACAACCGTTCGGGAAGCATCGGGATGGTACGGTCTACCAGATAAACGGAAGTTGCCCGCTTTTCTGCTTCCTTGTCGATGATGCTGCCTTCTTTTACGTAATGTGTCACGTCGGCAATGTGTACACCTACTTCCCACAATCCGTCCTTTAGCTTACGGATGGAAAGTGCGTCGTCAAAGTCTTTGGCATCTTTCGGGTCGATGGTGAAAGTTGTTACCTTACGGAAATCTTCGCGTTTGGCAATCTCTTCTGCTGAAATCTCGGCAGGAATCTTATCTGCTGCTGTCTCTACTGCTTTTGGATATACATACGGCAGACCGAATTCCGCAAGAATTGCGTGCATCTCTGTGGTATTGTCACCGGCCTGACCTAATATATCTATTACTTGTCCGATAGGATTCTTTGCCTTGTCCGGCCATTCGGTTACTTTCACAATGGCTTTATCTCCGGTCTTTCCGCCTTTCAGCTTATCTTTTGGGATGAAAATATCATTGGCTAATGTACGGTTCTCTGTCACCAGGAATGCGTATGACTTAGCTACTTCCAGTGTGCCGACGAATGTATCGTTGGCGCGTTCCAATATTTCGATGACTTCTCCTTCGGCCTCTCTGTTCTTCCGTTTGGCATAGAAGGTGATCTTTACCTTATCGTTATTCATCGCATGTGCGGAATTACGTTCGGCCACGAATATCGGGTCGCCCCTTCTTCAGGAATAAACGAGTTCTTACCGTTGCTCTTCCGTTGGAAAGTACCTGTCATCTCCGTTCCGTGACTGTTCAGGCGGAACTTTCCTTTTTCTATTTCACTGATATAATCGTCAGCTAAAAGGTCATGTAATATTCGACGCATAACATTTTTTGCGG
>ENA-OPZZ01001267-OPZZ01001267.1-human-gut-metagenome-genome-assembly--contig:-NODE-1267-length-16088-cov-3.195852_pt1 | contig 16088 bp, 17 predicted proteins | sample MGYA00242487_ERZ504511 | MGnify/ENA primary metagenome ERZ504511 (study PRJEB26092, sample SAMD00036241) | human gut metagenome | host: Homo sapiens | study: EMG produced TPA metagenomics assembly of... | reverse complement strand
GACTTCGTGCTGCTCAATATATTCTGCCACTTTTTCCCGCATCTGATCCATGTCTACTTCTTCTTTCTGCAGTGTGCCGAACGTACTGCGGATCGGATCGATGCGGTTGTTCTGCCGCCGTATGATATCCACAAAAATCCGGTGCATCCTGGAAAGTGTCACGCCCGCAAGCAGCTCTTCTGTGGATACCGGCTGCTTATATGCCTTCACTTCTTCCGGCAGATCCTGCTTATGGTAGAGAACCTGGGCGGCATCCTGCCTGCGTTCCTTAAGTTCATAAGAAATATATTTATACATCTTATATTCCAGCAGCTGCTGCACCAGTTCCTGACGCGGATCTTCCTCTTCGCCCTCTTCGTTCACTTCTTTCGGGAGCAGCATCCGTGATTTGATATCCAGAAGCGTTGCCGCCATCAGAAGGAACTCACTCATCACGCCAAGATCCTGCTTTTTCATTTCATGGAGATACGCCATGTACTGGTCGGTGATCTCAGCGATCGGTATATCATAAATGCTGACTTTATTCTTTTCGATCAGGTGCAGAAGCAGGTCGAGTGGTCCTTCAAAAGCCTGTAATTTTACTGCAATCCCCATAATTTCACCTCTTGATCCGTACGGTAACGATCTCGGTCGGATTGTTGATCCGAAACAGACCGGAATGATTACCCATGCCGGCACCGACGACCATGCTGCTTGTATCCATCTGATACAGACCGTGGTCGTACTTCGGGAATAGCTGGAACTGTGGGCTGATGACTCCGCCAAAATACGGCAGACGGATAAAACCGCCGTGCAGATGTCCGGCAAAAGTAAAGTCCGCACCCCAGGCAGTATATTCTTCCAAAAAAAGACCGGATTGTGTGTCAGAAGGATCTGGTATGCATCCTGTTTTCGTTTTCCGATGCTTCGCTCCATGCCGACAACGGACGGATGTCTGCGGCTGAACCGCCGGTAATATTCCCACGGCAGCTCATACCCGGTCACGGCAACTTTCTCACCGTCGATCCAGAAGCATGCCGTCTCGTTGTGCAGAACCTGCACGCCGCCGTTTTTCAAATCATCCATAAATTTCTGATATCGCTCCGGCTGATGTCTCTCCACACACATCTCATGGTTTCCGTTTACAAAACAGACCGGTGCAAGATCCGAAAGACGGGAGAGCAGAGCCACGGCTATGGCATCACCCTCCTCCCTGTCTCCGCTTAACATATCGCCCGAAGCCAGTATCAGATCCGGTTTCTGATCCCAGGCACACTCGATGATCGGCCGGTTTCTCGGTTCGTAACAGGTCCCGTGCAGGTCACTTAAACAAAACAGGACCATTTCTCGTTTTGTGGTATCTTCTTTCTGTTTTTTTGTTGTCCCTATCTCATAAAATATCTTTCTCATAACTACAACTATAACATAGGATGTCGTTATGGTCAAAATATATTTGATGCCAGGGTCAAAAGCCTGAAACCACGATGTGCTTGCACAGGAGTGGTTTTATGGCATCTTTTGGTGCTTAACATCCTTTCGATCCTAAAGTAAAAACGCATCCACACCTTCCTGGAAATAATCCACAAAACCTGCCCTCTGCACTTCTTCTGTTGTCAGGATATCCACACTTCCGATCTGTTTTCCGTTCAGAAAATACTGCAGTTCTCCTGCTTTTTCCCCCTGTTTCACCGGAGCTACAAGTGTTTCTTCTTTGATCTGCTTTCGTTCAATCTGCGAAAAGTCCACGCCTTCGGTATCCAGATAAGAAAAGGGTTCCCGGTATGTGCACAAAATATTTCTCTTTTTTCCGCCGGCCACTTTGATTTCTCCGGCTTCCGGCGGCTCTTCATCTTTGTAGATCCGGCAGATTCCAAATCCGTAGTTGAGCAGCGTCGCCGCATTGGCAAACCGGATTTTTGAATCCGGTCCTGCCATGATCACGCTGATCAGTGTGATATCACCACGCTTTGCAGCCGCCGATACGCAGAATTTTGCCTTGCCGGTACTGCCCGTTTTCAGTCCGATACAGCCGTCATAGCTTCTGAGAAGCTTGTTGGTGTTGGTAAGTCCGAATGCACTGCTGCCTTTTGCTGTCACATGCGTGATGTCCTCCATCCAGATTGTCGTGTACTGCTCAACCTGCGGAAAGTTCAGCAGAAGCTCTCTTGACATGATTGCAATGTCACGCGGCGTTGTATAGTGCTCATCCGAATCCGTCAGGCCACAGCAGTCCACAAAATGTGTGTTCTCCATGCCAAGTGCTGCCGCCCGCTCATTCATTTTCTGAACAAAAGCTTCTTCGCTTCCGCCTATGTATTCTGCCATGGCAACGGAAGCATCGTTCCCGGATGCCACTAGAATACATTTGAGCAAAGTGTCAACCGTCTGTTTTTCCCCTTCTTCCAGAAATACCTGCGAGCCGCCCATGGATTTGGCATGAGCACTTGTCACCACTTCATCCTGAAGTGTGATCTTCCCGCTCTTTATTGCTTCCATGATCAGCAGTGTGGTCATGATCTTGGTGACACTCGCCGGGCTTCGCCTTGTATCCGCCTCTTTTTCATACAGGATTTTCCCGGTCGTCAGCTCCATCAGGCAGGCTGCCGGTGATTCGATTTCCACGTTTTCTGCAAAACTCTGTCCTGGAAATGCAGCTGTCGTTCCGCCTGTGATGAGCACCAGTGCAAGCAGCAGGCTGATTCCCCTTGTTTTCCACTTTTTCATATAAAACGCTCCTGTTTTTCCTATATAAACAGTATAAGCAGGCATTTGCTCATGCATGACAGGTCCGATACATTTTTCGCATCTGTTTTTGGGGATGGCAGCACACTTTTGCACAGCATACATTCCTCTCATTTTCAGGACATAAAGAAAACCTCCGGCATCACTGCCAGAGGCTTCATTTGCACATATTAGTTGTATTTACGCTTACGCGCTGCTTCGGATTTCTTTTTTCTTCTTACGCTTGGTTTTTCGTAATGTTCTCTTTTACGAATCTCCTGCTGAATACCAGCCTTTGCGCAGTTTCTTTTGAAACGGCGTAAAGCACTGTCCAAAGTCTCGTTTTCTTTTACGATTACATTTGACATAAATTCACACCTAACCTCCCTCCAGTTGTAGATTGTGCATAATACAACTGTCTGGGTATTTTATTGCACTTCTGACATTATAGCATATTTTCTCGAAACGTCAAGATTTTTCTTCTTTTTTCTCGATGAAAATTTTGCTTATTTGATCTGATCTTCCAGAATTCCTGCTACGGCTGCGATCGCTTCCGGGATCTTATCCGGATTTTTGCCGCCGGCCTGTGCCATATTCGGTCTTCCGCCGCCGCCACCGCCGACGATCTGTGCGATGCCTTTGACCAGATTTCCGGCATGGGCACCCTGTTTCATTGCTCCGTCGGTTGCAGTTGCCATCAGGCATACTTTTCCGTCATTTGCAGATGCCAGTACTACGACACCTTCGCCCAGTTTTTCTTTGAGCTGGTCTCCAAGGTCACGCAGTCCGTTCATGTCAACGCCTTCCAGTGCAGCTGCCAGCAATTTCACACCTTTGACTTCGGTAACCTTGTCCATGACATTTCCAAGTGCTCCCTGTGCCATCTTGCTCTTCAGAGCTTCGTTCTCGCTGTGCAGGGATTTTACTTCTGCCTGCAGATGCTCGATCTTGTCGCATACTTCATGCGTTCCGGCTTTCAGAAGGGCTGCTGCTTTTGCCAGCTGTTCTTCTACATTTCTATAATATGCAAATACACCCTGACCGGTCAGTGCTTCGATACGTCTTACACCGGATGCAACACCTGCCTCGGATACGATCTTGAATGCCTGGATCTCGCCGGTATTTGCCACATGGGTACCGCCGCAGAGCTCGATGGAGAAGTCTCCCATGGATACAACACGTACGTTTTCGGAATATTTTTCCCCAAACAGTGCCATTGCTCCTGTTTTCTTGGCTTCGTCGATGCTCATGATCTTTGTCACAACCGGAAGGTTTGCCTGGATTTCTTTATTTACCAGTGCTTCTGTCTTTGCGATCTCTTCTGCTGTCATGGCTTCAAAATGTGTGAAGTCAAAACGCAGTCTGTCCGGAGTTACCAGGGAACCTTTCTGTTCTACATGGTTTCCGAGTACGGTTTTGAGTGCTTTCTGCAGCAGATGCGTTGCACTGTGGTTCTTGCAGGTATCTGCTCTTTCTTCCGGTGCAACTTCCAGTGTCACTTTGTCGCCGACTTTGAACATGCCCTTTTTCACATATCCAACATGTCCGATCTTGCCGCCCAGCAGTTTAATTGTTTCTTCTACTTTGAACTCAGCATCTGCGGTGCGGATCACACCGGTATCGCCTTCCTGTCCGCCCATGGTTGCATAGAACGGTGTCTGTTCTACGAAGATCGTTGCCTTGTCTCCGTCAGAAACGGCATCTACAACTTCTGTCTCCGTTGTAAGTACGGTGATGTCAGATTCATAAGAAAGCTTATCATATCCCACAAATTCGGATGTGATGGATGGATCGATCTCATCGTAAACGGTTGCATCTTTTCCCATGTAGTTGGATACTTTTCGTGAAGTTCTGGCTTTGACTCTCTGCTCTTCCATTGCAGCTTTGAAGCCGTCCTCATCGATGCTGTATCCTTTCTCTTCCAGGATTTCTTTTGTCAGATCCAGCGGGAATCCATACGTATCATACAGCATAAATGCATTTGCTCCGGAAAGTACTTTCTCGCCTTTTCCTTTCATTTCTTCTTCCATACCGTTTAAGATGTCCAGACCCTGATCAATGGTCTTGCCGAATTTTTCTTCTTCTTTGGTCAGCACATTAAAAATGAACTCTTTCTTTTCTTCCAGTTCCGGATATCCGTCTTTGGAACCTTCGATGACAGTCTCACTCAGTCTGCTTAAGAAATTGCCTTCGATGCCAAGCATCTTTCCGTGGCGTGCCGCACGGCGGATCAGACGGCGCAGTACATAGCCGCGTCCTTCGTTTGACGGCATGATACCATCGGAGATCATAAATGTCGCAGAACGGATATGGTCCGTGATCAGACGGATGGATACGTCTTTCGCATCATCCTGCTGATATTTTATATTTGCAAATTCACACACTTTGTTGCGAAGTGCCTGCAGAGTATCTACATCAAAAATAGAATCAACATCCTGAACAACAACGGCCAGACGTTCCAGCCCCATACCAGTATCGATGTTCTTCTGCTTCAGCTCGCTATAATTGCCTTTTCCGTCGTTCTCAAACTGGGTAAATACGTTGTTCCATACTTCCATGTAACGGTCGCACTCACATCCGACGGTGCATCCCGGTTTGCCGCAGCCGTATTTTTCTCCGCGGTCATAATAAATCTCAGAACACGGACCGCAAGGGCCTGCACCATGCTCCCAGAAGTTGTCTTCTTTTCCAAAACGGAAGATACGCTCCGGTGCAATGCCGATCTCTTTGTTCCAGATCTCGAACGCTTCCTCATCGTTCTCGTAAATAGACGGATACAGTCTTTCCGGATCCAGTCCGACTACCTGGGTCAAAAACTCCCAGGACCAGGCGATCGCTTCGTGTTTGAAATAATCGCCGAAAGAGAAGTTACCCAGCATTTCAAAGAAGGTACCATGTCTTGCTGTCTTACCTACGTTCTCGATATCGCCTGTACGGATACATTTCTGGCAGGTTGTAACACGTGTTCTTGGCGGCTTTTCTGCTCCCGTAAAGTATGGTTTCAGAGGTGCCATACCGGAATTGATAATCAGAAGACTGTTATCATTGTGCGGAACCAGTGAAAAGCTCTTCATTGCAAGATGTCCCTTGCTCTCGAAAAATTCAAGGAACATTTTTCTAAGTTCGTTTACTCCATATGCTTTCACAACAAATCCTCCTGTGTGATCTAAATCTGTTTTTCAGGCTGTATTTCTGCCTGCATTTTTGCGTCCTTGCGGTCACGCAGCACTTTTCCGAGGCGGATTCCGCCATAGGATACACCTGCAAGGATCAGCATTTCTACAATGCTTGTGATAAAGGTTGTCAGTATTGCCATATTGCCACCTCCTGTGCTTTTTGCACGTACTTTAGTCAGCTTTTACCTGATGATAGCCTTTCTTGCCTTTTTTGATCAGAAGAACGCCGTCTTCATCAAAATCTGCACTGGTAAATACTTTTGCAAAATCCGTTACTTTTACATCATTGACAGAAACACCGCCCTGTGTTACCAGTCTTCTTGCTTCCGAACGGTTCTTTGCAAGTTTGGTATCCACCAGAAGTGTCAGGATATCTTTGCCTTCTTCCAGCTCTGCTGCCGGGTAAGAAGTGGTCGGGATATCTGCGGTCTTGCCGCCCTGTACAAACAGTGCTCTTGCAGCAGTCTGTGCTTTCTCTGCTTCTTCTTCGCCATGTACGATCTTTGTGATCTCGTATGCCAGTACTTCTTTTGCCTTGTTGATCTCTGCACCTTCCAGTGCACCCAGTCTTCTTACTTCTTCCATCGGAAGGAAGGTCAGAAGGCCTAAGCATTCTTCTACTTTGACATCTTCGATGTTTCTCCAGTACTGGTAGAATTCGTACGGGGAAGTTTTCTCCGGGTCCAGCCATACTGCACCCTTCATGGTCTTGCCCATCTTGATGCCCTCGCTGGTGGTCAGCAGCTTGAAGGTCAGGCCGTAAGCCGGTTTCTGTTCTTTTCTTCGGATCAGGTCAACACCGCCCAGAATGTTGGACCACTGGTCGTTTCCGCCAAGCTCCATCTGGCAGCCGTACAGCTGGTTCAATTTCAGGAAATCGTAGGACTGCATCAGCATGTAGTTGAACTCGAAGAACGTCAGTCCTCTTTCCATTCTCTGTTTGTAGCACTCTGCAGTCAGCATTTTGTTGACTGAGAAATGTACCCCGATTTCACGCAGGAATTCTACATAATTCAGATCCAGCAGCCAGTCTGCATTGTTTGCGATGATCGCCTTGTCATTGTCAAAATCGATGAATCTGGAAAGCTGTTCATGGAAACGCTTTGCATTGTAATCGATCTTTTCTTTTGTCATCATATTTCGCATATCGGATTTGCCGGACGGGTCACCGATCATTGTGGTTCCGCCGCCAAGCAGGGCGATCGGTCTGTGACCTGCTCTCTGCATGTGCATCATTGCCATGATCGTCAGGAAATGTCCTGCGGTCAGGCTGTCTGCGGTTGCATCAAATCCAATGTAAAATGTTACCTTTTCTTTGCCCAGAAGCTCTCTGATCTCTGCTTCGTGCGTTGTCTGCTCAATAAATCCTCTTTCTTTCAGGACGTCAAATACGTTCTGTTCCATCGTTTGATTCCTCCTTAGACTTTTTGTTTTCCAAGGGCGTAAAAGCGTAGAAAGCCCTCGCCCTTCTTATACGAAAAGGACGAGAGCTGAAATCTCGTGTTACCACCTTTATTCACAGCCGGCTCACACCAGACTGCCTCAGTAAGTACTGCCATCGGAATCCTTTCATGTAAAATCCTTTTGCTGTTCTTCGCAATTTTTCACCTATCCACAGCAATACTTTAACGTTGTTAACGGATGTCACTCCGCTGCAGCCTACTTACACTTCTGTGTTCGGTGCAGAGCTCCGGAATGTATTCGCAGGAACCGCATCTGTGCCTCTCACCGGCCGGCAACTCTCTGTTGTGCAGTTGTTCTGTTACTTCTTTCCTTCACAGCCTTTGCCTCATTTTTATGTCTCATGCGGATGTCAGAAAGATTCTGTTTTTCTCCCGTACTTCCACAATTTTGACATTATCCTCATTATAATAAGCGGTTTTTCATTTGTCAAGACTGCTTTCCGGTGTTCGCCCGGTTCCTGCGGTTTCTCATTTCCTTTTTATTATTGATTTTGAAAATTCTGCTCTTTTACAAGTTTATCTTTCAGATTTTCAAAATAAGTGTCCCATTCTTCCTGTGCTTCTTCTGAGGAAGAATCTACCGCTTTCTCATTATACTCATCATTTAACGCTGACACATAATTCTGGATCGGCAGCTGTTTCTGGTATACGGTAAATTCATATGCCCAGTAATCATCCTCCGAATCAAACTGGTCGATCACGTCTTGAATATCTTCGCTGTTGTCCACGCTTTCGAGCTGTAGCTTCATATCTTCTATATATGCCTGCACCTGCTCATCCGTCACAGAATAGCCGTTTTTGACTGCCGCTGCGTAAAGTGCATTGTACTGCTTGATCTCTTTATCCGCATCTTTCGCCGCCTGCCCGTCATCTTCACCTTTTAATTGATAGAAAGATCTGACCTGCTCGTATTCTTTCATCGTGATTGAGACATCTTTTCCGACTGCATAGAGCGGTTCATCCTCTGCACTCTGCGTGTTTATTTTTTCTTCATCTGCCGACTGTTTTAAAATTTCACCCCAAAGTGCCGAAATCGATTTTCCCTGATTTCCTGCATAAACTGCCGAAACAGAAAGAACTGCCACCAGAGCTGCGGCTGCGATACCCACTGCAAGTTTTCTTTTTTTCATATAGATCCAACCTTTCCTACTATTTTGTTTTGAGTGCAAATGATATAGAACCAGAATATGTAGGTATAACTGCTCCTGTACAGCATACCCAAAACGGATAATTCACTTTCGCTTTTGCAGCTTTAAAAGTTGTCAAGTTTCAAACCGATACGATCTTTCTATGTTTTTCTGCAACCATTTCATCAGCAACTTGTCTGATCATTTTCCCCAACAAAAAATCGCTATAACATCAGCCATCACTGATATTATAACGATTTTCGTTTTGTTTTTTCTACATTCTGTCACACTTTTTAATTTTCAGATCCGGATAAACGGTATAGCCCCATTTTTTTGCATTGCGGTTCAGGCTGTACTGTCCAAATGCATCTTCTGTGATTTCAAACGCAAAGGCATGTTCCAGCCAGGCATGCCGCCACTGTCTTCCGCCGCCCATCGGTTCCACGGCCGCCAGCTCTGCCACATATTCTCCTTTTGTAAGGCTTGTGGTATCAAAGTGAATCCCCACGCTCGCCGAAGTATTTTTTGCAAACGCCCCAATTCCTTCGGAAACGGATGTGCCCACTGCCTGGCCGTCCGTACTGTGGATGGTACAGCGAAGATGCAGATCTGCAATTGCTTCCTGCACTCGAAATGCCACGTAAAATCCGATCCCTTCTTTTGCCGTTACCTGATTGCTCTTCTTGATATCAAGGCTTGTAAACTGCATTTTTCCGGTGGTCCTGCGGTCATTTGCATCTGCTTCATAAGTATAGTGTAATTTCATCTGCACAACATCACCCAGATATTTTGCGATCGCCTCTTCCGGTTCGCCGTCAAAAACAAGATGTCCTTTCTCCAGAACAATGCAGCGGTTGCAGAGTGTGCGGATGGTTTCCATATTGTGGGATACATAGAGAATGGTTTTCTGCTCATCGTTTGAGAGCTGTGTCATTTTATCCAGACATTTCTTCTGAAAATGCATATCTCCAACTGCTAAAACTTCGTCCATCAAAAGCAGTTCGGAATTTAAATGTGCCGCCACGGCAAATGCCAGCTTCACGTACATCCCGCTGGAATAACGTTTGACCGGAGTATCAATAAATTCTTCACATTCGGAAAATGCAATGATCTGATCGATACAGGCATCGATCTCCTGTCGTTTCATTCCAAGGATTGCTCCGTTCAGATAAATATTCTCCCGCCCCGGTCAGTTCTCCGTGAAACCCGGTTCCTACTTCGAGCATACTGGAAATCCTTCCCTTTACGCCGATGGCTCCTTCGGTGGGTGCCGTCACACGTGCCAGCAGTTTAAACAGCGTCGATTTTCCTGCACCATTTGGCCCGACAATTTGCCAGTGTTCGCCTGGATTCACCTGCCAGCTAAGGTTATTAAGAATGGGGCGATCGTTATAAGAAACCACGCCATTGTTCAGCACAATGCGCGGTTCGTTGGCGGGTAAGGCGTGACGTGCTGAAGGTTCATCCGGCTCCGGCAGTTGCACACCTTCAAGCTGTTCACTATGCGCCAGTTGCGCGACGAGTGCTTGTTGGAGCAGTTCCTCTTTAGCGCCAGTTTCCGCTAACGTGCAATCCGCCAGCACGCCAGCAAACTGGACAAACTCCGGGATCTCATCGAAGCGATTGAGCACCAGTACCAGAGTAATACCGGACTGATGTAACGAGGCGAGTCGCTCAGCCAGCTGCTGACGTGAGGCAACATCCAGGCCATCGAACGGCTCATCAAGAATCAACAAGTCAGGCTCCGACATCAGCGCCTGACACAGCAGGGTTTTTCGCGTCTCGCCAGTGGAAAGGTATTTAAAGCGTCGGTCGAGGAGGGCGGTAATACCGAACTGCTGCGCCAGTTGCATGCAACGCGGTGCATCCTTTACTTCATCCTGAATGATCTCAGCCGTAGTGCGTCCGGTGTCATCTTCGCCAGGGCCGAGCATATCGGTGTTATTCCGCTGCCATTCGTCGCTGACGAGTTTTTGCAATTGCTCGAAGGAGAGACGAGTGATGTGGGAAAACTGGCTTTGCCGTTCACCTTTCAAAAGCGAAAGTTCCCCCGCCAGCGCGCGGGCCAGCGCCGATTTCCCGCTTCCATTCGAACCGACAAACGCCCAACTATCACCCGCGTTTAACGTTAGCTGAGGCAATTGCAGCGTTTTTGTGTCGCTAAGACGAAACGCGCCTTGCAAAATTTGCAACGATGACATTTTATATCCCACTTTGTGCAGCGATTACTGACAGGGATACGTGTTTCATAACAAATTGTCAACACGCTTAGCACAGCGTGGCGATAATCACGCTGTCGGCATTAAAGTAGGCCGTGACATTCTGTCCTTGCTGAAGAGAAGTCGCTTCATTTACCGGCACTGTGGCGCACAGTGTTTGCCCGTCCGGTAGCGACATTATTACTTCGCACTGCTCTGCGCCGCGCTCAATATGGCTAATAATACCCGGTAATTGGTTGTCAGCGTTTTGCGCGACCGCTTCGTCCTGAGTAATGCCTACCCACGGCGCTTTTAGCAATATCAACACTTCTTTGCCTTCATCCAGCCCCAGACGCGCGCCGCTTTGTGCGGTAATTGCGACTTTCAGGCGTGTTTTTCCGTCAGCCAGTAAGACATCAACATGCTGTTGAACGTCATCATGATCGCGGGCGGTGATGGTACCGAACCACTGGTTACGGGCGCTGGTTTGCAGTGAAAAACGTGAGATCGCGGCCAACAGGCTGTTCAGCGGCAGGGCGTCATCGTCACTTAACACATCAAAGGCTTTTTGCTGGATTTGCGCCAGTAAGTCATAGAGCTGAATCAGTCGCTGACCATAGCGGGTCAGTACTGCGCCGCCGCCACCTTTACCGCCTGTTGCGCGCTCGACCAGAATATGCTCACTTAACTGATTCATCTCGTTAATGGCATCCCAGGCGCTTTTATAGCTGATACCGGCATCTTTCGCTCCCTGGCTAATGGAACCGGAAAGCGCAATGTGTTTTAGTAGCGAAATGCGGCGCGGGTCGGCGAATAATTTTTGTTGGAGCTTAAGGGTGAGAAGGATTTCGGCCTGCATAACAATGTCCTGGCAAAAGTCTTATTGTGACGGAAAACGAACGCCACGCAAAGCTGACCGCACAAAAGGGGAGTGCTTTTCTGTGCTTAGCGGTTAGAATAGTCTCATGACTATATCTGGAGTTGACCATGTTAGAGTTATTAAAAAGTCTGGTATTCGCCGTAATTATGGTACCTGTCGTGATGGCCATCATCCTGGGTCTGATTTACGGTCTTGGTGAAGTATTCAACATCTTTTCTGGTGTTGGTAAAAAGACCAGCCCGGACAAAATCATTGATTCCCTGAATGCCCGCTTAGTCGGGCATTTTCTTTTTCTCAACTTCCTGCTTTTCCTGCCGATATTTTTTCTTATCTACCTCACAAAGGTTAGCAATAACTGCTGGGAAAATTCCGAGTTAGTCGTTATATTGTCGCCTACATAACGTTACATTAAGGGGTTACCAATGGCTCGTAAATGGTTGAACTTGTTTGCCGGGGCGGCACTCTCTTTCGCTGTTGCTGGCAATGCACTGGCAGATGAAGGGAAAATCACGGTGTTCGCCGCCGCATCACTGACTAACGCAATGCAGGACATTGCTACGCAGTATAAAAAAGAGAAAGGCGTGGATGTGGTTTCTTCTTTCGCTTCGTCATCTACTCTCGCCCGTCAGATTGAAGCGGGTGCCCCTGCGGATCTGTTTATTTCTGCCGATCAGAAATGGATGGATTATGCGGTTGATAAAAAAGCGATCGATACTGCTACGCGTCAGACACTGCTCGGCAATAGCCTGGTCGTTGTAGCACCGAAAGCCAGCGAGCAGAAAGATTTCACCATCGACAGCAAAACTAACTGGACTTCGCTGCTGAATGGCGGTCGCCTCGCGGTTGGCGATCCGGAACATGTCCCTGCTGGCATTTATGCAAAAGAAGCACTGCAAAAACTGGGCGCATGGGATACGCTCTCCCCGAAACTGGCTCCGGCGGAAGATGTTCGTGGCGCGCTGGCGTTGGTCGAACGCAATGAAGCGCCGTTGGGCATTGTTTACGGTTCTGACGCAGTTGCCAGCAAAGGGGTAAAAGTGGTTGCCATCTTCCCGGAAGATTCACATAAAAAAGTGGAATATCCGGTTGCTGTTGTGGAAGGGCATAACAATGCGACAGTGAAAGCATTTTATGATTATCTGAAGGGACCGCAGGCTGCGGAAATCTTTAAACGTTACGGATTTACAACCAAGTAATGATACTGACCGATCCAGAATGGCAGGCAGTTTTATTAAGCCTGAAAGTTTCTTCCCTGGCTGTGCTGTTTAGCCTGCCGTTTGGGATCTTTTTTGCCTGGTTACTGGTGCGTTGCACGTTTCCGGGCAAAGCTCTGCTCGACAGCGTACTGCATCTACCGCTGGTGTTACCGCCCGTGGTCGTCGGTTACTTATTATTAGTTTCGATGGGACGGCGCGGATTTATCGGTGAACGTCTGTATGACTGGTTTGGTATTACCTTCGCCTTTAGCTGGCGCGGCGCGGTTCTCGCTGCCGCCGTCATGTCGTTTCCGCTGATGGTGCGGGCAATTCGTCTGGCGCTGGAAGGGGTTGATGTCAAACTGGAACAGGCCGCAAGAACACTGGGGGCCGGGCGCTGGCGCGTTTTCTTTACTATCACGTTACCGCTGACCTTACCGGGAATTATTGTTGGTACGGTACTGGCTTTTGCTCGTTCTCTCGGTGAGTTTGGTGCAACCATCACCTTTGTGTCGAACATTCCTGGTGAAACGCGAACCATTCCTTCTGCCATGTATACCCTGATCCAGACCCCCGGCGGGGAAAGTGGAGCGGCGAGACTGTGCATTATTTCTATTGCGCTGGCGATGATCTCCCTGTTGATTTCAGAATGGCTGGCCAGAATCAGCCGTGAACGGGCGGGGCGCTAATCATGCTGGAACTGAATTTTTCCCAGACGTTGGGCAACCATTGCCTGACTATTAATGAAACGCTGCCCGCCAATGGCATCACTGCTATCTTTGGCGTCTCCGGTGCCGGAAAAACTTCGCTGATTAACGCCATCAGTGGACTGACGCGCCCGCAAAAAGGGCGGATTGTCCTCAATGGGCGGGTACTAAATGATGCCGAAAAAGGTATCTGCCTGACGCCGGAAAAGCGTCGCGTTGGCTATGTTTTTCAGGATGCGCGGCTGTTCCCGCATTACAAAGTGCGTGGCAATCTGCGCTACGGCATGTCGAAAAGTATGGTCGATCAGTTCGATAAGCTGGTGGCGCTTTTAGGCATTGAACCGTTGCTTGACCGTTTACCAGGCAGCCTGTCCGGAGGCGAAAAACAGCGCGTGGCGATTGGTCGGGCTTTGCTGACAGCACCGGAATTGCTGTTGCTGGATGAACCGCTGGCGTCACTGGATATTCCGCGTAAACGCGAACTGTTGCCTTATCTGCAACGGCTGACACGGGAAATCAACATTCCGATGTTGTATGTCAGCCATTCGCTGGATGAGATCCTCCATCTGGCAGACAGAGTGATGGTACTGGAAAACGGTCAGGTGAAAGCCTTTGGCGCGCTGGAGGAAGTGTGGGGCAGTAGCGTGATGAATCCGTGGCTGCCGAAAGAGCAACAAAGTAGCATTCTGAAAGTGACGGTGCTTGAGCATCATCCGCATTACGCGATGACCGCGCTGGCGCTGGGCGATCAGCATTTGTGGGTCAATAAGCTGGACGAACCGCTGCAAGCTGCGCTACGTATCCGCATTCAGGCTTCCGATGTTTCTCTGGTTTTACAACCGCCGCAGCAAACCAGCATTCGTAACGTATTGCGGGCAAAAGTTGTTAATAGTTATGACGACAACGGCCAGGTGGAAGTGGAACTGGAAGTCGGCGGTAAAACGCTGTGGGCGCGTATCAGCCCGTGGGCCAGGGATGAACTGGCGATCAAACCTGGCCTGTGGCTGTACGCGCAAATTAAAAGTGTGTCGATAACCGCCTGATTAAATCAGGTGGCTATAAATGAACTGGGCAATGCTGTCGGTGGTGTTATCACCAATCACAATGTTGGCGCGCGCTTTTACCGCGTCATCGGCGTTGCCCATCGCCACGCCTGTACCAGCGGCTTCCAGCATACTGATATCATTAAAGTTATCGCCGAATGCCACGACGTTTTCCATCGACCAACCTTGCGCCTCAACCCATTTCGTCAAACGTTTACCTTTGCTGTTGCCGCCGCGTGCAATATCAACCTGATCGTGCCAGGACCATTCACACTCCAGTCCCAGTTCATGTTCGACATGCTTACCAAAATGCTGCAATTGCGGCAGGTCATCGTGCGTCAGGGCGAACTTCCATACGGCGTTAACTTGTTGCGCCGTTTCAGCCAGAGAAGCGACTTGTGTGAAAGTCGGACGCTGTTCCGGCGGCAGGGTTTGCGCCCAGTTAGACGTGCGAATGACATGCCCGGTCGGGTGCTCATAGACCATTGCATCATCCACATACATCAGACCGTGAATGTGGTGTTCATTCAGCATCTCAATGAGTTGCAGGGCTTTATTAACGGGCATTGGGTCCGCTTCCAGCACGGTTTTTGCATGATAATCATACAAATAGGTGCCATTACAGCAAATAGCAGGTGTATCCAGCGCCAGCGCCTGATAAAAAGGATGAATAGCGACGTGATGGCGACCTGTGACGATGATTAATTGATAGCCTGCTTCGCGAGCGCGGCCAGGGCTCTATCGATGAAGGAAGCAGGGTCTTTTTCGGGTCAATAAGGTGCCGTCTAAGTCGAGAGCAATCACGCGTGTGGTCATGGCGTATTCCAGATTAAGGTTAAGAATTTTCGTCTGCGCGAATGGTACACCGATACCACTATCGGACAAAATTCTGCGTTTTAATTCAGCATTCACCGCCAAAAGCGACTAATTTTAGCTGTTACAGTCAGTTGCTAAATGCAAAGGAGCATTCATGAAGCAAACAGTTTATATCGCCAGCCCTGAGAGCCAGCAAATTCACGTCTGGAACCTGAATCATGAAGGCGCACTGACGCTGACACAGGTTGTCGATGTGCCGGGGCAGGTGCAGCCGATGGTGGTCAGCCCGGACAAACGTTATCTCTATGTTGGTGTTCGCCCTGAGTTTCGCGTCCTGGCGTATAGTATCGCCCCGGACGATGGCGCACTGACCTTTGCCGCAGAGTCTGCGCTGCCGGGTAGTCCGACGCATATTTCCACCGATCACCAGGGGGCAGTTTGTCTTTTGTAGGTTCTTACAATGCGGGTAACGTGAGCGTAACGCGTCTGGAAGATGGCCTGCCAGTGGGCGTCGTCGATGTGGTCGAGGGGCTGGACGGTTGCCATTCCGCCAATATCTCACCGGACAACCGTACGCTGTGGGTTCCGGCATTAAAGCAGGATCGCATTTGCCTGTTTACGGTCAGCGATGATGGTCATCTCGTGGCGCAGGACCCTGCGGAAGTGACCACCGTTGAAGGGGCCGGCCCGCGTCATATGGTATTCCATCCAAACGAACAATATGCGTATTGCGTCAATGAGTTAAACAGCTCAGTGGATGTCTGGGAACTGAAAGGATCCGC
>ENA-OPZZ01001266-OPZZ01001266.1-human-gut-metagenome-genome-assembly--contig:-NODE-1266-length-16096-cov-4.146722_pt1 | contig 16096 bp, 17 predicted proteins | sample MGYA00242487_ERZ504511 | MGnify/ENA primary metagenome ERZ504511 (study PRJEB26092, sample SAMD00036241) | human gut metagenome | host: Homo sapiens | study: EMG produced TPA metagenomics assembly of... | reverse complement strand
ACCCGTCAGAATTTACTCAGATTGGTGCTGACATTGAAGTTCAGGTATTGGAAATCGACAAAGAAAACCGTCGCTTGAGCCTTGGTCACAAACAACTCGAAGAAAATCCTTGGGATGTATTCGAAACTGGTATTTACAGTAGGTTCTGTACACGAAGGTACGATCATCGAAATGATTGGGATAAGGGTGCTGTTGTAGCTCTTCCTTTACGGTGTAGAAGGTTTCGCAACTCCGAAACACCTTGTAAAAGAAGACGGTTCACAAGCTCAGCTGGATGAGAAACTTGAATTCAAAGTGATCGAATTCAACAAGGACGCTAAGAGAATCATCCATGTCTCACAGCCGTATCTTCGAAGATGTAGCTAAGCTGAAGAAAGAGCTGAAAAGAAGGCTGCTTCCGGTGCTAAGAAGACATCTAACAAGAGAGAAGATTCTCCGATGATCCAAAACCAAGCTGCTTCACTACACTGGGCGACATCGACGCTCTTGCTGCATTGAAAGAACAGTTGGAAGGAAAGAAATAATAGAAGTATTTCCAGATAAATAAAAAGGCGTTCCGGTATTCGGGACGCCTTTTTGTGTTTACGGATATGATGTCGTATGAAAGAGGAACTGAATTTTATATGGATAACAGGGATGATAGAGACAGTCTATTGTAACTTTTTTCTTTATTCTTTGCAAGATTGAATCTGAAATACTCTTCTTTGCATGAAATGGAAAAATTTGAGCTACATATATTAGGATGCGGTTCCGCTTTGCCTACCACGCGCCATTTCGCGACGTCTCAAGTCGTGAACTTGCGTGAAAAGTTGTTTATGATCGACTGTGGAGAGGGTGCGCAGATGCAGTTGCGCCGCTCCCGGCTGAAGTTTTCCCGTTTGAATCATATCTTCATCTCTCATTTGCATGGCGACCATTGCTTTGGCTTGCTGGGGTTAATTTCTACATTCGGGCTGTTGGGCAGGACTGCCGATTTGCATATCCATTCCCCGGAAGGACTTGAAGAACTGTTTGCTCCGATGCTTGCCTTCTTTTGTAAGACGCTGACGTATAAAGTACTCTTTCACGAATTTGAAACGAAAGAACCGGTACTTATCTATGACGACCGTTCGGTGACGGTAACTACGATCCCCCTGAAACATCGTATCCCTTGTTGCGGATTCCTGTTTGAAGAGAAGCAACGCCCGAATCATATAATCAGAGACATGGTGGACTTTTACAAAGTTCCTGTCTACGAGTTGAACCGGATTAAGAACGGGCGGATTTTGTCACTCCCGAGGGAGAAGTGATTGCAAACTCCCGCCTGACACGTCCTTCGGCTCCGGCGAGAAAATACGCTTATTGTTCCGATACAATGTATCTGCCTAAGATTGCCGGACAGATAAAAGGAGTAGATTTACTTTTCCACGAATCAACCTTTGCACAGACGGAACAGGCACGTGCTAAGGAGACTTACCATACAACGGCTGCGCAAGCTGCCCAACTGGCTTTGGACGCAGAGGTGAAAACAATTGGTTATCGGACATTTCTCAGCTCGTTATGAAGATGAATCGGTATTGCTCAATGAAGCGGCGGCTATCTTCCCGCAAACGATATTAGCGAAAGAAAATCTATGCATTGACGTTGACGGAGGAACTGCGCATGAAAAGTAAAAGACTTCTATGGGGTATGGTGATAGGATTGATAGCTTGTCTGGCAGCCTGTAAAAAAGAGCAGCCTCAATCTCCGATACCCGATTCTCCGGCTTCCTTGCAGAAGTTGTTCAATCCCGCTTATCAAATCAGTACGGACAGCATACACCGGATGATTCGCTCATATCTGGACGAGAATAAACAAGTTACTCCCTGGGACTCGGCTCTAGTAGCTTATTATCAGGAGAAAGATGAATTCTTCTGGCTGAATGATTCTCTGGTATCCGATAAACCGGCTACACAGCCAGCAGACTCTCTGTTATACTGGTTAGGAAATATCTCGAAACATGGCATTCATCCGGGGCTTTACCTTACAGATAGTATTCGTAACGATTTGGAGCAAATACGTACCTTGCAACTGCAAGGGAAAAAGACAATGAATCGCTTGCTGGCCGACGTGGAATATCGGTTGACATCTGCTTACCTGTCCTATGTTTGCCGACTGAAGTTCGGCTTTCTGCCTCCCGAACGGAGGTGGAACGATTCGATCGATCGGATTCCTTTAAAACGCTGCGACAAAGAGTTTGCATTGGCAGCTCTCGATTCTCTGCGGATAGATGCAAATGCGGCTTTCCGACGGGCGCAACCTTCCTCTCGGTTTTATAAAAAGATGCAGGAAGAACTGGAACGCGTGAACTCTTGGGGCGAAACGGATACGACAGATTATTACCGAAACTGCCTGCTGGTGAATATGGAACGTGCGCGTTGGCAATATGCATTGGAGAAGGGAAAGAAATACGTGGTTGCCAATACGGCCGCCTTTATGCTGCAAGCTGTCAACGAAGAAACGGATTCCATTTTGGAAATGCGTATTTGTGTGGGAAGTGTGAAGAATAGGACTCCGCTGTTGTCGAGTAAAATCTACTATATGGAATTGAACCCATATTGGAATGTTCCCCAAAGTATTATCAGGAAAGAGATTATCCCTACTTACCGCAGGGATACGACATACTTTACCCGTAACCGGATGAAGGTATACGATAAAAATGGCACGCAGGTAGATCCGCATAGCATTAAATGGGCGAAGTATGCAGGAAAAGGCGTTCCTTATACGGTGAAACAGGATAATAAAGCCGGTAATTCGTTGGGGCGTATTATTTTCCGTTTCCCGAACCCTTATTCCGTTTATTTGCATGATACGCCTTCCAAGTGGGCTTTCAGTCGGAAGAACCGCGCAGTGAGTCATGGTTGTGTCCGTCTGCAAAAAGCGCTCGACTTTGCATTCTTCCTGCTGAAAGAGCCGGATGAATTGTTGGAAGACCGTATCCGCATTGCCATGGATATCAAACCGGTAAGCGAGGAAGGAAAGAAATTGCCTATCAGCGCGGCTTACCGTGAACTGAAGCATTACAGCCTCGAACAATACATACCTTTATTTATAGATTATCAAACCGTCTATCTGTCGGCCGATAATAATATGCGGTATTGTGAGGACATTTACAATTATGATCCGTCTTTATTAGAGGCGATGAAAAGCCTGAATTTGAAACCATAAATAAAAACATACAGAAAACGAGAGACTATGACACCTTACAATGAACCCGAGGTTCTGAAACTTCTCCAGGAGGAGAGTACGCAGCGGAAAGGCTTCGAAATAATTGTGGCGCAATACAGCGAACAATTATACTGGCAAATCCGCCGAATGGTGCTCTCGCACGAGGATGCGAACGACCTCCTGCAAAATACTTTCATCAAGGCATGGACGAATATCGACTACTTCCGTGCCGAGGCGAAGTTGTCTACCTGGCTCTATCGTATTGCGCTGAATGAATGTCTTACTTTTCTGAACAAGCAGCGTGCTACAACGACCATAGCTATTGACGATCCCGAAGCGATGATTGTGCAGAAACTGGAAAGTGACTCCTATTATTCAGGAGACCAAGTGCAGTTGCTCTTGCAAAAGGCATTGCTGACTTTACCGGAAAAACAGCGCATGGTGTTCAACCTGAAATACTATCAGGAGATGAAGTACGAAGATATGTCGGAGATCTTCGGAACATCGGTCGGAGCGCTGAAAGCATCGTATCATCATGCGGTGAAGAAAATAGAGAAGTTTTTAGAAGAAGTAGATTAAACCTTTTAAACCGGACAATGTCTAAAGAAAAGAGAGGAGAAAAACGTATGAAAGAAGAAGATACCCTATTGAAGAAGCTGGGAAAGGAAAATTCCTTCAAAGTTCCCGAAGGTTACTTTGAAAACCTGACTTCAGAGGTGATGAATAAACTTCCCGAAAAAGAAAAAGTAACTTTGAAGGAAGAGCCTGTCAGCACATGGACAAGACTGAAACCATTGCTTTATATGGCAGCTATGTTTATAGGTGCGGCTCTTATTATACGGGTGGCATCGACAGACCATAAATCTGTTGCGACAGATGATGTGGCAGTGACAGAAGTGGTGGATACTGAAGTAATATCTGATGAGATGATTGATGTGGCACTGGACCGTGCCATGCTGGATGATTATTCGTTATATGTTTATTTGAGTGACGCGAGTGTAGAATGATTTATTAAAACCGATTGAATACAGAAAATGAAAAAAGTAATCGCATTAGTCGTTTTGTTGTGTGGCTTTATGCCTGTTCTTTGGGCTGCCGACGGGTGTGACCAACATCTGTCCCGTGAAGAGTTCAGGGCGAAACAAAAAGCATTTATAATAGAACAGGCAGGCTTGAGTAAACAAGAAGCTGCCAAGTTCTTTCCCGTTTATTTCGAACTTCAGGATAAAAAGAAAAAGCTGAATGACGAGTCATGGGATTTGATGCGTAAAGGTAAAGATGATAAGACAACGGAAAGCCAATACGAAGAAATAAACGAGAAAGTTGCCAATAACCGTATCGCTGCCGACCAACTCGATAAAACCTACCTGAGCAAGTTCAAGAAGATTCTTTCCAGTAAGAAAATATTTCTTGTACAGCGGGCGGAAATGCGTTTCCACCGGGAAATGATAAAAGGCATGAACCGCAAGGGTGGCGGAAACGATTCGAAAAGGAAATAATGATGAAAAACAGAGGCTCTGTTTCGTGCAAACAGACGCTCTGTTCAGGTAAAATAGAGGCTCCGTTTCACTGAAACAGAGCCTCTGCTTTTTTTTGTTTATAAGGGAGGTTTATAATCCTTTCTTTTTTGCTTCATTCCAGATCGCGTCCATTTCTTCAAGAGACATATCTTTCAGGTTTTTCCCTTCTTTAATGGTATGTTCCTCCAGATAGTTAAAGCGGCGGATGAATTTCTGGTTGGTACGTTCCAAGGCATTGTCGGGATTGATTTTATAGAGGCGTGCCGCATTGATGAGACTGAACATGACATCTCCGAATTCAGCTTCCGCCTTGTCCTTGTCCATGTTGGCTACTTCCTCCTGAAATTCACCGATTTCTTCTTTCACTTTATCCCATACTTGTTCCCGTTCTTCCCAGTCGAAACCTACATTGCGGGCTTTGTCCTGAATACGGTAAGCCTTGATAAGCGAGGGCAGGGCAGCGGGCACACCGCTTAATACACTCTTATTTCCATCTTTCTCTTTAAGTTTCAACTGTTCCCAGTTCTCGGAAACTTGTCCGGCTGTATCTGCTTTCACCTCTCCGAAGACATGCGGATGGCGGAAATCAGCTTATCGCACAGCTTGTCGCAAACATCTTTGATGTCAAAATCTCCTGTTTCCGAGCCTATCTTAGCATAGAAAGCGACGTGCAATAATACGTCTCCCAACTCTTTGCAGATTTCTTTCTTGTCATCCCTCATCAGGGCATCGCAAAGTTCGTAAGTCTCTTCTATGGTGTTGGGACGCAGACTTTCATTCGTCTGTTTACGGTCCCAGGGACATTTAACACGCAGTTCGTCGAGAATGTCCAGGAAGCGTCCAAAGGCTTCCATCTGTTCTTGTCTGGTATGTGACATAAATCTATCTATTTAATTCATTTTTTCCATTCCTGGTAAGAAATCAATAACCCTACTACTTCCGAGTAGTTCTGGCGGCCACTTTCTATCTTGTTTCCTTTCAGGTAAAGATCGTATATCCAATCCTGTACGGCTCCCACTACCGGGCTATACTTGGCAGCCCAATAGGCTTGATTATTCTTGGCTAATTCAATAATTTCCGGTCGGATGCGTTGAAAGAGTTTTGCATATTCTTCTTCTGAAAGTAATCTTTTTGCATTCCCCAGTACATGCCCCAGTACAGAGAAATATCCGGAGAAACGGATACCCATTGCCTGTGAACGGGTACAAACCTGATAGGCATAGAAATTGGCTTCCGCTTCGCTGGTGATACCTAACAAGTGGGCTAGTTCATGAGCATAAGTGGCGGGGTAGTTAGCGGGAAGCAAATCTCCGTTAAGGGTGAATTCGCAGAAGAAAGGCCCCATGCTACCGGTTACTCCTACCATGGAAATGAACGGAGTAAACAACATGGTCTTTACTCTCGGATGATCGTGTGGAGGTCGGTGCACGCCCAAGCTATCACTTAACTGATTATAGATTCGTACGGTTTCTTCCCGTATCAAATCCTGGTTGATACTATTTACAGGGGTGTACGAACGATTTAATTGGGTGATATAGTCGTCAACGAACTCCTGAAAATTTTCGGGAGTGTAGGCTGTATACGGGATTTCGGTTCGTTGGTAAAAGTTCTTTTGAGAATAATTCAGTCCCCAAGCCAGATAGAACCATACATAAATCCACAACAGATATTCGCCGTCGCGCAATAAAACTTTCTTCCAAGGCAACTTTTTGCGGAGACGGGCATAAATAGGATAAATAATCACGCCCGCGATACTAAGGAAGATAAATAAGTCTCCTATCGCAAAAGGAAATAAATTGGAAAAAAACGACAAAACGTAAGAGATAAAAGGGTAGATTGTTTGCGAATAGATTGTTGCCAGAGCAGGAATCCATTGCGTTAGCCACACCAGGATTAAGATTGCTCCTAAGGCTAAATATCTTACATTTGGCTTCTTTTTCATCATTTGTCTAATATCAGTCAACAAAAATATGCATTAAATAGACGTCGCGCGAAAAAATACCTCTATATTTGCAAAAAATCTGTTAACAATGGCTTTATAACTTGTATAATAGGGAAAGTCATTCAACATAAACCGGATAAAAGATGGCTACATCAGAAGAAATTGAAAAGTATTGCCGGAATTGCGTATCACGTGATTTCGTGAATGGTAAAGGTCTTGTTTGTAAGCGCACCAGAGAACTTCCTGCTTTTGAAGAAGAATGTGAAAGTTTTGAGAAAGATGAAGAGCTGGAAAGATTAGCCCCTCCCAAGCCGGAAGACTTCCCGGTATCTATGACAGAAGAAGAAATGCTTGCCGAAGAGAATCTCTCCAAAGGAGTACTGTACGCAGTCGCTGCCTGTATTGTGGGTGCGGTGGCATGGGGACTGATATCTGTTTCTACGGGTCGTCAGATTGGATTTATGCCCATTGCTATCGGATTTATGGTTGGCTTTGCCATGCGGAAAGGGAAAGGAATACGTCCCATTTTCGGAATTATCGGTGCGGCATTATCCCTGATTAGTTGTGTCCTGGGTGATTTCTTTTCCATTATCGGGTATATTTCCCAGGATTATGATATGTCCTATTTCGACGTTCTGGTAAGTGTGGACTATGGAGAAATATTCTCTATTATGCTGGAAAATGTGATGTCAATGACTGCTTTATTCTACGGATTCGCTCTTTATGAGGGGTATAAATTCTCTTTCCGTGCACAGAAACACCCCGAGGGTGGTAAGATTTGAATTTAAATTATTAATTTTGCACCCGTTATTTTTAGAATATACATTATCATATACATAAAACAATATGGAATTAGCAAGTAAGTACAATCCCGCTGACGTGGAGGGAAAGTGGTACCAGTATTGGTTGGACCACAAATTATTCAGTTCAAAACCCGATGGCCGTGAACCTTACACCATCGTCATTCCGCCCCCGAACGTCACCGGTGTGTTGCACATGGGACACATGCTTAATAATACCATTCAGGATATTTTAGTTCGTCGTGCCCGTATGGAAGGCAAGAATGCCTGTTGGGTACCGGGAACTGACCATGCTTCTATTGCTACTGAAGCTAAAGTAGTAAACAAACTCGCTGCTCAAGGTATCAAGAAAACCGACCTGACTCGTGACGAATTCCTGAAACATGCCTGGGACTGGACAGACGAACACGGAGGTATCATACTGAAACAGCTCCGCAAACTCGGTGCATCCTGCGACTGGGATCGTACTGCTTTCACTATGGACGAGAAACGCAGTGAAAGTGTACTGAAAGTTTTTGTAGACCTGTTCAATAAAGGATTGATCTACCGCGGTGTCCGTATGGTAAACTGGGACCCGAAAGCGTTGACAGCTCTTTCTGACGAGGAAGTGATCTACAAAGAAGAGCACGGAAAACTATATTACCTCCGCTATAAAGTAGAAGGTGATCCGGAAGGACGCTATGCCGTAGTGGCAACTACCCGCCCTGAAACAATCATGGGTGACACAGCGATGTGTATCAACCCGAACGACCCGAAAAACGAATGGCTGAAAGGCAAGAAAGTGATCGTTCCGCTGGTAAACCGCGCCATCCCTGTGATTGAAGATAATTATGTAGACATCGAATTTGGTACAGGTTGCCTGAAAGTGACTCCTGCTCATGACGTAAACGACTATATGCTGGGTGAAAAGTACAACCTGCCTAGCATTGATATCTTCAACGATAACGGTACATTGAGCGAAGCTGCCGGTATGTATATCGGCATGGATCGTTTCGACGTTCGTAAACAGATAGAGAAAGACCTCGAAGCTGCCGGACTGCTGGACAAGACAGAAGCCTATACAAATAAGGTAGGTTACTCGGAACGTACCAACGTAGTGATCGAACCGAAACTATCTATGCAATGGTTCCTCAAGATGCAGCATTTTGCAGACATGGCATTGCCTCCGGTAATGAACGATGAACTGAAGTTCTATCCTGCAAAATACAAGAATACCTACCGTCACTGGATGGAGAACATCAAAGACTGGTGTATCAGTCGTCAGTTGTGGTGGGGACATCGCATCCCTGCTTACTTCCTCCCGGAGGGCGGTTATGTGGTAGCTGCTACAGCAGAAGAAGCATTGGCAAAAGCGAAAGAGAAAACCGGCAATGCCGCCTTGACAATCGAAGATCTCCGTCAGGACGAAGATTGTCTGGATACCTGGTTCTCTTCCTGGTTGTGGCCTATCTCTTTGTTCGACGGAATTAACAATCCGGGTAACGAAGAAATCAACTATTACTATCCGACCAGCGACCTTGTGACAGGACCGGATATTATCTTCTTCTGGGTAGCCCGTATGATTATGGCAGGCTACGAGTACGAAGGACAGATGCCGTTTAAGAACGTTTACTTCACAGGGATCGTTCGTGATAAACTGGGACGTAAAATGTCCAAGTCACTCGGTAATTCTCCCGACCCGTTGGAGTTGATCGAGAAATACGGAGCCGATGGAGTACGTATGGGTATGATGCTTTCTGCTCCTGCCGGAAACGATATTCTTTTCGATGACGCACTTTGCGAACAGGGACGTAACTTCTGCAACAAGATATGGAATGCTTTCCGTCTGATTAAGGGCTGGACAAATGCCAAAGGTACTATTGAGATTCCTACCGATGCACATCTGGCAGTTCAGTGGTTTGACCAAAGACTGGATGCGGCAGCTGTTGAAGTGGCCGATCTCTTCTCCAAATATCGTTTGAGCGAAGCGTTGATGCTGGTTTACAAACTGTTCTGGGATGAATTCTCTTCTTGGCTGTTGGAAATCGTGAAACCTGCTTATGGACAGCCTGTTAATGGCTTTATTTATAGTATGGTTCTTAGCTCTTTCGAGCGTCTGCTTGAATTGCTGCATCCTTTTATGCCATTTATCACAGAAGAATTGTGGCAACAACTGCGTGAGCGTGAACCAGGTGAAAGTTTGATGGTTACTCAACTGTTTGAACCGGTCGGAGCAAATGAACAATTCCTGGCAGAGTTTGAAGTAGCTAAGGAAATCATCAGTAATGTCCGTAGCATCCGTTTGCAGAAGAACATTGCTCTGAAAGAAGAACTCGAATTGCAGGTTGTAGGCACTCATCCGGTAGAGAAATTGAATCCGGTGATTATCAAGATGTGTAACCTGTCTTCCGTAACAGTGGTAGAAAGCAAATCAGAAGGTGCTTCTTCTTTCATGATAGGAACGACCGAATTTGCCGTGCCATTGGGTAATATGATTGACGTGGAAGCCGAAATCGCCCGTATGGAAGCCGAATTGAAGCATAAAGAAGGATTCTTGCAGGGAGTGATGAAGAAACTTAGCAACGAGAAATTCGTCAATAATGCTCCGGCTGCCGTTCTTGAACTGGAACGTAAGAAGCAAGCCGATGCAGAGAGCATCATTAATTCTTTGAAAGAAAGTATTGCGGCTTTGAAGAAATCATAATCCTTTGATACTTAATTTTATATAATAAAGGGCATCTCAATTCGTTTTGGGATGCCTTTTTTTTGCACTAAAGAAATTAATACTATCTTTGCTTCCGCTATTTATAGAATACCACAAATGAAACAATCGTTACGGATCATTCCATTCCTCCTTGGATTATTCCTTTTTATTGAAGGGTTCTTATCACCTGCGTCAGCCCGAACCGAAAATACAAATAAAGAAGTACTGGTTTTAAACTCGATTAATTTCAATCTGCCTTGGGCTAAAAACTTTTATTGGTGTCTTCATGATGCTCTTCAGAAACAAAGAATTTCTGTGAAGGCGGAATCGCTTTCCGTACCTGCTCTGGTGAATGAGATGGAGGCGAATGCCGTAGTCACCCATTTGCGTCAGAAGTATCCGGAACCTCCCACTGCTATCGTGATGATTGGAGATCCGGGATGGATTGTTTGCCGCGAATTATTTGATGATGTATGGAAAGAAGTTCCGGTAATCGTGACAAATGCCCGCGACCATTTACCTGCTTCTCTTGAGGTCTTATTATCTCATGCCCCGTTGACGGAAGCCAATACAGTTTCCGGCGATGAATGGAGGCGGGGATATAATATAACTATCTTGAAGCAATATTATTATGTAAAGGAGACAATCGATTTAATTTATAAACTGATACCTGATATGGAACGTCTGGCGTTTATCTCCGACGATAGGTATATCAGTGAAGAAACTCGCGGAGATGTAAAGGAAGCTGTAGAAGAGAACTTCCCGGACTTGAATCTGGATTTACTTTCCACCACTCAATTATCTACAGAAATGTTGTTGGATACTTTACGTTGTTATAAACCGAATACGGGAATCATTTATTATTCTTGGTTTGAGTCGCATAACAAAAATGATAATAACTATCTTTTTGATCATATTCAGGAAGTGATTGTCAATTTTACTCCATCTCCATTGTTTTTACTTTCTCCCGAAGACTTGTCGAATAATACTTTTGCAGGAGGATATTACGTTTCGACGGAATCGTTCTGTAAATCTTTGCTGGAAATACTTGGTCGTGTCTTGGATGGAGAACAGGCACGTGATATTCCCGGTGGGGCGGGAGGAGAAGGAAGTGCCAATCTCTGCTATCAAGTGTTGAAATCCTACAATATACCTTCTTCCCGCTATCCAGACGATGCGGTTTATGTCAATGAGCCCAAGACTTTTTTTCAACAGTATTACATTCAAATACTTTCCTGTTCATTCTTTTTGTTGATTTTGATTGTTGCTATCATATATTATATCAGCATTCTTCGGAAAGCATATAGTCGCCTGCATGAAGCAATGGAAAAAGCGGAACAGGCCAATCAATTGAAATCCGCCTTTCTGGCTAATATGAGTCATGAGATACGTACCCCCTTGAATGCCATTGTAGGATTCTCCAATATGCTTCCTCATGTAGAAAACCGTGAAGAAATGTCCGAATATGTAGAACTCATTGGAACAAATACGGATTTGTTGCTCCAGTTGATTAATGATATTCTGGATTTGTCGAAGATTGAAGCCGGTACATTCGATTTCTATCCTGCCTTGATTGATGTGAATCAGACGCTTGAAGAAATCGAGCAGAGTATGCAGTTACGTCTGCGACACAATAATGTGACTTGCACATTTGTGGAGAGACTGCCCGAATGTACATTATATACGGATAAGAACCGTTTGATTCAGTTACTTGCCAATTTCATTGTTAATGCCATCAAATTTACAGAAGTGGGTACCATTCGTATGGGGTATCGTCTGCTGGACTCCGAAACGATTTATTTTTATGTGTCGGATACTGGCTGTGGAATGTCTTCTGAACAGTGTATCCATGTCTTCGAACGGTTTGTGAAGTACAATTCCTTTGTGCAAGGTACCGGACTGGGACTTTCTATCTGCCATACGATTGTAGACCGCCTGGGAGGGAAAATAGGAGTGGAGTCGAAAGAAAACAAAGGATCTACTTTCTGGTTTACCTTACCTTATCGGCAGAATTAATGCTTTATTTCTTTCCAATCTATCAGTAGATAAGTTGCTATGCTCTTATTGCAAACTTCCTTTCCCTTATTGGATAAGTTGTCTTTGACTAAGAAGAAACTATAAACGCAAGTTCTGATTGTATAATTGCAAGTTGCATTTATATAACCGGAACTTGCAGTTGTATAAATGAAGCTTGCAATTATAGTTTTCTCGTAGCCAAAAAGAAGTTTGGCAGTAGGGGAATGCAAGTTTACCTCTAATACAACGGAAGTTATCTATTAGTACTTTAATAGACAGATAGTAATAGATAAGAAAATAGATGGTTGGTTTTAAGGAAATAGAATCGGTAGTAATAATGGCAGATAATCCTTTAAATCTACGCGTAGTTGCTTTAATGCTTGTTGAATACGGTAATCTACTGTTTTGGGAGATATTCCCAGAATTTCCGCTATTTCTTTATAACTCATATCCCGGAACCTATGCATCACAAAAGCTTCCCGATAACTTTCCGGCAATGTGGCGATGGCATCCTTGATGCGTTGTGTCAACTCTTCAACTTGATAAAGATCCGTATCTTGCAGCATCTCCTGCATCTCTTCATAAAATCGAGTGTCGGCACGTTGGGTGGCATCAATATGTGCAAGCTTGTTCAGAGCTTTGCGGTATATCATTTTAAAGAGGTATGAACTAAGTGAAGTTTCGATAATCAGATTTTCTCTGTTTTCCCAAATCCATAAAAGAGAGTCCTGCACAATTTCTTCCGCATCTTCCAGATCTACAAAACGATGACCATAAGCACACAGTGCCGGATAATACCTCCGAAACAGTGCATCGAATGCTTTTTGGTCGCCTCGCTGTATAGCAGATAATAGGAAATTGCTTTCTGACAGGTGAACTTCTTTCATGTATTAGTTTGATATTTCACTGCAAATATAGCTTTTTTATAAGAAAACAAAGATTTTCTGAAAAAAAATGAGATTTGGTTTAGGAATCCCACAAGTCTCTCTTGTCTTATAGTAAAAGGCAATAAAATACGAATATGGATAAGACTGATAAAAATACAATAGAAGAATTGCTTCCCCGTTATTGTGAGGGACTGGCAACGGAAGAAGAGCGTCTGCAAGTTGAGACGTGGATGGATGAGTCGGAAGAAAACCGGCGGATGGCCAAACAGATACATGCTCTCTATCTTGCTACAGATACTGTTCACATCATGACGAAAGTCGACACAGAGAAAGCATTGACAAAGGTGAAAAGTAGAATGACAGGTAACAGACAAAGGAAAACGACATGGTGGGAATGGGCGCAACGTGCGGCAGCAGTGCTGTTCATTCCACTTCTCGTTACTCTGATGGTACAACATTGGGGAGGAAGCGAACAGGAATTGGCACAAATGATGGAAGTGAAAACAAATCCCGGAATGATGACTTCTCTGACATTGCCCGATGGCACATTGGTTTTCCTGAATTCCGAATCTACCTTGAGTTATCCCTCACGCTTCGATAGCGACACGAGAAATGTAACATTGCAGGGAGAGGCTTATTTTGAAGTAGCCAAGAACCCGGAAAAGAAGTTTATAGTTTCTACTTCCCACCAATCACAGATCGAAGTACTGGGAACTCATTTTAATGTAGAGGCTTATGAAAAAGAAGACCGGATTGCAGCAACATTGGTTGAAGGAAAAATAGGTTTTATTTATTCATCTGACAATGGTTCGAAAAAGGTGCTGATGGATCCCGGACAGAAGCTGGTCTATGATACAAGAGACAGTAAAGTGCAGCTTTATGCCACCTCCGGTGAGTCGGAAATAGCTTGGAAAGAGGGAAAGATTATATTTAGAAATACTCCTCTCGAAGAGGGATTGCGAATGTTGGAGAAGCGGTATAATGTGGAATTCATTATTAAAAACGACCGTTTGAAAGGAGACTCATTTACTGGTACGTTTACTAATCAACGCCTTGAACGTATTTTGGAATATTTCCAGCTTTCTTCTCAAATCCGTTGGCGTTATCTTGATTCGCCGGATATAAAAGATGAAAAGAGTAAAATAGAAATATATTGATTGATTAACCTTAAAACAAAAATGCAATGAACGGCAGACCCCCTTAAACAAAAACATACGGGAGGATATTGGCGTATCTTCCCGTATGGAAATCGGTAAATCTTTTTGATGCTTGTTTGGCGACAAGCTTAGATAAACTTTTTATTAACTTTAAGTCATTACAAAATTATGCAAAATTATTTTAGCATCCAATTTTTATGGGTGGTAAAGTCACTTTGGCTAACCTCAAAAAAAATCCCATTATCTATGAGACTATTGGTTTTGTTCTTAGTATGTTCTATTGGGCTGACCTATGCAGCCGATAGTTACGCTCAAAAGGCTTTAATCAGTATTGATGTACGTAATCAGCGGGTGGAGGACGTTTTGAAAGAGATTGAAGCGCAGTCAGATTTTGACTTCTTTTTCAATAATAAACATGTCGATTTGAATCGTCGCGTATCAATTTCCGCTGATAAAAGTAATATTTTTAGTGTGCTTAAGGAAGTATTTGCCGGTACGAATGTAATATATTCAGTGCTGGACAAAAAGATTATACTATCTGTTAAGGCACAGTTACCACAACAAGACAAGAAAGTGATTGTGTCTGGTACTGTATTAGATGTACAAGGTGATCCGATTATTGGTGCTAGTGTGTCGGAGAAAGATGTGCTAGAAAACGGTACAATAACAGACATGAATGGTTTTTTCAAACTCTCCGTTTCTTCATCTAAAGCACGATTGCAAATTTCTTATCTTGGTTATCAGACGCAAATAGCACGTGTTTCTGTGGGTAAACAGATCGCTATTGTTTTGGAGGAAGATACTAAAACGTTGGATGAAGTAGTTGTTATCGGTTATGGTGCGCAGAAAAAAGTAAATCTGACAGGGTCGGTAGCGTATATTAAGTTGGATGATCAGATGAATAGCCGTCCTATTGCTAGCGTTTCTGCAGTATTGAATGGATTGAGTGCAGGTGTAGGTGTGACGCAGTCCAGTGGTCAGCCTGGAACAGGGGCTACCATTCGTATTCGTGGTACGGGTACTCTGAATAATAGTAATCCGTTAGTATTAGTGGATGGAGTAGAGTGGGATATGGATGCTGTTAATCCCAATGATATTGAAAGTATCAGTATATTGAAAGATGCTTCTTCTACCGCTATTTACGGCTCACAGGGGGCTAATGGTGTTATACTTATTACGACAAAAAAAGGGTTCTGGTAAACCACGCTTTAATTATAATGGTTACGTTTCTGTTCAGAAAGCTATTAATAAATTGAAGTTGGTGTCTGATTATGCTGATTATATGGATTTGGTAAACGAGACTGCAACTAACATTGGTAATGTACCTATTTATTCTCAACCTAATATTGATTTATGGAGAGCAGCTAAACAAGATCCGATGGGATTAAATGATTACGGAGTTCCTAATTACATAGCTTATCCTAATACGGAATGGTTTGATGTGTTATTTGATACCGGACTTTCACAAAGTCATCATATTTCGATGGCAGGCTCTTCTGATAAGATGAACTATTCGCTTGCATTGGGATTTTTAGATAATCCTGGAATTATGATCATTGGGGGATTAATTCCGGGCAGAAAAAAAGTGACAATGACAGTCTCGTGATGGAAGGTAAAGTCGGAAATTGGCTTACTGTAGGAGCCAATGTGTATGGTAATAAAGAAAATGTAGGTGTTGCCGGTGTTGCTGGTGCTTTTCAATATTTAACGATAAGTGTTCCAGGTATTTATCCGGGAGAACCAGGTAAATATGGTATACCAGCATCAGCGGAAGAGTCGACAACTGCAAACAATGTGTTAACTTATCTTGACCGTCGTGGTAAAGATGAAAGATTCAATGCAACATTATCTGGCTATTTTATGCTGAGTTTTGAAAGGACTGCAAGTAGAAGGTAGATATAATTA
>ENA-OPZZ01001265-OPZZ01001265.1-human-gut-metagenome-genome-assembly--contig:-NODE-1265-length-16143-cov-2.038586_pt1 | contig 16143 bp, 24 predicted proteins | sample MGYA00242487_ERZ504511 | MGnify/ENA primary metagenome ERZ504511 (study PRJEB26092, sample SAMD00036241) | human gut metagenome | host: Homo sapiens | study: EMG produced TPA metagenomics assembly of... | reverse complement strand
CTTACCATGAAATTGCTGCTCAATTCAAAGCAATTGGTGGCGCTGCTTTTGGCTTCATGCTTCCAGTACTTGCAGGTTACATTGCTTACTCTATCGCTGAAAAACCAGGTTTGGTATCAGGTTTCGTAGCTGGTGCTATTGCTTCAAGTGGTGCAGCCTTTGGTGGTGTTCCATTTGCTTCAGGTGGTAAAGCAACCCTTGCCCTTGCTGGCGTATCTTCAGGTTTCCTTGGAGCTCTTGTTGGTGGTTTCCTTGCAGGTGGTGTTATCCTCGTTCTTCGTAAACTCTTGGCAGGTATTCCACGTGCCCTTGAAGGAATCCGTTCTATCTTGCTCTTGCCACTTCTAGGTGTATTTGCTACTGGTTTCTTGATGTTGGCAGTAAATATCCCAATGGCAGCAATCAATACTGGTCTTAATAACTTCTTGTCAAGCTTGTCAGGAAGCTCAGCCGTACTACTTGGTCTCCTTGTTGGTGGTATGATGGCAGTGGATATGGGTGGACCAGTCAACAAAGCAGCTTATGTCTTTGGTACAGGTACTCTCGCAGCAACAGTAACTTCAGGCGGTTCAGTTGTTATGGCAGCAGTTATGGCGGCTGGTATGGTTCCTCCGTTGGCAGTATTTGTAGCAACACTCTTGTTTAAAGATAAATTCACTGAAGAAGAACGCAACTCTGGTTTGACAAACATTGTTATGGGACTTTCATTCATCACTGAAGGTGCGATCCCATTTGGTGCAGCTGACCCAGCACGCGCTATCCCAAGCTTTATCGTCGGTTCAGCTCTTACAGGTGCTCTTGTAGGTATGGCAGGAATCAAATTGATGGCACCACACGGAGGTATCTTCGTTATCGCCCTCACATCAAATGACCTTCTCTACCTTCTCTTCATCTTGATTGGTGCTGTGGTATCAGGTATCCTCTTCGGATTCCTCCGCAAACCACTTGATAAATAAGATATGACAAAACAATCTCGTTGTGACGGGGTTGTTTTTTGTGTCGTAGCAGATTTTTGTCAGGGTACCTATTTTATGATAAAGTATAGGCAGAAATGGCTTATCTAGTAGCCAGTACGCTGTATAAAGAAACATAAGAGGTAAAATATGGTAAAAGAATACGATTATATTGTCATTGGTGGTGGTTCTGGTGGTATTGCCAGTGCCAATCGTGCTGCCATGCATGGTGCTAAGGTTATTCTCTTTGAAGGAAAAGAGGTCGGTGGTACCTGTGTCAATGTAGGTTGTGTGCCTAAAAAGGTCATGTGGTATGGTGCTCAGGTTGCTGAAACCCTTCACCGTTATGCAGGTGAGTATGGTTTTGATGTGACAATTAATAAGTTTGATTTTGCGAACGCTTAAGGCCAATCGTCAGGCTTATATTGACCGTATCCATGGTTCTTATGAGCGTGGTTTTGATAACAATGGCGTTGAACGTGTATACGAGTATGCAAGATTTGTTGACCCTCATACGGTTGAAGTAGCAGGTGAGCGTTATACAGCACCCCATATCCTTATTGCGACTGGTGGTCACGCCCTTTATCCAAACATTCCAGGTAGTGAATATGGGATTACCTCCGATGGTTTCTTTGGAGCTAGATGAGGTGCCAAAACGTACAGCTGTTATTGGTGCTGGCTACATCGCCGTTGAGGTTGCTGGTGTTCTCAATGCTCTTGGAAGTGATACACACCTCTTTGTGCGTAAAGATCGTCCATTGCGTACCTTTGATAAGGATATCGTTGATGTTTTAGTTGATGAAATGGCTAAATCTGGTCCAACCCTCCATACGCATGCTAATGCGACAGAGGTAGTGAAGAATGCAGATGATTCCTTAACCATTAGTTTTGATAATGGAGAGACGATTACAGTTGATTGCCTCATCTGGGCTATTGGACGCGCAGCCAACACCTCTGGTTTTGGACTTGAAAAGACAGGTGTTAAACTGACTGAAAAAGGAACAATCTATTCGGATGAGTTTGAAAAATACATCTGTTCCTGGAATCTATGCCCTTGGCGATGTGACTGGTAAACTTGATTTGACACCAGTTGCAGTCAAGGCTGGACGTCAATTGTCAGAGCGACTCTTCAACAATAAAGCTGATGCTAAGCTTGATTACACTGATGTAGCCACTGTGGTCTTTAGCCATCCAGTTATTGGTTCTGTTGGCTTGACTGAAGAAAAAGCAATCGCTAAGTATGGTGCGGAGAATATTAAGGTTTATAAATCTAGTTTCACACCAATGTATACGGCCCTTGGAGACAATCGTCAGCCTTCAACTATGAAATTAGTAACGCTTGGTGAGGATGAAAAAATCATTGGCCTTCACGGTATTGGCTATGGTGTTGATGAGATGATTCAAGGTTTCTCTGTGGCCATTAAGATGGGAGCAACTAAGGCTGATTTTGATAATACGGTTGCCATTCACCCAACAGGTTCAGAAGAATTTGTGACGATGAGATAGAAAAGTGAAGTCTGTTAACCGAGAGTTTCAGACCTTTCTTTGTGTCTGAATGGCTTCAATTGAAAGTAATCGCAAGGGAATTCCCTTGCGAATTTCCATAGCCTTTTTGGCTATGGAAACCATCCATCCAACAGGTTCAGAAGAATTTGTAACGATGCGATAGAAAAGTGAAGTCTGTTAACCGAGAGTTTCAGACTTTTCTTTGTGTTCAAATAGCAGCCTACACTTTGTGTAAAACTATAGATTGTCTAAATAAAAAGGCCTTCAGGCCTTTCTTTCATTAATTAAGTGGTTTCTTACTTCTGAGATAAAGTAAAGAGATCCAGTGACAACAAATAGGTCATCAGAATTTGCTGATTCAGCTTGTGCTAACCAGTCTCTATAGTCGGCTGCACGTTTGAAGTCTTTGGGATAGTCATCCAAGGGCAGTGCCTCAAAAAAGTCAAAGCTGGTTACCGTTATATCATAATCTTTCAATTCCTCTAGTAAGTCTGCCAAAGGCTTTCGTCTAAGTCCTGCAAAGAGGATGTGTACCCTACGATTAGCGAAGTTATCTTTTAGTACCTGCTTTAAGCTGGCAATTCCTTGAGGATTATGAGCACCATCTAGATAAATGTTATTTCCTATCCACTCACTACGACCAGGCCAATGCGTCTCTTCAATCCCCTCTTGGATGCTCTTATCGGTAATCTTAGAAAATGTTTGAGCTAGGATATGGGCAGCAGTGACAGCTAGCCCAGCATTGTTTTCTTGATGCTGCCCTAACATTGGAAGTTTAAGATTTGGACTTTCCCAATGGTCATAAGAAATTTGGATCGTTCGATTGTCTTTCGGAAGCAGCTGAATTTCCCTATCAATGATGGCTAAAGGAGCTTGTAGGTCATGTGATTTTTGGTTGAAGAAATGTTCAACTTCTGCAGAGACACGACCAAGTAAGATAGGTGTGTTTTCTCGCATGACGCCTGCCTTATGATTGGCAATGTCCAAAAGGCTATCGCCCAAGGTCTCAGTGTGATCAAAGCCAATCGAAGTACAGATGACAAGCTCTGGCGAAAGAACATTGGTCGAATCAAGGCGTCCACCAATTCCAGCTTCAATGATAGCCATATCAACCTGTTTAAGGTCAAAGTAGAGGAACATGAGTAAGGTGACCAATTCAAATTCCGTTGGTCGCTCAAAAGCAGTGTGCTCTTCTAAATCATCGAGTAGAACCTGAGCTTTCGCAACAAGGCTAATCAAATCTTTATCAGGGATTTCTGTGCCGTTAATGCTAATACGTTCGTTGAAGCGAGTGATATAAGGGGAGGTGAAAGTCCCGACCTGATAGCCTGACTTTGTTAGGATATTTTGTAGGTAGCTAGTTGTTGATCCCTTACCGTTGGTCCCGACTATATGCACCGTTGGAAAGTGAGTCTGAGGATTTCCGGCTTGTTTCAAGAGCCAACGCATACGTTCGAGTTGAGGGCGACGGCCATTGCCCTTGAAAGAATGGATAAAATTTAGAGTTTCTGTATAGTTCATAGGATTATAGAAAAAAGGCAGGGTTTCCTAGCCTTTTACATGTCTTAGTTAGAAGCGGCGTCATCAGTTGTTGCGCCACCAGTAGTCGCATTGCCAGATGTTGTGTCTGCAGTAGCTGCTGATGAAGAGGTAGTCGTATTGCCACCCGTTGTTGTATCTGCAGATGACGAATAGGTGTTAGTTCCTGCTTGGCTACTTGTTTCTGTTTCTGAATCAGTCGCATTGCCATAACTAGATGAGGCAGCACTTGATTCTTGAGTCTTATTATTGCCTTCTTTGATGACTACAGTTGATTGATTGGCTGATGAATCAGAAGTGTCCTTATTTTTAGAGGCTGTGAAATTCATGATAGTGATTGAAGCCACGATGATTGACAAAATTGTCCCGACGGCAGTAAGGACTTTTTGGAAGGCAGTGAAGCCTTTTGTAACGTGTTCAGTCACATTTGGGGCAGATTTTTTTTCTTCTTTTGATGAATGATTACGGCGATGAGTAATTTTCAGACATGATGCTCTCCTTAAAAATATTTCGTACTTTCTATTATATGATTTTCTCGCAAAAATTGCTAAAAAAAATTATGCTATAATAAATAGTAAATAAAAATCGAGGAAAAATCATGATTTATTTTGATAATTCGGCCACGACGGTGCCTTATCCAGAGGCACTTAGAACCTATCAAGAAGTGGCTACTAAAATTTTTGGGAACCCATCCAGCCTACACCAATTAGGAACATCTGCGACACGTATTTTGGAGGCTTCTCGTAAGCAAGTTGCGGAACTCATTGGAAAATCAGCCGATGAGATTTTCTTTACGTCTGGAGGAACCGAAGGTGATAACTGGGTCATCAAAGGTGTAGCTTTCGAAAAGGAGCCTTACGGCAAACACATCATTGTTTCTGATATTGAACACCCTGCCGTAAAAGAATCTGCCAAATGGCTTTCAGAGCATGGTTTCGAGGTATCTTATGCACCAGTAAATGAGCAAGGATTTGTGGATGTTGAAGCTCTTGCTGGATTATTACGCCCCGACACAATCTTGGTTTCGGTTATGGCTGTTAATAATGAAATCGGATCAATTCAACCTATTCAAGCCATCTCAGATCTCTTGGCTGATGAGCCTACCATATCTTTTCATGTGGATGCTGTCCAGGCTATTGGGAAGATTCCAGTATCGTCCTATTTAACTGACCGTGTAGATTTTGCGACATTTTCTGGTCACAAGTTTCATGCTGTTCGTGGTGTCGGTTTTGTCTACAAAAAGGCAGGGAAAAAGATTACGCCACTCTTAACCGGTGGTGGTCAAGAAAAAGATTTTCGTTCAACTACTGAAAATGTTGCTGGGGTTGCGAGTATGGCCAAGGCCTTGCGCTTGGTAACTGACAAAGAGGAATTTTTCTCTTCCTAAAATTGCCAAGATGAAAAAGATTATCTTTGACGAATTGGCTAAGTACGAGGATATTACTATTTTCTCAGGTAAGGGTGAAGACTTTGCTCCCAATATTTTGACCTTTGGAATCAAGGGTGTTCGTGGTGAAGTTATTGTCCATGCTTTTGAAGAGCATCAAATCTATATTTCAACGACATCAGCATGTTCATCTAAGGCGGGGAAACCAGCGGGAACCCTTATTTCTATGGGTGTACCGACTAAGTTAGCTCAAACAGCTGTTCGTATCAGTCTTGATGATGACAATGATATGGGACAGGTGGAACAGTTCCTCACGATTTTCAAGCAGGTCTACGCCAAGACACAAAAAGTGAGATAGCAAGATTTAATCGATTAAACAATAAAACTAAATTCACATTTAAAAGGAAAAGGAATGACACTAACATATTCAGAAATTATGGTTCGCTATGGTGAATTGTCTACTAAGGGCAAGAACCGTATGCGATTTATCAATAAACTTAGAAATAATATTAAAGATGTCCTATCCATCTATCCAGAAGTTAAAGTGACTTTTGATCGAGACCGTGGACATATCTACCTCAATGGTACAGACTACGAGCTAGTAGCAGAGTCTTTGAAGCAAATTTTTGGTATTCAAGCCTTTAGTCCTGTTTACAAGTTTGAAAAAGATGTCGAGGTCTTGAAAAAAGCTGTTCAAGACATTATGACTGGACTCTATCGTGACGGTCTTACTTTTAAAGTAACTGCTAAACGTAGTGACCATGACTTTGTTCTCGACAGTCGTGAGCTCAATCTTACTTTAGGAAATGCAGTTTTTGATGTATTGCCTGACATTAAGGCTCAGATGAAGGGACCAGATGTCAACCTCAAGGTAGAAATTCGTGCCGAGGCGGCTTATATTTCTCACGAGGAAATCAAAGGAGCAGGCGGTCTACCTGTAGGTACTGCTGGTAAAGGAATGCTCATGCTTTCAGGTGGGATTGATTCGCCAGTGGCAGGCTATCTTGCCCTTAAACGTGGCGTGGATATTGAAGCTGTCCACTTTGCAAGTCCTCCTTACACTAGCCCTGGCGCCCTTAAAAAGGCTCAAGATTTGACCCGTAAGTTGACTAAATTTGGTGGTAATATTCAGTTCATCGAAGTACCATTTACTGAAATTCAAGAAGAAATCAAAGAAAAAGCACCAGAAGCTTATTTGATGACCTTGACACGTCGCTTTATGATGCGTATTACTGACCGCATTCGTGAAGAACGCCGAGGCCTTGTGATTATCAATGGTGAAAGTCTTGGTCAGGTTGCTAGTCAGACTATGGAGTCTATGCAGGCGATTAATGCTGTTACATGTACGCCAGTGATTCGCCCGGTTGTCACTATGGACAAGTTGGAAATCATTGATTTGGCACAAAAAATTGATACCTTTGACATTTCCATCCAACCTTTTGAGGATTGCTGTACTATCTTTGCGCCAGATCGTCCAAAAACAAATCCAAAAATCAAAAATGTCGAACAATATGAACGTCGTATGGATGTTGACGCCTTGGTTGAACGTGCGGTTGCAGGAATCATGGTGACTGAAATCACACCTATTGAAGAGGTGCAAGACGAAGTGGATACACTTATCGAAGACTTGCTCTAATCTAGGAGGATATCGTACTAACATAGTAGTGCTTAGCTGCTACTAGAGTTAGGTATGTCGAAAAAGAAATGTCGATGTTGAACTTTTACCCAGAAAGGAAAATACATGACTGTTTATAACATCAATTTAGGAATCGGTTGGGCATCAAGTGGTGTTGAGTACGCCCAGGCCTATCGTTCTACAATTTTCAAAAACACAGGTATTAAGGCCAAATTTGTCTTTATGGATATGTTCTTGCAGGACAATCTTTCTGATTTGACCCGTAACATGGGGTTTGCGGATGAAGATATCATCTGGCTCTACAGCTATTTTACAGACCTAAAAATTGCTCCAACGACCTATACGGTCAAGGATTTGGAAAAGGAAATTCCTTATGACATCACGCGTCGTGAGATTAATGGTAAAGTGGTTAAGCTCTTTTGTGCCAAGGAAGATATCTTCTATGCAGCCTACTTGCGTAAAGAGGGTGAAGACATCGTTCACCGTGTGGAAAAAGTATCGCGTGGTTGCTTAATCCGTAAAGACTTTTACTCTTATACTAAGATGTTCACGGAGTACTACACACCGGTAGACAATAAGGCTCACCTCTATCAACGCCGTTTCTTCAATGAGGATGGTAGTGTTGCTTATGATGAAATTGTTGATGGTAAGGATAGTGTCTTCCGTTTTCCAGATAAGATTTTGTCATCTAAGCATGAATTTATCGCCTACTTCATGTCTCAACTTGGTCTAACTGACCAAGATACCGTCATCTTGGACCGTGCAACTGGTACGGGACAGGCTGTTTTCCGTAACACAAACCTGCTAAGCTTGGGGTTGTGGTCCATGCAGAGCACTTTAGTGAAAATGCTGTGACAGACAAGACTATTTTATGGAATAACTTTTACGAGTACCAATTCAGCAATGCAGATAAGGTTGATTTCTTTATCACAGCGACAGAGCGCCAACGTAGCATTATGCTAGATCAGTTCAATAAATACACACCATTTACACCTCATATCGTAACCATCCCTGTGGGAAGTGTGGATAAACTGAGAAAGCCTGAAGGAGAGCGTAAACCATTCTCAATCATCACAGCCTCACGTTTGGCCAATGAAAAACACGTGGACTGGTTGGCCAAGGCTGTTGTTAAGGCTAAAGAAAGTCTGCCACAAGTAAACTTTGATATCTATGGAACAGGTGCTGAAGAAGCCAAACTTAAGGCCATTATCGAGGAAAATCAAGCTCAGGATTATATCCACCTTAAAGGTCACCAAGACTTGACAGAAGTCTACAAGGACTACGAACTTTACCTATCAGGTTCTAAGAGTGAAGGGTTTGGTTTGACACTTCTAGAAGCCGTGGGATCTGGTCTAGGTATGATTGGTTTTGATGTTCGTTATGGGAACCAAACCTTTATCAAGGATAATGAAAATGGGTACCTCATTCCTCGTTTTGAAAAAAGATGATGAGCCTGCTATCGTAGCTGCCTTGGCAGAGAAAATTGTAGCCTTTTTCAATCGCTCAGATTTGGATTATGTTCATCAAGTCTCTTATGATATTGCCAAAGGCTTTTTGACAGAGGAAATCGAGCAGAAGTGGCTTAACTTAGTAAAGGAGATGACTAGTCATGATTAATTTATTTGAAAACTATAGTCAGGGTAGTTGGGATCTCCATTACTCACTGATTGTCGCTGGCTATGTGAATACAACAGTTTGTCTTTCAGATGATGGCTTTCTGCCTAGTGATGTGACCTCACCTTACCTTTATTTCACTGGTTTTGACAAGGTTCAAGGTTCTGCACTTTACTTTAATCAGGTCCCTGTGCCTGACTACTGGGAAATTATAGGAACGAATAGCAATGCGGAAATCTTCCGTTTTGACAAAAACGTGGTCATATTCATTATGCGCATCCTGCTCACCAACGTCTGGTTAAAGCTGTTGACTGGTATGATGAATCAGGACGCCTGCGCGTGACTGATCGCTACAATAACAAGGGTTACCGTTTCTCACAAACAACCTATAATGTTAAGCAAGAAGCGACCATTACGAGCTATTTCACTCCAGACAACAAGGAAGTTATCGTCATCAACCATTTGACTAAAGACGTTATCTTGAATTGGAAAGACAAGGTCTACATTTTCAAAAATAAATCTGAATTTGTAGTCTTCTATCTTAAAGAAGCTGGTTATGATTTGAGTCGTATTCTATACAACTCACTGGCGACACCTTTCTTGACAACTATGAATCTTCCAAATTCTGGTCAAGACGTTCTCTTCTGGCAAGAGCCTATCACTGATTCAGTTCCTGGGAATATGCGTCTGCTTCTTGAGAGCAACCATCGTCAGACTAAGATTGTTGTGCAAGATTACACAGCTTATACGAATCTTCTAAAGTTGGTTAGTCCAGAGCAGGCTTCTCGCGTGGCCTTCCTTGGCTTCATGTATCCATTTGCCCGTCAGAACAACTTCCAAAATCAAGCGCTTATCTTGACCAATTCAGATCAGATTGAACATTTGGAAAGCATTGTCAGTGAAGTGCCTACCATGCATTATCATGTTGGGGCAATCACAGAAATGTCAAGTCGCTTGATGGATTTGGCTAAATATAGTAATGTTAGCCTCTACCCTAATATTACAACAGAGCAGGTTAAGCGTCTTTATAAGGAAGCGGATTTCTACTTGGATATTAACCATCAAAATGAAATCTTGTCAGCGACACGTGCTGCCTTTGAAAATAACTTGCTTATCCTTGCCTTTACGAACACTAGCCATGGTCCTGAGTATACCGCGCCAAGTAATATCTTCTCACCAATGAATGCTGGGCAATTTAAGCAAACACTTAAAGAAGCCTTGGGCAACCGTGACTTCCTTAGTCACTTGCTTGATCGCCAACGTGAGCATGCTCATGTAGCAACACCAGAAGATTATAAGAAGGTTATTGGTTAGGAAAATGACATTAGAGGTTCGTAACATTTATCCTCTGACACCAACATTTAAGAAGGTCGCTTCGCTTTATGAAGCGGCTTTTCCTGTGGAGGAGCGTCTTCCACTCTGGCAATTATCTTGGAACAGCTTGAAAAGAGGACAATCTTTCTTGGCCTATTTTGATCAGGAAGTCTTCGTTGGCTTGACCTATTCCATTTATACTGACAACCTGGTCTACCTACTTTTTCTTGCAGTTGAGGAAAGTAAACAATCTCAGGGATATGGCAGTCAGATTTTGGCACAAGTTAAGAAAGAAGCAGGGGTACGACCGTGTGTGCTTACGATTGAACCCATGGATGAGGAGGCTGCTTCTAACCGTAATCAGCGCTTAAAACGCTTAGCATTTTATGAGCGACATGGCTATCAGCTATTGAATCACTTCTATTTCGAAGGGACTGAACGCTATCAAATTTTGACAACGGATAGGAGCCTTTGTTTAGCTGATTTGGAGCAGGATTTATCTAAGACCTTCTTAGGAAAATATGGTATAAGGGTTGAGTAGGGGAATCATTACTTGGTTAAAGGTCAATGAGCAGAATTAAGAATAATCAAAATAACTTTTTCTCTTGTCATTAGAGGAAAAATGATAGAATTGTAACGTTGACTAAATGCACGTCCTGTGCAACCGCACGACTACTGTTTGCAAAGTGGGTTCGTCCCCGCATGTTACTAGGCGAGTCTTCACAGAGGGAAACCTCAGACATCATTAAAAATTTTAATAGGAGGTGCATCATGAGCACATACGCAATCATCAAAACTGGTGGAAAACAAGTTAAAGTTGAAGTAGGTCAAGCGATCTACGTTGAAAAAATCAACGCTGAAGCTGGATCAGAAGTAACTTTTAACGAAGTTGTTCTTGTCGGTGGTGATAAAACTGTAGTAGGTACTCCAGTTGTTGAGGGAGCTACTGTTGTCGGAACTATCGAAAAACAAGGTAAACAAAAGAAAGTTGTTACTTTCAAATACAAACCTAAAAAAGGTAGCCACCGTAAACAAGGTCACCGTCAACCTTATACAAAAGTTGTTATCAACGCTATCAACGCGTAAGTTAGCGACTAATCACTAAGAAAGGACACAATCTTATGTTGAAAACTCTTGAAAACTTGCAACTTTTCGCCCACAAAAAAGGTGGGGGTTCTACTTCCAATGGTCGTGATTCACAAGCTAAACGTCTTGGTGCTAAAGCAGCTGATGGACAAACTGTATCAGGTGGATCAATCCTTTACCGTCAACGCGGTACACACATCTACCCAGGTGTAAACGTAGGCCGTGGTGGTGACGATACACTCTTCGCTAAAGTTGAAGGTGTTGTACGTTTCGAACGTAAAGGTCGCGACAAAAAACAAGTATCTGTATACCCAGTTGCTAAATAATTAAGCTAAAGTCTGCACTTTTGTGTAGGCTTTTCTTTATGAAGAAGGAGAATCCTATGCCTTTAAATCACTACCAACAAGAAGTGGGGCCAAGTCTAGCGGATGCTAGTCCAGGTAAGATGCCAGATGTTGCCCTATTAGAAGGCCGTTATTGCAGCGTTGAACATTTGACAGTGGCAGAGCATTATAAGGATATTTTAGACTTTTATTTTACTAATCAGATTCTTTCTGATTGGACCTATATGTATGCGGATCCTTTTGAATCTGAAGAAGCTGTACGTCAGTGTTTGGAGGATTATGAGCAATCCGATAACCCTTATTTCTTTGCCATCAGGGATAAGGCTTCAGGTAAGGTTCTGGGAACCTTTTCACTTATGGCTATTACTCCAAAAAATCGTAGTGTTGAGATGGGACGGGTGATTTTGGCACCTGCTTTACAAAAGACTCGAGCAGCCACAGAAGCTCAATACCTGCTTATGAAATATGTCTTTGAAGATCTTAACTATCGTCGTTATGAGTGGAAATGTGATAGTCTCAACCGTCCTTCTGCCAATGCTGCCATGCGTTTAGGGTTTACCTATGAGGGGCGTTTTCGTAACCATGCTATCTATAAGGGACGTAGCCGTGATACGGACTGGTTCTCGATTATTGATAGTGAGTGGCCGGCACTTAAGAAACGATTTGAGAATTGGCTAGCTCCTGAGAATTTTGATGAAAAGGGACAGCAGAAACATTCTTTAAGAGACTGTTAGCTGGCAATATAAGGGCTCTCTTCTGATGAAGGAGCCTTATTTTAGTAGTCTTAGTCCTAAATCAAAGCTCCTACTTTTCTAGTGATTATTATCGCTGTCAAAATCAGTCTAAATACTCATTTTTCTGTCAATAATATTCCCATAATAAAGCATATTTATGCTATAATAAAGAGTAATTGTATCAAGGAGAATATGACTAATGGATTTAATTCGCGAAAAAGTATTTGTTAACCGTTACCACTATGATGTTCGTAACCATGAGTGGGAAAAAGAGAATGGTGTTCCTAAAACAAATGTTGAAGTAACTTTCCAGTTGCACAATAAAGATGAAGAAGCTAACAATACGTCTGTTGTAGCTGTTTTGCAATTTATGATTGTCCGTGATGAGTTTGTTATCTCAGGGATTGTTTCTCAAATGGACCACATTCAAAACCGTATCGTCAATGAACCAAAAGACTTCTCACAAGAAGAAGCAGAAGCCTTGGCTGCACCGCTCTTGGATACGCTTCAACGTTTGACTTATGAAGTAACTGAAATTGCCTTGGATCGTCCAGGTATCAATTTGGAGTTCTAAGATGTCTCTTGCAGTTATTACGGATTCATCGGTTAATCTCCCTGCTGAAATTTCAGGGTCATGCTGATGTTTATGTTTTAGATATTCCGGTCATCATTGAGGGGCAGCCTTTTGTTGAAGGAAAAAACTTGGATGTCAATCAGTTTTATGCGCAAATGGCAAACTTTGAGGAACTGCTCAAGACGTCGCAACCTAATCTAGCTGACTTGGATAACTTGCTTACGGAGTTGGAGGAGAAAGGTTATACCCATGTCATTGGGCTTTTCCTTTCTTCAGGAATCTCTGGTTTTTGGGCCAATAGTCAGATTTTGATTGAGGACCATGCCAAGTTGAAGATTGCTTTTCCTGATACAAAAATCACAGCAGCTCCTATGGGAGCCATGGTGAGAAACGTTTTGCATTGGTCAGCCCAAGGGATGTCTTTTGAGAGCATTTTGAAGAAGCTTGAGGAACAAGTTGATCAAACGACGGCTTATATTCTTGTGGATGATCTTAATCATCTGGTTAAGGGTGGCCGTTTGTCGAATGGTTCGGCGATTTTAGGAAATCTTTTGTCTATCAAACCTATTTTGAATTTTAATGACGAAGGAAAAATCGTTGTTTTTGAAAAGGTGCGTACAGAGAAGAAAGCTGTGAAACGTTTGGTTGCTCTAGCTGAGGAAAATCGTGAAATGGAACTTAGTATTCTTCACACGAATGCTCCTGAAAAAGCTGAAGATTTTAAAAGGCAGCTAGAAGCAGAGGGAATTAGCGTTTCAACAGTGGTATCCTTATGTGCTGTAATTGCGACACACTTGGGTGAAGGAGCGCTAGTACTAGGTCTAACACCTAAATTTACCAAATAAGTACTATCCATCTGGGATGGGCTTGTCTATGATTAAGATCAATAGAGAGGGAAAATAACATGTCTATTAAAGTATTGTTGCTGGATTTAAAGGAAGATGGTTCAACTGCGGTTGAAATGGTCAAGGGAGATGACGAATTGACTTTGGCTGCCTTGCTTGACCCATTTGCGACAGAAAAAGAAGTGGACGGTGTTCCTGTCTTCACAGATAAAGCGGATTTGGTTGGCTTTGACGCAGATGTCTGGGTGGATTTCACCATGCCAGCTGTTGCCTATGAAAATACTCGTTTTGCTTTGGAGAATGGTTTTGCACCAGTTGTGGGTACCACAGGATTTACTGAAGCACAAATTCAGGAATTGACAGACCTTTCTAAAGACAAGTCTATTGGTGGTTTGATTGCACCTAACTTTGCTATTGGTGCTATCCTTCTTATGAAGTTTGCGGCAGAAGCTAGTAAATATTTCCCAGATCTTGAAATCATTGAGCTTCACCATGACAGAAAAAGGATGCGCCTTCAGGTACAGCGGTGAAAACAGCTGAACTTATCCGTGAGGTTCGCGAAACAAAACGTCAAGGTGCTGAGGATGAGGTGGAAACACTTGCTGGAGCACGTGGTGCTGAGTTTGATGGTTTCCGTATTCACAGTGTACGTTTGCCCGGACTTGTGGCTCACCAAGAGGTTATCTTTGGTGGCCAAGGAGAAGGCTTGACCTTGCGTCATGATTCTTATGATCGTATTTCCTTTATGGGTGGCGTTAACCTCGGTATTAAAGAAGTGGTTAAACGTGCTCAGCTTGTTTATGGTTTGGAACATTTACTATGAGATTAAGTTATTTGCCTTCTGAGTTTCAGAAGGCTTTACCAATATTAGAGAAGATTAAAGCAGCTGGTTTTGAGGCCTATTTTGTAGGGGGGATCTGTCCGTGATGCCCTCTTGGATCGTCCAATTCACGATGTCGATATCGCTTCCTCCTCATACCCAGAAGAGACCAAGGCCATTTTTGATCGAACAGTAGATATCGGTATCGAACACGGGACCGTCTTGGTTCTTGAAAATGGTCAAGAATATGAAATTACGACCTTCCGGACAGAGGATGTCTATGTCGATTATCGCCGTCCAAGCTCCGTGTCTTTTGTACGCTCGCTAGAAGAAGACCTCAAGCGTCGTGATTTTACAGTCAATGCTTTTGCTCTTAATGAAAATGCTGAGGTTATCGACAAGTTCGATGGGCTTGCTGATTTGGACAACCGTGTTTTGAGGGCTGTTGGTAAGGCTGAGGAACGCTTTAACGAAGATGCTCTTCGTATCATGCGAGGGCTACGTTTTGCAGCGAGTTTAGACTTTGATATCGAAGAAAAAACTTTTCAGGCTATGACCAGCCATGCCCCACTTCTGGAAAAGATTTCGATTGAGCGAAGTTTCATCGAGTTCGATAAGTTGCTTTTGGCCCCACATTGGAAAAAGGGAATCAAGGCACTTCTAGCGACTAAGGCTTATCAGTACCTTCCGGATTTTCAAGAAACTGCTGAAGAATGGCAGTCTTTTGTGGCAGACTATGTGGAGGACTTTAGATTTACAAGTTCTGAACAGGCTTGGGCGGCAACTCTTTTGGCTCTCAAGCATGATAATCCACGCTCTTTCCTTAAAAAATGGAAGACGTCTGTTAATTTCCAAAAGACAGTTCAGTCCTTGATTGAGATTTTCAATTTCCGTTTGGAGAGAGCCGTGACTAAACAAGATGTTTATCAGTATGGTAAGGAGCTCTTAGAGGCGGCTGAGACTTTGAGGCAGGCCCAGGGCTTGGACGTTGATTATGAGCGTATTGTCGATTTGGATGGTCAGTTGCTCATCCATGATAAGCACGAAATCGTTGTGAATGGTGGCACACTGATGAAGGAGCTAGGATTCAAACCTGGTCCGGACCTTGGACGTACACTTAAAGCCATTGAAAATGCCATCGTTGATGGGAAACTAGCTAATGACAAGGAAGCCATCATGGCCTTTGTTCAAGCGATGAAATAAGTCTACGGACGTTATAAAAATGACACACCGCTACAGAGCATGCGTAGGATCCGTAGCGGTGTTATTTGTAAGAAGGAAGTAAGATGTCAGATTTTATTGTTGAAAAATTAACCAAGTCCGTTGGAGACAAGACGGTTTTTAAAGAGATTTCATTTATTATCCATGATTTGGATCGTATTGGGATTATTGGTGTCAATGGGACAGGTAAGACAACCTTGCTAGATGTTGTCTCTGAGCGTATTGGTTTTGATGGTGATGTGTCACCTTTCACTAAGGCTAATGGCTATAAGATTGCTTATTTGACTCAGGAGCCAGAATTTGATGATAGCAAGACAGTGCTTGATACGGTCTTGTCATCAGACCTTCGTGAGATGGCTTTGATTCGTGAATATGAAACCCTTATGGCAGATTATTCTGAGGAGAATCAGGCTCGCTTGGAGAAGGTTATGGCTGAGATGGATAGTCTAGATGCTTGGTCCATTGAGAGTGAGGTTAAGACAGTCTTGTCTAAGTTGGGATTGTCAGACCTCTCGCAAAAGGTCGGGGACCTCTCAGGTGGTCTTCGTCGTCGTGTGCAGTTGGCTCAGG
>ENA-OPZZ01001264-OPZZ01001264.1-human-gut-metagenome-genome-assembly--contig:-NODE-1264-length-16144-cov-7.017981_pt1 | contig 16144 bp, 14 predicted proteins | sample MGYA00242487_ERZ504511 | MGnify/ENA primary metagenome ERZ504511 (study PRJEB26092, sample SAMD00036241) | human gut metagenome | host: Homo sapiens | study: EMG produced TPA metagenomics assembly of... | reverse complement strand
ATGAAATTAGTAAAGTTTTTATTCGTATCGTTCGTTGTGCTGGTTAGCTTTACCTCATGTTATGATGAGTATACTAACGATTATGAAACTCCCAATATGGGTTTTGCTGTGGCTAACCCCTTGCGTACAGTGATTGCTGATAGAGATATGCCTATATATATAGGCGTATCTATCGGTGGTAAACGTGAAGTGGATATGTCGGATTGGGCAAAATTTGAGATTGATCCGTCATTGGTAGAAGAGACTGGCAAAGTATTGCTTCCAAGTAATTACTATACATTATCTGACCAGGAATATTTTCGTGTACGTAAGTCTAATCTTCCGGTTGCTGATGTCCGTATAGATTTTACGGAGGCATTTTATAACGATCCGCTTTGTCTGGAAGCGCACTATGTATTGCCATTTCGTATGACAGAAAACTCTTTGGGAGCTTTACGCGAGGGAGCTGAAACAACTGTTGCTGTTATTAAATACATTAGCACTTACGCCGGAACTTATTATCGGATGGGAAAGGTGACAGAGGTGGATGCTTCAGGGATTGCCATAGGACAACCGGTAAGTTATGGTGATACGTATGATATCATCAACTGTAGTACCGTTGCTTTTAATAGCAAGGCTCCGCGCATTGTGGTTTGTCCTGGTGTTGGTAATGAAAAAGAGGGGGTTGGTAGTGTAACGCTCTCAATGGATGCGGACAAGAATGTGTCAGTAACTGGTGTGGATGGAAAGGCGGCTATCAGCAATGCTTCAGGAAGTTATAAAATAGAAGGAGACTATGAATATGTTGCTGATGTCACTAAACGCGCTCCTCAATTTGATTTGGAGTATACTTATGAGAAAGCGGGCAAATATTATCATGTAGTAGAAAAATTGGTTCTACGTCAGGATCCGCTTTATGATTTGCGCGTTGAGACATGGTGATGAGTAATAGATATGATTGAAACATAATATTAAGCAAAGATGAAAAAAATGTATTTCTCGTGCTATGCATTTCTTTTATTTGTTTTGGCTGTAGTGCAGAAGCGGAATGGGAAAAATTAAAAGTAAAAGAAGTAGTGAAGACGGATCCTGTTATTGATTGGTCGGCTACTGCTGATAGTTGTACCTATGTTCTTATTGAGCAGTTTATGAATAAAGAAAAAGGAACTTTCTGGAAATCACCGAAAGATGTGAGTGGAGGCTCGTATAATATTTATTGGCAACAGGCACATGCGATGGATGTCGTTATATATTCTTATGAGCGTATAAAGGATAAGAATCCGGCATTGGCTGCCACATACAAGAATTATTTCAAATTATGGTTTGATAATAAGGCGAATAATTATCATCATAGTGACAGTGATGAAACTGGATTTTTGAATCCTTTTACGGATGATATGTGTTGGATTTGCCTTACGTTGATACATTTGTCGGAAGCTACCGGTGATGCTGTTTATATAAATATGGCAAAAAATATTTATGATACACATATTATAACCCGGGCATGGACAGATGCTAAAGGAACCGGATTGCCTTGGAAAAGCGATGATAAGAGCCGAAATGCTTGTACAAACTCTCCTGGTTGTTTAGTTGCTGCCAAGCTGTATAGGAAGTTTGGAGGAGAAAATTATCTCGAAGATGCGAAAATGTTATATAAATATATTGTGGGTAGTTTACTGAAAAGTGACGGAAGAGTGGAAGAGCCTCCTTTGACATATACACAGGGGACTTTTGGAGAGGCATGCCGACAATTATATCATATTATTCTTATACGATTCATGTAAAGGAGGATGATATTGCCGACTTTAGCAGAAATGTATATCAGGATGAAGAGTATCAGAAAGAGCATGAATTTCAGGTGATCGGTCTGATCCCGGATACGGAGAATACGATTACATTCTATATAACGAATGAAGACGGTTCTACGGATACGAAGGAAATCGTATATGAGATGGGAAGTCTGTATGGAGAAGAGGCAGTACAGCTTGATACGGATGTAAAACAAAGTGCGGACAAGTTAGAAGACGGGCTGTATGTGGTACTTGGAAATGACAGTCCTTCTATGGATTTTATGTATTATTATGACAATAACGGAGTCTTAAGAGGAGAAGTTCCTCTTCTGGGATACCGAAGTCACAGGCTTATCTTTGACGAGAATTCGATGTATTACAGTATTTCCGAAAAGAAGATGGCACAGGTGAACCGTCTTGGGCAGGTAACAAAGGTATATGATCTTGGCAATTACAAATTGTACCATGATTATGTGTTTGATGAAAATGGAAATATGTTGATTCTTGCAACTGATACGACGCAGGACAGCGTGGAAGATATCGTGTTGAAACTGGATGTAAATTCCGGTGAGGTGACAGAGGTACTGGATCTGGGAGATCTGTTTGGCGAATATAAAAAGACCTGTGTGAAAAATTCTTCCGATGAACTGGACTGGATGCATATCAACACGATTCAGTATATAGGAAATGGGTCAGTACTTTTAAGTTCAAGAGAGACGTCAACAATCATCAAAGTAGATAATATCTATGACGGGCCGGTGGTTTCTTATATGATCGGTGAAAAAGATTTCTGGAAAGATACTTCTTATGTAAGTCTTCTGCTGAATAAGAAAGGAGATTTTACAATACAGGGTGGCCAGCATACGATCACATATGAGACAGATGAAAGCCTTGCGGACGGGCAGTATTATCTGTATATGTTTGATAATAATATTGGAATCAGTGAGACAAGACCGGATTATGACTGGTCGTCGATAGGTCTGAAAGTAAGTTCTGCGGTTGACGGAAAGAATTCCAAGTATTACAAATATCTGGTGGATGAAAATGAAGGTACATTTGAACTTGTAGATTCGTTTAAAGTACCTTATTCCGGATATGTCAGCAGTGCGCAGGAAACAGGAGATAATGTACTTGTAGATTCGGGATTAAAGGGGACTTTTACAGAGTATGATGCAGATCATAAAGCAATTGTAACTTATAAGATGGATTATGAGAAATTTATTTATCGTGTATTCAAATACAAGTTTGATGGATTTTATTTTGAAAAAAGTGAATAATCCATAAAAATGATATAGAAGTCTTTACGGATAAGGATTTATCCGCTAAAATGGAAGCGTCGGTTTTGCCGGCGCTTTTGTAATGCTATGCGTTCATAAGGAGCTGCCAGTGGCAGGTCCTGTAGATAACAAAAAGAAAAGAGGAAAATAAAATGACAAATCCAATCGTAACAATTGAGATGGAAAATGGAGATATTATGAAAGCAGAACTGTACCCGGAAGTTGCTCCGAATACAGTTAATAATTTTGTTTCACTGGTGAAGAAAGGTTATTATGACGGACTGATCTTTCACCGTGTCATCAATGGATTTATGATCCAGGGAGGATGCCCGGACGGAACAGGAATGGGAGGCCCGGGATACACAATTAAAGGAGAGTTTGCTCAGAACGGTTTCGCAAATAATCTTGCACATACAGAAGGTGTACTTTCTATGGCAAGAGCTATGCATCCGGATTCAGCAGGTTCACAGTTCTTTATCATGCATAAAGCTGCACCACATCTGGACGGTGCATATGCTGCATTTGGTAAGATCATCGAAGGAATGGATATTGTAAATAAGATTGCTGAGACAGATACAGACTACAGTGACAGACCGCTTGATGAGCAGAAGATGAAAAAAGTAACCGTTGATACAATGGGAACAGAGTATCCGGAACCGGAAAAAGCATAAGAAAAACATAAAAAAAAGAAACGAAACAGCAGAATCATAGCAACTTCCAACACATATGACGCGGAGGAAAATAAAAGATGGAAATGATCCAGACAGAAAAATTAGTATATGAATATGAAAAACGTGATGAAGAAGGCAATGTGATTGGAACATCGCGTGCTATTGATGAAGTGGATATTGAAGCAAAAGAAGGACAGTTTATAGCAGTTCTCGGACACAATGGTTCCGGTAAATCAACGCTTGCGAAGCATTTAAACGCAATTTTAGTTCCGACAGAAGGTTCCGTATGGGTGAATGGAAAGAATACAAGTAATCCAGAAGAACTCTGGGACGTAAGACAGTCGGCAGGAATGGTGTTTCAGAATCCGGATAATCAGATCATCGGTACTGTAGTAGAAGAAGATGTAGGATTTGGTCCGGAAAATCTGGGAGTTCCGACAGATGAGATCTGGCAGCGTGTAGAAGAAAGCCTGAAAGCAGTTGGAATGATCGAGTACAGACATCATTCTCCGAATAAGCTTTCCGGTGGACAGAAGCAGAGGGTTGCAATTGCAGGGGTTGTAGCAATGGAACCCAAATGCATCGTTATGGATGAGCCAACGGCGATGCTTGATCCGGTTGGAAGAAAAGAAGTCTTAAAGACGGTCCACAAACTCAGAAAACAGAAGAATGTTACAGTAATTCTGATTACGCATTATATGGAAGAAGTAGTAGATGCGGATAAGATCTTTGTAATGGATCACGGCAAAGTTGTGATGGAGGGAACTCCGAAAGAGATATTCTCAAGGGTGGATGAGCTTAAGAGCTATCGCCTGGATGTACCACAGGTGACAATCCTGGCAGATGAACTTCGAAAACGTGGACTGGATATTCCAAAAGGAATCTTAAGAAAAGAAGAACTGGTAGAAGCAATTACGCATTTACAACAATAGAACATTTGATGTGAGAAATGGTGAGAAGAAATGACAGACATTGCAATTAAGATAGAACATTTGAATTATGTATACAGTCCAGGGACTGCATACGAAAAACATGCACTCAAAGACATTTGCCTGGAGATTCCACACGGTGAATTTGTGGGAATCATCGGTCATACCGGATCGGGAAAATCGACTCTGATCCAGCATCTGAACGGACTTGTGAAAGCAACGGACGGTGCGCTGTATTATAATGGAGAGAACATTTACCAAAATGGATATGATATGCGTGCACTCCGTAATCAGGTAGGACTGGTGTTCCAGTATCCGGAGTATCAGTTGTTCGAGATTGACGTACTGACAGATGTGTGTTTTGGACCGAAAAACCAGGGGCTGAGCAAAGAAGAGTGTGAAAAGCGTGCGTTGGAAGCACTGAAACTGGTAGGATTGAAAGAAAAATATTATAAATCTTCTCCGTTCGAGCTCTCGGGCGGTCAGAAACGAAGAGTAGCGATCGCAGGAGTTCTGGCAATGCGTCCGAAAGTGCTGGTTCTTGACGAGCCGACGGCGGGACTTGATCCAAAGGGAAGAGATGACATTCTGGATCAGATCGCATACCTGCATAAGCAGAGTGATATGACGGTCATTCTGGTATCACATAGTATGGAAGATATTGCAAGATATGCAGACCGGATCATTGTGATGAACAAAGGGTCTGTAATGTATAATGGTGCGCCGAAAGAGGTATTTGCACATTATCAGGAACTGGAAAAAATCGGACTTGCAGCTCCGCAGGTGACGTATATCATGCATGATCTGAAAGAAAAAGGTTTACCAGTCAAGGTAAATGTAACGACTGTAGAAGAAGCGGCAGATGAGATTATGCAGGCACTGGAGAAGAAGATATGATAAGAGATATTACAATCGGACAATATTATCCGGCAAAGAGTGTATTACACAGATTAGATCCAAGAGTGAAACTGGTGGGGACGCTGTTATATCTGATTTCATTGTTTTTATTCAACAGCATTCCGGGATATGTGATGACAACATTGTTCTTGATCATTATTATTAAAATGTCAAGAGTTCCGTTTTCCTTTATTGTAAGGGGATTGAAACCAGTCATCATGCTTCTGATGATTACAGTGTTGTTCAATCTGTTTCTTACAAGAGACGGGGCAGTACTGTTTCACGCGTGGATCTTCACGATTACAGAAGGGGGATTAAGGACTGCGGTATATATGGCAATTCGTCTGATCTACCTGATCATCGGCTCGTCGCTTATGACATTTACAACGACTCCGAACGAGCTGACAGATGGAATCGAAGAGTTACTTGGACCACTGAACAAGATCCATGTTCCGGTACATGAGATTGCGATGATCATGTCGATTGCACTCCGCTTTATTCCAATCCTTCTGGAAGAGACCGATAAGATCATGAAAGCACAGATCGCAAGAGGAGCTGATCTGGAAAGCGGTAATATGATTCAGAAAGCAAAGAGTATGATACCGATTCTGGTTCCGTTGTTCGTATCGGCATTCCGAAGAGCCAATGATCTGGCAATGGCGATGGAAGCGAGATGTTACCGTGGCGGCGAAGGACGCACAAAGATGAAACCGTTAAAATATCATAAAGAAGACAGAATGGCATATATTACTGTAATTGCTTATGTGATTTTGGTGGTGGTGATCGGAAGATGCGTGCCGGTGCATATTTGGGTGTTTTAAAATGTATACAGGGACGGAGGAATTAAAAAACCTCCGTCCCAAATTTATGTAATCTTGTTACTAAAAAATAATTGTATCAGATTGTGTGGAGGTCATCATGAAAAGAATCAGAATATTCGTAGCATATGATGGAACTAATTACTGCGGCTGGCAGGTCCAGCCAAATGGAGTTACGATTGAAGAAAAACTGAATAAATCATTAGCAAGACTTACCGGGGAAGAAATCAGAATTATCGGGGCAAGCAGGACTGATTCAGGGGTACACGCACTGGGAAATGTAGCGGTATTCGATACAGAATCTTCCATTCCGCCTGAGAGATTTGCGTATGCATTGAACCAGAGGCTTCCGGAAGATATTGTAGTAGTAAGGTCCGATGAAGTTCCGGCAGACTGGCATCCGAGATATCAGGAGAATATTTCAAAGACTTATGAATATCATATATACAATGCGGCGGTACCAAATCCGTTAAAGACAAGATATTGTACGTTCGTATCGTTTCCAATGGATGTTGAGGCTATGCGTGCCGGTGCAAAATATTTGGTTGGAGAACATGATTTTGTAAGCTTCTGTAATATCAGAACGAATACGCAGGATACCGTCCGGACGGTGTATGATTTGATAATTGAGAAAAAAGACGATGAAATCGTGCTTCGTATTACAGGAAATGGTTTCCTTTATAATATGGTTCGTATTATTGCGGGAGTCCTGATCCGCGTTGGCAGAGGATTCTATACTCCGGAAAAGGTAAAGGAAATTCTGGATGCAAAAGTTCATACTTCAGAGGGAGCGACGGCACCACCGAATGGGCTTGTGCTTATGAAGATAGATTATAATTAATCTTCTATACAAGAAAGTTATTGGTAAAAATAGATTATAAATATCAATGAAAGGTCGGAAATTTGGACAATACACAGAAAATAATCGGAATAACGTACAAAATAAAAATAATGCCATCAAAAGTTAAGAATATGTTAAGATATACCTGTCTGACATGAATTTGACAAAGTCGGACGGAAGGAGAGAATTTATGGAAATGTTATTGTACCTTGTTCCGGTATTTGGAATTCTTGGACTTCTTTTTGCAGCTTATCTGGCAGCAAGAGTAGGAAGACAGGACGCCGGAAACGACAGAATGAAAGAAATTGCCGCTGCTATCAGTGACGGTGCGCAGGCATTTCTGACAGCAGAGTATAAGATTCTGATCATCTTCGTTGCTGTATTATTTATACTCATCGGAGTAGGAATCGGGAACTGGATCACTGCTGTATGCTTCGTAGTAGGAGCTCTGTTCTCTACGCTTGCAGGTTACTGTGGAATGAAAGTAGCTACTAAGGCAAATGTAAGAACTGCAAATGCAGCAAAAGAAAAAGGAATGAACAAAGCACTCTCAATTGCATTCTCCGGTGGAGCTGTAATGGGTATGTGTGTAGCTGGTTTTGGTGTGTTTGGTGTCAGCATGATTTACATTCTGACTAAAAACGTTGATATTATTACAGGATTTAGTTTAGGAGCTTCTTCAATCGCTCTGTTTGCCCGTGTTGGTGGTGGTATCTATACAAAAGCTGCTGACGTAGGAGCTGACCTTGTAGGTAAAGTGGAAGCTGGTATTCCGGAAGATGACCCGCGTAACCCGGCCGTTATTGCTGACAATGTAGGAGATAACGTAGGTGACGTTGCAGGTATGGGAGCAGACCTTTTTGAGTCTTATGTAGGAGCACTCGTTTCTGCACTGACACTTGGAATCGTGTATTATAAAGCTGAGGGAGCAATCTTCCCGCTTCTGATCGCAGGACTCGGACTGGTTGCATCTATCCTTGGAACATTCTTTGTAAAAGGTGATGAGAATTCAAATCCACACAAAGCATTAAAGACTGGTTCTTATGTAGCAAGTGCACTGGTACTGATCGTATCTTGTGTACTCAGTAAAGTATTCTTCGGAGACTTTAAGGCAGCAATCGCTATCGTAGCTGGTCTGATCGTAGGACTTCTGATCGGTATCATCACAGAAGTATATACGTCCGGAGATTACAAATCAGTAAAAGAAATCGCAGAACAGTCAGAGACTGGATCTGCAACAACCATCATCAGTGGTCTCGCAGTAGGTATGAAATCTACAGCAATCCCGATCCTTTTGATCTGCGTTGGTATCTTTATTGCTTACCAGACATGCGGACTTTACGGTATCGCGCTTGCCGCTGTAGGAATGCTTTCTACAACAGCCATCACAGTAGCTGTAGATGCTTATGGACCGATCGCTGACAATGCCGGTGGTATTGCAGAGATGTCCGAGCTTGATCCACACGTTCGTCAGATCACTGACAAACTGGATGCCGTTGGTAACACAACAGCAGCTATGGGTAAAGGTTTTGCTATCGGATCTGCAGCCCTGACAGCACTTGCTCTGTTCGTATCTTACGCAGAAGCAGTACATCTTAAGTCAATTGATATCCTTGACTCACGTGTAATCATCGGAATGCTGATCGGTGGAATGCTTCCGTTCTTGTTCTCAGCTATGACAATGTCATCTGTATCAAGAGCAGCATACCAGATGATCGAAGAAGTAAGACGTCAGTTCAAGACAATGCCTGGAATCATGAAGGGTACAGAAAAACCAGATTACAAGTCATGCGTTGCAATCTCAACAACAGCAGCATTAAAAGAAATGTTGGTTCCTGGTGTCATGGCAGTACTTGCACCGCTGGTAGTCGGAATCCTTCTTGGACCTTCTGCGCTTGGCGGACTTCTTGCAGGAGCACTTGTAACAGGTGTTATGATGGCAATCTTCATGTCTAATGCAGGTGGAGCATGGGATAACGCTAAGAAATACATTGAAGATGGAAACCACGGTGGAAAAGGAAGCGAGGCTCATAAAGCAGCTGTAGTTGGAGACACTGTAGGTGATCCGTTCAAAGATACATCAGGACCATCTATCAACATCCTGATCAAACTGATGACAGTTGTATCACTGGTATTTGCACCACTGTTCCTGTCAATCGGCGGATTATTATAAGAACATTTTAGAATAATCATAAAAAGCAGACGATATCTGTACCATCCGGTACAGATATCGTTTTTTACTCTACTATGTGTACAAGAAGAAATTGTCTGCAATCCAAATATCTATAATGAGCAGCAGGCAGCAGAGTTTGCGGGTGATTTATAAAAAGTTGAGAAAAATATTAGAATTGGGGACTGGCAACCACCCGCTGTTTGTGATAATATATGTGTCGGGACTTTTATTAATTTTGAAAATAGATAGAAAAGAGGCAATAAACATGACAAAAGTAGATATTATTTCAGGATTCCTCGGAGCAGGAAAAACTACATTTATCAAAAAGCTGCTCAGTGATGTATGGGCAGGAGAGAAACTTGTGCTGATCGAGAATGAATTTGGCGAGATCGGTATCGATGGCGGATTCTTAAAAGATGCAGGAATCGAGATTACAGAGATGAACTCAGGATGCATCTGCTGTACACTGGTTGGTGACTTCAGCAAAGCTCTGGTAAAAGTATTAGATGAGTATCATCCGGACCGTGTAATCATTGAGCCATCAGGAGTTGGAAAATTATCTGACGTAGCAAGAGCAATTGAAGCTGTAGAAAAAGATGCGGACATTGAAATTGACGGAAGAATCACAGTTGTAGATGGTAAAAAGGCAAAAATGTACATGAAGAACTTTGGAGAATTCTTCAAAGATCAGGTAGAGCATGCGTCAACAATCGTAGTAAGCCGTACACAGATGATGACAGATGAAAAAGTAGAAGAATGCGTACACACACTTCGTGAAGAAAATGCAGAAGCAACGATCATCTCTACACCATGGGATGAGCTTGGCAAAGAGGCAATCAGTCATGCACTGACAAAGGGTGCTGAGATTGAGAGCCTGTTTGAAGATCATGAAGATCACGATCATGATCACGACCATTGTGACCATGATCACCATGACCACGATCATCATGACCATGATCACGATTGCTGCTGTGGACACGATCACGATCATCATCACCATCATCATGCAGATGATGTGTTTACAAGCTGGGGCAAAGAGACTGTTCATAAATATACCGAAGAAGAACTGGATTATCTGCTGAAGGCACTGTCAGAGACAACATCTTACGGAACAATTCTTCGTTCCAAAGGTATTATCCAGATGACAGACGGATCATGGAAACAGTTCGATTTAGTACCGGAAGAGTACGAAGTAAGAGAAGGACAGCCGGACTACACAGGACGTATCTGTGTAATCGGAACAGACCTGAAAGAGGACGACCTTCTGAAATTATTCCACGTATAGGATACTAATAATTGGCTCCATATTATTATGGAGCCAAAAATCACAATATAACCATAAAAGAAAGAGGTGCGAGTATGGCAACACCTATGTTTATCGTTACGGGATTCTTAGACAGTGGTAAGACAACCATGATCAAGGATACCCTGATGGAACAGGAATGGATTGAACCGGGACTTACACTGTTACTTCTCTGTGAAGAAGGAGAAGAAGAGTATCCGGAAGAATATTTAAAAGAAAAAAATATGGCAGTTCTGAAAATCGAAGAATTTGACCAGTTGAACACTGTATTTTTCAAAAACTGTGAAAGAAACTATCATCCGGCACAGATTATCATTGAGTACAATGGAATGTGGAAGCTGGAGGATCTGCTTTCAATCAGATACCCGAGAAGTTTCGAACTTCAGGGAGTATACTCTACCGTAAATGGTACAACACTGGATATGTATCTGATGAATATGAGAAATATGCTGATGGAACAGCTCACAGAGTCTGAGCTGATCGTTGTTAACAGATGTGCAGATAGTGTTAACAGATCCGGATTCAGACGTGCACTGAAGGTACAGAATCCGATGGCACAGCTGATCTTCGAAGATATGCAAGGCAAGATCATCGAGCCATCCGAAGAAGATCTCCCATATGATGTAAAAGGAGATAAGATCGTACTGGATGATGTTGATTTTGGTGTGTGGTATGTGGATGCATATGATCATCCGGAATTATATCTGCATAAAGAAATCGACTTCAAAGGACAGATCTTCCGCCCGAAGGGAATGCCGGACAATATGTTCGTTCCGGTCAGAGAGATCATGACATGCTGCGCGGAAGATGTACGTTATTACGGATATCCATGTAAAGCAGAAAAGAAGATCGATGTAAAAGCAAAATCCTGGATGCAGATCCGTGCAAGGTTCGAGTACGAGGCAGTAAGTTCCTTTGGAAATAAACAGCCGGTACTGTACCTGATCGATATGGAACCAGCCGCAGAGCCGGAAGATAAGGTTGTGTATTTAGGGTAATTGGGATTTAATTCAGAAAGGCACGACGACCCGGACCTGCATAAAAAGTAGGAAGCCGTTCCTGTTCAGGTTCCGTCGGCGGGAAATACTAAAGCGTCAAAATTATGCTAAAAACGGGCTTCCGAAATTTGCAACTCGCCATTCGGCTCAAACAGGCAAATTTCGAAAACCCAACGCATAATTTTGACGCTTAACTATTTCCAACACCTTCTTCACATTCACTGGAACGGCTTTCTACTTTTTATTCCGTGTGTGTCGAATACCTTAAGAATGAAATGGCAAGTGCGTAACCGTAGTGGCCTTCACCGGGTTACACTTCCGGGCATTTTATTTATTAACATTCGCTGCCAGTCACGACTTGAAGGAAACAATAGATAAGGATTATTGTGAATGTGGAATGCCGTTAGAAACAGTTAGAGAGTCAGAAGCACCGTTAAAGGAACGAAGCGAACGTGTTTGAGGCGAACGCCGAGTTTGAGCGTAGTTCCTTTGCTTTTAGGTGATTCTGACTCTCTTAGTGTTTCTTATGGTATGGAACGGAACCTGAACAAGAAGCCTTATCTATTGTTTCCGTCAAGGACTGAGAGGCCGTTTCTCCAGTTAATAAATTAAATACCAAGCTTATTTTATATCAGAATATACGATGTTTCCTCCGCAGATCGTATATTTCACCTTACCGGTAAGTTCCTCTCCGGTAAATGGTGAGTTTGATGATTTGGAAGCATATTCTTTCGGGATCCATGTTTCATCAGGGTCAAATATAACAAAGTCTGCATCTGCACCTTCCTGAATTGTTCCGTAAGGCAGATGGTATAGCTTTGCCGGGTTCACTGTCATTTTTTCCAGAAGTTGTATCATGGTCAGATATCCGGGCTTTACAAGGTTGGTGATACCGAGTGCAAGGGAGGTCTCGAGACCGATAATGCCGCTTGGGGCTTCTGTGATCGGTTTGGATTTTTCTTCTGTGCTGTGTGGGGCATGATCCGTAGCAATCAGGTCAATAGTTCCATCAGCGAGTCCTGCAATAATCTGCTGGCGGTCATTTTCCGTACGAAGCGGCGGATTCATCTTTGCCAGCGTGCCATGTTCCAAAACAGCGTCTTCTGTTAAGGAGAAGTGGTGCGGTGTTGCCTCAGCGTGTAATTTTGCCCCCAGTTTTTTGTATGTACGGATCAGATCAATCGATACACCGGAACTGATATGCTGGATTACAACATCTGCACCGGAACGGAGCGCCAGAAGACAGTCTCTTGCCACCAGTGCTTCTTCGGCAATGGATGGAGAACCGTAGATGCCGAGTGCATCGGATACTTTGCCATGATTGATCCCATTGTTGCGGATAAAAGCCGGATCTTCTTCGTGAAGACTGATCGGAACGTTTAACTTTGCGGCATTTTTCATCGCCTGATAGCAGAACTCAGCATTCAGAAGAGGGATGCCGTCATCGGTAAATCCGCATGCCCCGGCTTCTTTTAATGCAAGCATGTCTACTTCGTCCCGGCCCCTTTAATGAACGGGAGATTGCAGCAGCCTGGAAGATACGGATATCTTCTTTGGAAGCACGTGCAAGATTATCTTTTAGGGTGTCTGTATTATCGACCGTAGGGGATGTATTCGCCATACAGATTACAGTAGTAAACCCGCCTTTTGCAGATGCCTTTGCTCCTGTATGGATATCTTCTTTATATGTAAATCCCGGATCACGGAAATGTACATGTGTATCGATGAGTCCCGGTCCGACAACGAGTCCTCCGGCTTCTAGAATCTCCTCGGAATCTTCTGAAATTTCAGGTGCGATTCTTGCAATTTTTCCGTTCTTCACCAGTATATCCATATGCTCGGACAGACCAGATGCAGGATCTACTACAAGTCCATGTTTGATGATCATGATAAATTTCCTCCTTAAAAATCTGATGTTAAAATACAGTAAATATTATAAATGTAGTATAATGTATTGGAAATGGGCTTGTCAATTAAGAGACATGGAACAGGAAAGCTGAATATATGAGAAATAAAAGGAGCACGTAGAACAGAAATGGGATTTAAACGTTTGGAAAAAAATTTGATCGATATTATAAAAGAAGAACAGGCAAAACTTGGATTTCGGAAAGAAGAGATCCGTTTGTATTATCCATTGATTTCCCTCAATCATTTCTTTGAGGCGGATGACGATGTGGATGAGATGCAGACACGTCTGGAACAGTTCCCGGAAGAAGTAAAGAAAAAACTCGGAGATATCTGTGTGACGCACAAAAAAGACAGATTCTGCCTGCATATTCCGGAACAGGGAAGTGTCTATGTACATGAACATACGGCAGAAAATGAATTCATCAAAAAGCTGGTGGAGCTGATGATGAATCACGGAATCAAAAAAGAAGATATCCTTGCGATATTTCAGAAAGAGGCAAAAGATATCAGGGTGGGAGATATGCACAACGGAGAATTTGACTTTTGGGTAAGATTTCCGGAAGAAAATGAGGACGAATACTATTACTGCTTTAAGGACGAAGGGTGTCATATGATCTATCACCGTTTTTTGCCGGAAGATTATGCAGATTTCGGATTCTGAAAGGCAGTCGGAAAAGAATAAAAATACAGATGCAGACAGGAATTATAATTATAACTTATAAATGCTGCCTGCATTTTTAATTATAAAATATCTTGCTATATGTAAAGATTCATGATAAGCTATACTACATCGTGCTAAAGCGAAGACGTGCTAAAGCGATTTGGGTGAGGATTTATTCTCAAAATAATGACAATTGCTTTGACGAATTTGCTGCAATGCGATTACGTTATCATAAAAAACTCAGGAGAGTCTTTTCGTAATGAAATGAAAAGCGCCGAAGGTGTAAGCAGAAAACAGATCTGCAAATCTCTCAGGCAAAAGGATGGAGGAATGAATTATGGGAATTTTGGGACGTATTGACACTTTTATCACATGGTTTGACGGAGTCGTATGGGGACTTCCGTTAATCATCTTAATTCTGGTCACAGGAATTTTTCTGACTGTGCGCTTGGGCCTTCTTCAGGTAAGGTATCTTGGGAAAGCGTTAAAATTCATGGTGAAAAATGAAGAAGATGGACACGGAGAAGTAACTAGCTTTGGAGCTCTTTGTACCGCATTATCGGCAACAATCGGTACCGGTAATATCGTCGGTGTGGCAACTGCAATTTCTGCAGGTGGACCGGGAGCGTTATTCTGGATGATCCTGACAGCATTTTTAGGAATGGAAACAAAGTATTCAGAAGGTCTTCTGGCAGTAAAATACCGTACGATCGATGAAGACGGGCATGTACTTGGCGGACCATTCTATTATATTGAGAATGGAATGGGTGTAAAGTTCAGATGGCTTGCAAAGATATTTGCATTCTTTGGAGCAGGAGTTGGATTATTCGGAATCGGTACATTTACACAGGTGAATGGTATCTCATCTGCAGTCCGTAACTTTTTTGATCCGAACATGGCACATACAGTAGCATTATTTGGAAATGATTATTCATGGGCAACTGTAATATCCTGTCTGGTACTGACGGTATGTGTCGGAATGGTTGTATTAGGTGGAATCAAGAGAATTGCAAAAGTATCTGAGATCGTCGTTCCGTTCATGGCGGTTCTGTATGTAGTATTAGCAGTCATTATCATGGTGACAAATATTACCGCAATTCCGGCAGCTATTGTAACAATTGTAAAATCAGCATTTACCGGAAGCGCACTGGCCGGTGGTGCAATGGGAAGTATGATCGTAGCAATGCAGAAAGGTATTGCCAGAGGAATCTTCTCGAATGAATCCGGACTTGGAAGCGCACCGATCGCAGCGGCTGCAGCACAGACCAAAGAACCTGCAAGACAGGGACTGGTGTCAATGACCGGTACATTTATTGATACGATCGTAATCTGTACGATGACAGGACTTTCTATTGTCATAACAGGAACATGGAATACGGGACTGGAAGGTGTGGAAATTACGACAGCGGCCTTCCAGAAGGGACTTCCGTTCCCGTCGGTTGTGGCATCCTTTGCATTGATGATTTGTCTGGTATTCTTTGCATTTACAACGATTCTTGGATGGGATTATTACGGAGAACGATGCCTGGAATATCTGTTTAATAAGAATATGAAAGCTGTAAGAGCGTATAGATGGCTTTATATTATATGTGTATTCATCGGACCATATATGACGGTTGCGGCAGTATGGAATATCGCAGATATCTTCAATGCATTGATGGCAATCCCGAATCTGATAGCCTTGCTTGCGCTCAGCAAAGTCATAGTAAAAGAAACGAAAGCATTTACGGAAAAGCTGAATGTGGAAGAGAAGAATCAGAGAATTCTCAAAGGAATGAATGCAGAGAATGCATAATAGAATATAAGTTCTGTAGAGCATATGGTGATAAAATACAGGGATTTTGGTATAAGAAGCAGAATCCCTGTATTTATTTTTGTCCTCTTATTTTGATAGAAAAA
>ENA-OPZZ01001261-OPZZ01001261.1-human-gut-metagenome-genome-assembly--contig:-NODE-1261-length-16168-cov-7.996447_pt1 | contig 16168 bp, 15 predicted proteins | sample MGYA00242487_ERZ504511 | MGnify/ENA primary metagenome ERZ504511 (study PRJEB26092, sample SAMD00036241) | human gut metagenome | host: Homo sapiens | study: EMG produced TPA metagenomics assembly of... | reverse complement strand
TCTTTGACATCGATGGTCTTCTGCTTTTTCTTTGCTTCCTTCTCTTTTCTCGCAAGCTCATAACGATATTTACCATAATCAATGATCTTGCATACCGGTGGTTTTGCCTGAGGGGCAATTTTTACCAGGTCAAGTCCTGCTGCCTGGGCTTTAAACATCGCTTCCTTAGCGGACATGATGCCAAGCTGTTCTCCGTCCGATCCGATCAAGCGTACCTCTTTGTCTCTGATCTGTTCATTAATCATTAAATTGCTAATTGTAGTGCACCTCCATACCTTAGATAGACTTTCATAACTTCTCGTCGCCCTCATTGTCATCTACGCAGAAAAAAATGCGTGGACAAAATCCACACTCTGTTATCACACCCACTGACAGAATCTGCCCCTGGTCACTGTGTAATATAAACCCAAGTCGCAATCATAATACGCTGAGGTGAGAGTGGAACTCTGCTTTGTTTTCTTACGTACTCATATAAATTATCACGTTTCACCCCGTAAGTCAAGTACTTTTTATATAATGTCAAGTTATTTTTTATACATATTTTTATTTTTTCCGGGCATCCTTATTCTGTAGAAGGTCAAGAGCAGAAATCTGTTCTGGCCCAATAATAATACCAACCAAAGGAGGATATCAAAATTATGACTATTCTGAAATGTTCAGCAGCAAACTGTATTTACAACAAGGACCAGCTCTGTTCCAGAGGTAATATTGACATCAATGGTAAAAATGCAGCTTCCCCCAATGAAACCAACTGCGACAGTTTCCAGGAACGTTCCGGCAGTTCTGTGACTGACCGCTACAGCTGCGGCTGTGGCTGTGAGAAAATTCAGATTGACTGTCAGGCCCACAATTGCACCTATAACAGTGACTGTAAATGTACAGCCTCTTCTATTCAGGTAGAGGGTTCCGGTGCCCACAGCTCTGCTGATACAAAATGCAGCACTTTCCAGTACCTCTGATTTTTTCCGAAAAAATACAAAAAGGCATGTCCCATCAGACATGCCTTTGCATTTCTCATATGATTATCTGTTTTTCAGGAAATCCGGAATCTGAATATCTTTTTCTGAACTGTGCTGGAAGGTGTCTTCGTTGTTCCGAATGGTGTTGCATTCATAGTCGGAAGACTGAAGCTCGGCATATTCAGAGTAGGTGCAGCAGTTGTTGAAGCAGCTGTACTGCTAGCTCCTAATGGCTGGGAAGAAGGTCTTCTTGCACCAAAGGAAGAAGCTGTGCTTCTTTTTCCGAAAGGGGCTGCCTGAAGATTCTCATCATTCAGACCTGTGGCAATTACTGTAATTCTGCAGTAATCAGCAACAGTATCATCATACATAGCACCAAAGATAATATTTGCGTCCTCTCCGGTAAGCTCCTGTACATAGCTTGCTGCATCATTTGCATCCATAAGAGAGATGTCTCCGGAGATATTAATGATTACATGAGTAGCACCCTTGATGGTAGTTTCCAGAAGAGGTGAGGATACAGCCTGCTGAACAGCTTCCATAGCCTTGTCATCTCCTCTTGACTCACCGATACCGATGTGGGCAATTCCCTTATCTGTCATAACTGTCTGAACATCCGCGAAGTCAAGGTTGATCAGTGCCGGCAGATTGATCAGGTCTGTAATGCCCTGTACTGCCTGCTGAAGAACCTCATCAGCTTTCTTCAGAGCCTCCGGCATGGTTGTCCGGCGGTCTACAACTTCCAGTAATTTATCGTTTGGAATAACGATCAGTGTGTCAACTGCTTTCTTCAGATTCTCAATACCTGCAAGGGCATTGTTCATACGTGTTCTTGCCTCAAAACGGAAAGGCTTGGTAACTACGCCGACTGTCAGGATACCCATTTCCTTCGCTGCAGCAGCGATTACAGGTGCAGCACCTGTTCCGGTTCCGCCACCCATACCACAGGTAACGAACACCATGTCTGCGCCCTCCATTAACTGTTTCACTTCTTCAATGCTCTCTTCTGCAGCTTTCTGCCCAACCTCAGGCTGTGCTCCTGCACCAAGTCCCTTAGTTATCTTTTCGCCAATCTGAAGTACAGTTGGAGCTTTGCACAGAGTTAAAGCCTGCTTATCAGTATTAACACCTACAAACTCTACTCCGCCGATGGCCTCTTCCACCATTCTGTTTACTGCATTATTTCCGGCTCCACCTACACCGATCACTATGATCTTGGCAGATGATTCAGCCTCGTTTGACATAATCTCTAACAACGTACTTCCTCCTTTATTTATACCTGATATCCTTTTCAGTGATTTATATCAAAGTTACATATAGATATATCATATATTTTTTTTGGGAATTAATCAACCATTAATTTTGTTTTTTTATACTTTTTTCACTCTTTTTCGGCAATTCCGGTAAATATGTTGTATCAGTGTACGGAGCCTTCTCTGATCTCAAAGTTTCCATATACTATCAATATCCCTCAGAATCATCCCCCTGATAATCACTGTTATCTTCTGTATAATCACCATATCCATCTGAATCATCTGAGTTTCCGTCGTCATATGATGAATCACTTTCTCCATCTTCTGAAGTTTCAGAACTCTGGTCATCTGCGGAACTTTCATCTCCTGAACCGTCTCCCGACTCATCAGATGCCGCATCCAGAGATTCCTGTGTAGGCTTCGGTCCCACATAATTACCGGATTCGTCATACTCACCTGCTCCGGTATAATCCCCTTCCTCATCATAACCGCCATTCCAGTTCTCAATTGCTTCCTCAAGAGCAGTCTTCGGTTTTGCACCTACATAATTACCATCCTCGTCATACTCGCCGTCTCCGGTATAATTGCCATCTTCATCATAACCGCCATTCCAGTTCTCAGCAGTAACTTCTTCCTGTTCCAGTTCTTCTTCAAAGGTATTGGACTCCGTAGCCACACTCTCCATATGAAGAATACCTTTTTTTCCCTGAATTTTGGGCAGAATCGCTATCACTCGGTTCATCTTCTCTTCCAGATCAGCATCTTTTCCAAGCTGAACAGTTATATCCCCATAGATGAGGCTGATAGAATAGCTGCTGTCAAACTGGATATGATCGGGGATCATATCATTTTTCTGAAAGATTGTAGACAATGCTACAGCTGTATTCAGTACAGTATCTCCTTTAATATCCAGTTTCTCATCCATCACGATGCTGTTCACCTGAATTCCGTCAAAATACGGAACCGTCTCATCTCTGTTCTGAGAACCCTCCACAAAAATGCCATTTCTGTCAAAATAAATGTAACTGTCAAGATATCGGATGCATCCGACTGTTTTTTTCTCTTTTACGCTGATACAGATGGTATTTCGGTTCAGCTGGGTAACTTTAAATGCATCTACATATGCAATGTCCTCTGTATTTGTAGTGCTGTAGAGCAGTGGTGCAAGGACCGAATTGGAAGCCATCGGTCCCCGAAGCACCATATTCTTTACTTCTTCGTCTGTATAATGGGAAGTTCCCCTCACCTCAACAGTATCTACTTTATAATAGGAAAAAAATACTATCACAGCGACCATAACTCCGGCGCCTATCATACCTGCCAGCATCTTCTTCGTCCTTTTGCTCATAGGAGGTCTTTTCCCATAATTACTTTCTCTCATAAATCCTCAAATCCTCTGTCCCCGGCTGCCATATTCTGCAGCCCAAAGTCCGTAAATCTTCACAGATATGCTCATAGCCCCTGCTGATAAACCCGGCTCCTGTAACACAGGTTTCTCCCTCTGCCATAAGTGCGGCAATGAGCAGGGCTGCACCACCTCTGAGATCTCCTGCCTGTACCTGTGTTCCCTTAAGAGTTTTTCCCCCTCTTATGATTGCCTGGTTTCCGCTTACGGAAATATCTGCGCCCATTTTTTTCATCTGAAAAGCACTGCCAAATCTCCGGTCAAAAATATTTTCCCGTATGGTACTCTGTCCCTGCGCACCTGTCAGCACCGCCATCAACGGAGCCTGCAGATCTGTGGGAAAACCCGGATAAATTTCTGTTTCTACTAAAACAGCCGGTCTGACAGCATTCTTTCCATTGACCTCTAGTGTACCACCATTTACTTGATATTGTCCACCTATTTTCCGATATACTTCCATAAACGACTGCAGCTCCTCCACAGGTACATCATGAAGAATAATCTTACTTCTTGCTGCCGCAGCCGCACACAGATAGGTACCTGCAACAATACGATCCGGAGGAATACGGTAGTCTCCGCCTTTCAGTTCATCCACTCCTCTGATCGTAATTTCACCGGTTTCTTCTCCTTCTATCAGTGCTCCCATTGTTTTCAGATATCTGCAGAGCCAGAAAACCTCCGGTTCTTTCGCACAATTATAAAGATGTGTTACACCTTTTGCAAGAACTGCTGCCAGTATTGCCTGTTGAGCAGCTCCCACACTCGATTTCGGAAACACAATATCCTGCCCTTCAAATCTGACACATTCTCCATCCAGGCCTGATGCATTTTCCCGGACATCCGCGCCAAGTGCTCTCAGTGCCATAAGATGGAAATCTATTGGTCTTTTCCCGATTGTACATCCGCCCGGATACCCTATCCTGCATTTTCTGTTTCTTGCAAGCACCGCACCTGCCAGAATGATCGAAGAACGCATTCTGCCTGTATAGACTGCAGGAATTTCTGTTCCGTCTGCGCAGGAACAATCCAGATAAAGATCGTGATCGTCCCACCAGGTCACTGCACCAAGACTTTTCAAAATCTCTTCCATACAAAAAACATCTGAAATTCTGGGACATCCCCTCAGAATGCTTAGTCCTCTGTGCATCAGAGATGCGGCTATCATTGGAAGTGCTGCATTTTTAGATCCCTGTATAAAAATCTCCCCGCTGAGAGATGCTTTACCTGTCACATGGATTTCATCCAACCTTTTGCTCCCAAAGAGTCTCTTACTTTACAGTTTATGGCTTTTTCTATTATATGTTACGCCATTCTGAAACCTGTAATTCAATTTATCCTGTCACATTTCCCAACATTCATCGCAAGTCCCATTTCCCCAAGAAGAAACACTGCCGAAGTTCCTCCATAGCTGATAAAAGGCAGCGTAATGCCTGTATTGGGGATTGTATTGGTCACCACTGCAATATTCAAAATAACCTGAAGAGCCAGATGCCCCATAATTCCACAACAGATAAGAGCTCCGGCCAGATCTTTTGCATGCATGGCAGCCACACCCAGCCGCCACAGAAGCATTGCAAACAGAAAAATCAGAAAGATAGCTCCGGCTGCTCCCATTTCCTCACATATAATCGAAAAAATCATATCATTCTGCGCTTCCGGAACAAATCCAAGTTTCTGCAGACTGTTTCCAAATCCTCTGCCGAATATTCCGCCGCTGCCGATGGCATACAGTCCCTGGATCGTCTGAAATCCTTTTTCATATTTCTCCGGATTTCTCCAGATTGCAAGACGTTCCAGACGATAACTCTCTGCAGCAAGAAAAACAGCTATGAAACCTGCACCTGCGCTGCCAAGCCCGATAAATTCCAGATATCCCGGATTGGATACAAAAATCAGAATTCCACCGATACCCAGAATAATGATCGCTGTACTCAGATTATTTGAACCTACAAGACCAATGATCGGCAGCAGGGTCAATATTGTCCTGCACATAAATCCAAAGCCCATGGTTGCTTTTTTTGTACGCTCGATCTGCCATGCAAGAAAAAGGATTACAGCAACTTTCGCAAACTCTGAAGGCTGAAAAGATAAAGGTCCAAGATTCAGCCATCTTTTTGAGCCGTTGATCTCCTGACCTACAAAAAGTACTGCGCCGGACAAAAACATTGAAATCAGATATGCCACTGGTCCCAGCCTCAGAAAAAAATGATAATCAATGGAAGAAACCATATACATTACTCCCATACCCAATGCTGTGGCAAATAACTGTTTCTTAAAATAACAGGCAGAGTCGCCGAAACGTACTCTGCCATTATATTCACTGGAGCTGAATAATACTGCCAGGCCAAAAATCACAAGCAGTACTATCAGTACCAGCATCGTCATATCTGTTTTTGATAAATCTGTCGCTCTTTTTCGCGCCATCTGTTTCTCCGCAAAATTATCTATAGCCGGTCACTGCAGCTTCGTCTTTCTCTGCCGGACAGCTATAATTCTTACTTATAGATATTCTACAGATTTCTTACATATTCCTTGAACATATCTCCACGCTGTTCATAGTTATCAAACTGTCCCCAGCTTGCACATGCGGGAGAAAGCAAAACAGCATCTCCAGGCTGTGCTTTCTCCTCACATACCTTTACTGCCTCTTTCAGATCTTCGCAGAGGATGATGTCATGGAAACCATGTTTCTCAGCAGCTTCTTTGATTTTCTCCTTTGTCTGACCGATCAGCACCAGATAACGTACCTTTCCGTCAAATGCCTCAATCCATTCATCATAACCGGACTGTTTATCATAACCGCCGCCGATCAGAAGTGTCGGACGGTTCATTGCCTGGATTCCTTTAATTGCCGCATCCGGGTTAGTTCCTTTGGAATCATTATAATATACAACGCCTTTTTTCTCTGTCACATATTCGATTCTGTGTGCAACAGCTGTAAATTCACAGATGCTCTTACGGATGCTGTCCAAGGATACTCCATCGTAGTAAGCCATTGCAACTGCGGCCATAACATTCTCAAAATTGTGTTTTCCAAGAAGCTTCAGATCTTCTGTCTTAACTACTTCGATTTCTTTTTCTCCGTCCTTCAGGATGATTTTATTTCCATCCAGATAAATTCCCTCATCCAGTTTACGTCCGCTGGAGAAATATACCACTCGTGGAGTCAGATGTTTTCCAAACTCACGCAGAACCTCATCTTCATAATTCAGCACGCATACATCTTCTGTACCCTGATTCTCAGTGATCAGTTCTTTCACACGTATATACTCTTCCATTGTATGATGACGGTTCAGATGGTCCTCTGTAATATTCAGGATTGCAGATACCTTTGGTGCAAACTCATCAATCGTTTCTAGCTGAAAACTGCTGATTTCTGCAACAGTTATAGAATTTGGCTTCATCTCCAGTGCTTTGGAAGTATATGGGGTTCCGATATTGCCGACTACAAAAACAGACTCACGTGCATCCTGCATAATTTTTCCAAGAAGTGCTGTTGTAGTAGTTTTTCCGTTTGTTCCTGTGATGGCAAGCACTTCACCGTCACCTACTCTGTATGCCAGTTCCACCTCTCCCCATACCGGAAGCCCCTGCTCATAAAAACTCTTTACAAGTGGAAGATCTGTCGGTACTCCGGGGCTTAAAACTACCAGATCAAGACTGTCCTGTACTTCTTTCGGAAGTTCTCCTGCATATACAGTGACCGGATATGTCCCATCTGTTTTATGTACAACTGCGTCTTTATCTGTTTCGGCATTTCCGTCATAGATAACCGGAAATGCTCCTACCTTTGCCAGAAGGTCAGATGCTCCGATTCCGCTTTTTCCGGAACCGAATACAAGTACCTTTTTTCCCTGTAATTCCATAATAATTTTCCTCCCTTTTATCAGCATAACGCTGAAATCTGCTTAGCCAAAATCTTACAGTGCCAGCAGTGCGACCATACACATAACCGCTGTAATAACTGAGAATACCGCAACTACACGTGTTTCAGACCATCCGCATAACTCAAAATGATGATGGATCGGTGCCATCTTAAAAATACGCTTTCCATGTGTTGCCTTGAAATAAGTTACCTGAATGATAACGGAAAGTACTTCTATCAGATAGATCAGACCCACAAGCAGGATAAATAACGGCATCTGCATCACATAAGCCGTACCTGCAACAAAACCGCCCAATGCCAGAGAACCTGTGTCTCCCATAAACACTTTTGCCGGATATACATTAAACAACAGAAATCCCATCAGACCTCCCACAACTGCACCTGTAATCGGCTCGATCCCCGATTTCATTCCAATAGAAACTACTGTAAAAAATACTGCAACGATCAGAGTCACACTGGAAGCAAGACCATCCAGACCATCCGTAAAATTAACTCCATTCACAGTACCGATCACAGCAAAGAAAAGAACCGGAACTGCCAACCATCCAAGATTCAGAAAATGTCCGCTCCAGAATGGGATTCTCATAGTCAGTGAGATATCTGTATACTTAACAATATAAAATACAAAAATCGCAGTCAGAACTACCTGAAGTAAAAATTTCTGCCATGGCAGCAGTCCGTCTGAGCGTTTCAGCACAACCTTCAGATAATCATCCAGAAATCCGATAATTCCAAATCCAAGAGTCAGGAACAGTACCGGAATGATCTTCGGATAATCCCCTACATAAAATAATGCAGTTATCGCTGTGGCGATCAGAAAGATCACTCCACCCATTGTAGGTGTTCCTGCTTTCTTTAAATGGGACTGTACGCCCTCTGTTCTTTCTGTCTGGCCCATCTTCAGTCTCCGAAGAAAAGGAATGATGACCGGTCCTAATACAACGCTGATTGCAAAAGAAATCAGCACAGGGATTACAACTTGAAATTCCATCTTACACCTCGTTCATTCTTTCGTTTTTTCCTGAAAGTTTTTTACTTTCAGATTTCTTTTAGTATAAGGCTTTTTTGCTTATTTATCAACCCTGCCTGCGGAATTTCCCTAATTGCCTTCTGCAGAAAAATCAGAAACATCACTTTTTTCAATTCCAAGATATGGCAAGATATTCTCAAAAATACCACGTATCACAGGTGCAGCTACTGTCCCTCCATAATAGATTCCTTTCGGATCATGAATAATACACAGTCCCAGTATCTGCGGATCTTCTGCAGGTGCAAATCCCAAAAAAGAGGAAATATAACGATTTGCACTTCTTGGCAGTGTCTGAGAAGTGGCAGTTTTCCCACCGATGGCATATCCTTCAATTTTGCATTTTTCCGGAGCCCTGAGATACTACTGTTTCCAGGATTTCTCTTATTTCCTTCGAAGTCTCTTCAGAGACAATTCCTTCCTTTACCGGAAAAATCAGTTTCTCACCCTCTGTTCTGTCAGGATTTAACACTGCGACTCCAAAATGCGGTGTCACCCGTCTGCCTCCGTTTATAAGTGAACTTACGGTTGCAGCCAGCTGAACAGGCGTAATCTGAAAAGACTGTCCAAAAGAAACCGTTGCCAGTTCCACTTCTCCCATATTTTTCTTCTGATGCATAATAGTTCCTGCCTCTCCCGGAAGATCTGTCCCGGTTTTATCCAGAAGTCCAAACTGTCTGAAATACTTATAATAACGTTCTACCCCAAGGCGAAGCCCCACCTCTATAAACACAGGGTTACAGGAATTCTGTGCACCTTCCACAAAATTCTGGGATCCATGTCCTGTTCTTTTTGCACAGTGGATTCTGCGATCCTCCACCACTTTATATCCGGGACAATAAAAACGGTCCCCAGGTGAAACAACACCAGCCTCCAGTCCGGCTGCCATGGTGATGATTTTAAATGTGGAGCCCGGTTCATAAGTATCATTCAAACAGGGATTTCTCCACATCTGATTCAGTAATTCCTGCTTTCTTTCTGTATTTGTTTTTCCTGATGCTGTCTGCACTGCCAGTTCACTTTGTTCATTGTGATCTTCCGACGGTATTGTTATCCCGGATTCATTTAACTGCATATTCAGATCATCTGTCAGGGTAAAAGGATCATTCAGGTCAAATTCCGGCACATTGACACATGCATATATTTCGCCGTTCTGTGGATTCATCAGCAGGATAGATACACGTTCTGCCTGCTTTTCCTCCATTACTTTCAAAGCTGACTGCTGCGCAAATTCCTGAATATTTACATCAAGGCTGATCATCAGGCTTTTCCCCTCTATCGGTTTTTCCCTTGTCTCACCCAATTTATCAATTTCCACACCCCTGGCATCTGTTGTTGTCAGGATTTTACCCGGCTGTCCCCTCAGGACTTCTTCATATTTCACTTCCAGACCGATAATTCCCTGATTATCACCTCCCGTAAAGCCAATGACTTTTGAAGCCAGACTTCCACATGGATAGTAACGCTTATAATCCTCATCAACTTTCACCCCTGCCAGACTGCACTCTCTTATCTCATCACCTGTACTTTTTTCCACATTTTGTCTTTACTATTTCTATGGAAGAGATTTTCTCCACTCTTTTTCTCACTTCTGCCTCATCTATTTTCAGTTTTTCAGACAGCAGGGCGATTACTTTTTTCAGGTTCTTTAATCTGACTGTGGATCACAGAGATTGTACATACCGTCCTGTTTGATGCCAGAACTTCTCCCCTTGCATCCAGAATCTCCCCTCTGGCCGCTTTGATCTCTCTCCTCTCTTTCGTGAAGTTCTTTTGCTTTCTTATAATAATAGTCTGATCTGAAACACATAAGATATACCAGTCTTCCGATAAGGCCTGTCATCATTAAAATACAGCAGAGTAATACCACCCATATTTTTCTCTTGTGAAACGTCATATTTTTTTTCATAAAAAAAGCTCCGCAGAGATTGTCATAACAATATATGACCATTCTCTGCGGAGCTATAACTATACGTTTTTATTCCAGACCTGCTTCTTCATTGGTAATACCGTCTGTCTCTTCGTCATTATCCTCAGTCGTCTCAGCTTCATCATCCTCCAGAGGTGCAGGTGCATCAGGATTGGATACTGCATCTCCTGAAGAATCTGCATCCGTACTTCCCGAAGCACTGACAAGATTTGTAGACATCTTATAATTGCCTTCCTCATCCAATATGTGATCTCCATTGGCATCCAGCAGATATCCGTTTTCATCAATCCGGTTTCCATCCCAGTCTATCAGATTGCCATCTGCATCCACCAGATTACCGTCACTGTCAAGTTCGCTGTCCGATATGGAAGTACTCTTTAAATGTCCCTTAAACCCTTCCCACAATTCTGTCTCCGGCACTGTTCCATCTTCAGATTCATCCGGCACTACATTCAGATACGGAAGAAGCTCCGAAAGGATTCCCTGTGCAATATACTGCGGATAAGTACTGTTTGCCTGATCCTCTACATTCGGTTCATCTACAACTACATAAATTACCACAGCCGGGTCATCTACAGGAGCAAATCCAATAAAGAAACCAGATATTTTCCGTTTCCTCGCGGGTATTTCTCCGCTGTACCTGTTTTACCGCCTGAACTGTAACCCTGCACTTTGGAATGACGGCTGGTACCCTGCTGTACACTCAATGCCATATAGCTTCTGATATCACTGGAAATCCTGGAGGAAATCGTCTGCTTCAGAAGTATCGGCGAGATTGTTTTTACAGTTCCGCCATTACTGTCAAGAACCTTTGTCACAAGATGCGGCTGATAATAATATCCGCCATTGATAACGGAACTCATCGCATTGATTTCCTGGATCATGGTACAGGTAAAACCCTGTCCAAAAGCAGAACATGCAAGTTCTGTTTCCCCCATACTATCCTTAGTATGGATAATACCTGCACCTTCATTCGGCAGGTCAATCCCTGTCCTTGTTCCGAAATTAAACAGACTCTGTGCTTTGATAAACTGAGTAGCTCCCATCTTGGCACCAATCTGCATCATTGCATCATTACAGGAGTTTGCAATTACCTCTCCCAGTGTCTCTGTGCCATGTGCGCTCGGATAAACCGCACACTTGATCATAGTATCTCCAAAAGTCTGCGATCCATCGCATACAAATGTATCTGTTTCCTGTATCGCACCCTTTTCCAATGCAGAAGCCATGACGATCGGCTTTACAACAGATCCCGGCTCATAGGCATCTGTGACGCAGAAATTACTCCACATACCATTCAGAGCCTCCACTGTTTCCACATCATTCATCGCTTTGATTTCATCTTCTGTATATACAGCGGAAAGATCTCTCGGATTATTCAGATCATAACGGTCACCACCATCCATGGCAATAATCTCACCGGTGGACGGATTTTCAACAATGACACCTATATTCTTGGCCCCCATTGCCTCTTTAAATCCATTAACATATTTCTCAACAATCTGCTGTGCACCGATGTCAATGCTGGTCTGAATGCTTTTTCCATTCACCGCAGCAATAATGGTCTGCTCCACATCTGAATCATCATTGATATACCCATACTGTCTTCCGTCTACGCCTGTCAGTGTGCTGTTATAGTACCCTTCCAGTCCGATATCTGCCACATCTCTGTCCAGTGCAAAACCAATTGTATCGCATGCTGTTTCATTAAACGGGTAACTTCTCAGATAATCCTCTTCAAACCAGACGCCTTTGATATTTGCCCGTTCCTTTGCCTGCGCTTTAGTAAGACCGGAATCTTCATCCTCTGCCTTATATTTTTCAAATTCTTTCTTTTTGTCCATAGACAGCTGTTTTGTCAGTACCTGATACTGACTCTGGCTGGTTCTTGAATCGGCCAAAAGAGAACGCACTGTTTCTTCATCAATCCCCAGCACCTCATTTAAGGCACGTATTGTTGGCTCTACATAGTCCTCATCTGAATTTACAGTTTTACAGTCCAGGATCACATTATAAACTTTATTGCTGGTAGCCAGTATATTTCCGTTCTTGTCATAAATATCGCCTCTCTTTGCCGGCAGTACCTGGCTCTCATATTTCTGCTGTGCCTGACTTAACACCTGTTTTTTGTATTTGCTTCCACTGGTAGCATTAATATAAGTAATTCTCAGCACTAATATTACCAGAAGCAGTAACACAATTCCAAACAATATCAGCAGCTTTTCTTTCATGTTTTGATTTATTTTTCTCTGTGGTCTTCTTCGACTCTTTCTTCCCGTATTGCTCAATTAATCACCTACTTTGAATCTGGTATATCCTGATACTGTCTTACATAGCTGTTACCCGATGTAGAATAGGTTACTGTCTGATCATCTGACGGATATTTCATCCCCAGTCTTCCCAATGCAGTCTGCTTAATCTTATTCAGATCCACATTTGATGTCACCTGGCTGTAATATGCATCATTGTCTTCTTTTAAATCTGCCAGTTCCTCCTCAAGAGATGCAACTGTACTCATCTTTGCGGTAATCTCTGATTTGTAACGAAGATATTTCACAGAGCAGAATAATATCGCCACACATACAACTGCCAGAAACGCTACAAATCCCCAGTTCATTGCAGTCGCCTTCTGCCTGTTCTTCTGTGCTTCTTTACTCAACTGATGTTTCTGCCTTGGTACCTGCGCAGGACTCGCCTGCACTCTTCGGTTTCGATTGGTCTGCTGCCTTCCCGGATTCTGTCTTCCCGGCTGCCTCTTTCTCTCCGGAACTTCTGCAAGACGTCTGACCGTATTTCCGTCAACATACATTCCTCTGTTTGTTCTGGCACTGGTTCTGCTTCTTCTTGCTGTTTCACTCCTGGTCGTTCTCGCCATTTCATGCCTCTCTAATTATAATACTCTCTCAAAAATCCGAAGCTTTGCACTTTTGGAACGCGGATTCTCTTCCATCTCTGTCTCCCCCGGAAGAATCGGCTTTCTTGTGATCACTTTTCCTTTGGATTTCTTCCCGCATACGCATACAGGAAAATCTGAAGGGCAGGTACACGGATTCTCATTTTTTCTGAAAATCGTCTTTACAATTCTGTCCTCCAGAGAATGAAAAGTGATAATGCAAAGTCTTCCGCCATCATCAAGGATATCGATCATTCCATCCAGAGAATCCCGCAGCACATCGAGCTCTCTGTTAAGCTCAATACGGATTGCCTGAAAAGTTCTCTTGGCCGGATGTCCTGACTTCACCTGCATCTTCATGGGAATGGATTCTCTGATGATCTCTGTCAGTTCTCCGGTGGTTGTGATCGGTTTCACCTGTCTGGCGGCAACAATATGTTTTGCAATATTTTTTGCAAATTTATCTTCACCGTAATCACGAATAATACGGTATAATTCTTTTTCTTCATAGCCATTGACAATATCGCCGGCTGTCTGCGTCTGGCGCTGGTCCATGCGCATATCGAGCGGTGCATCTACCCTGTAGGTAAAACCGCGTTCTTCATTGTCAAGCTGATAGGAAGATACTCCAAGATCAAGGAGAATCCCGTCGACTTTATAGATGCCTCTTGCTGCCAGTTCCTGTACCATGTAACAATAATTGCTGCGAATGATCGTCGCCTGTTTATAGGGGGCTAACCTCTCACTCGCAGCAATTATCGCATCCTGGTCTTGATCTATGCCAATAAATCTCCCCTTGGCAGAAAGTTTCCTGCATACCTCACCGGCATGCCCTGCACCTCCTAAAGTACCATCCACGTAGATTCCGTCCGGTTTGATATCCAAACCTTCAATGGTCTCTTCCAGTAATACAGATTTGTGTTTAAATTCCATCTCCGTCTCCTGTCTGGATTTACTTTGCAAGATACTTCAAACGAGACCTGTCAGATTGTGATTCCCATGTCCTGCATGCTCTCTGCAATGCTGTCCATGTCATCATAATCACAGATCTCATTCCATTTTTCTTTGCTCCAAACTTCAATTCTGTTCAGATTACCTGTCAGAACCACATCTTTCTCCAGACCGGCAAATTCGCGCAGTGTCTGCGGTACAAGGATTCGTCCCTGCCTGTCCAGTTCACATGTAGTTGCTCCAGCTACAAAGAATCGTGAAAAAGTTCTGGCATTTTTATTTGTAAGTGGTAAAGATCTGAGCTTCATTTCAAAGGATTCCCATTCATCCATCGGATAAATGTAAAGACAGCCATCAAGCCCTCTTGTCAGAACAAACTCTTCCCCTAAGAGCTCCCTGAATTTAGAAGGAATGATCAGACGCCCCTTCGCGTCGATCGTGTGGTTATACTCTCCCATGAACATGTTACTCACCTACTCTCGCAAAATCTGAATCTCCCCTTCAGATTTCTCAGGTGGTAATGGACTCTGCCGTTATTCCCCACTCACCACCACTATTCACCACTTTCTACCACTTATGTGCTTATTCTAAACTATTTAGGCTGAAAAAACAAGGGGGAGAAAAAGATTTTTAAAATTTAGAACTCTGTTAACATTTATGAAACAACCTTATTTTTACGAGAAAAATGGGCTTTTATACACAAAAAGTGGGTTGAATTTCCACTTTCAACCCACTTATCTTTCAGATATATGTTTTTTTACTGTTCTTCTTTTGAATTTGTGGGAGAAGTTCCCACATCTGGCTTTACCTGTTCATCCATCTCCGGCCGGATTTCCGGTTCCGGTTTCATTTCAGAAGTCTCAGGAAACATCTGTTTTTCTTTCACTGACTCATCCAGAAATCTTTTTTTCCTCTGCCGGCGTATAGTATCTCTTTTCTGTGCCATCACTCTGCGTATGATCACTACAGGCATAAAAACAGCAAATAATATAGCGGAAATCACCAGCGAAATCCCCACTTTTGTCCCCGGAATATAAAGCTTATCTGTTCTGAGCCATTCAAAGAAAAACCTTCCCAGACCATAACCTGCCAGATAGATCATAAACAATTCGCCTTCATATTTCTTTTTTCGGCGCATGGTCATCAACAGCAGAAATAACAGCAGACACCACAGACTTTCATAAAGAAAAACCGGCTGAACCTGAATATATGAAATCCCATTTATGGTCAGCAGATTATCTCTCATTGCTCCCGAAACTTCTCCTGACCGTACAGCTGAAACCGGTATCTGCATTGCCCATGGCAGATTTGTATATTCTCCGAAAGACTCTCTGTTAAAAAAGTTGCCCCAGCGTCCTATAGCCTGTCCCAGAAGTATTCCGGGACACGCAATATCGGCACTCTGCCAGAATGACGTTTGGGTAATCCTGCAAAATACCGCTGCCGCAAGAAATCCAAAGAGCAGACCACCATATAAAGCGTAACCGCCATTTCGAAAGTCCAGTATGGCATTCAGATTTTCTTTATAAAATCCCCATGAAAAAGCCACATAAAATAATCTGGAACCTGCCACTGAAACTAGCAGGGAGATAAGCATCATATCGAGATACCTGTTCTGATCTTCCCCATTTCGTTTCGCTTCAAGTGTCACAAGTCCCATTCCAAGAAGAGCACCCACAGCAATCAGTACTCCATATATGGTAAATTCCATTCCAAATATCTGAAATGAGCGCGGCACATAATCAAAGACCAGGCCGGGTCCCGGAAACGTATCGACATTTCCATAATCACCTGTTCATCATACATTGAATCGGAATAAGATCACATCTCCATCCCTGTACAACGTATTCTTTACCTTCCATTC
>ENA-OPZZ01001258-OPZZ01001258.1-human-gut-metagenome-genome-assembly--contig:-NODE-1258-length-16237-cov-2.619243_pt1 | contig 16237 bp, 14 predicted proteins | sample MGYA00242487_ERZ504511 | MGnify/ENA primary metagenome ERZ504511 (study PRJEB26092, sample SAMD00036241) | human gut metagenome | host: Homo sapiens | study: EMG produced TPA metagenomics assembly of... | reverse complement strand
AAAGTGTCAATATACATATTGTAAAAATAAACAAAAAGGATGGGGGAAAATGAAAAAGAAAACATTAAAAATGGTGTTATGCTCGATCATGTCCGCCGTGATGCTGGCATCTGTTATCGATCCAGTGCGGGCGGCAGAAGAGCCGAGTTGGAAGACCGACATGAAAGATCATTGGAATTTTGATTCATTACAAAGCGATCAGGGTGAAAAGACGACAGCTACATTAAATGGTATTAGTATTGTCGACAGCAAAAATCCGGTATTCGGAAATGTTTTAAGATTTGGAGGCGGAACAGACAAATATTTGAAACTGGAAAATTATATCAATACCGGTAAGGATGCGACTTCATTCTCTATGTGGTATCGTTACGACACAAAAATTACAGGAGATGGAGCTGATAAGTCAGCAGTATTGCTTCAACATGAAGACGATGGACGTTCGTTGCTTACATTGCAGGCAAGTGGACAATATAATACTTATATTAATGCACAGAATGTGGCTAGTAACAAGGCGGTTCAAAAAGGTGACTGGCAGCATGTTACGGTAGTGTTTGACCAAGCAAAAAATGAAGTAACCTATTATATCAATGGAGAATTGGACAGCACAAAAAATATGGGAACTTCAAAAGTAAATAAAAAATTATCTCTTCGTCTTGGAGCTCATAAGACAGCCGGAAATACAGATCCACACCCAATGCGCGGAGATGTAGATGAATTTTATGTGTATGAAAAGGCATTGACAGCAGATGAAGCGAAAGCAATCTACGAAGACAAAGCTGCTGAGTTGTACAATCAGGAATTGAAAAAACTGGTTAAAGAAGGAAAAGAGGTTATAGAGAATCAGAAACTTCCGGAAGATAATGAAAAAGCAAAACAATTAAAAGAAGCACTCAAAAAAGCAGAGGATGCTACGACTTTAGATGAAATGAAAGCAGCGTATACGGCTCTTGAAAAAGCAATTGCAGAGTATGAAGCAGAAGTTCCAGTAAAACTATCGATAGATACCGAGAAAACAATACAAACAATCGAACCGGATTCTATTTTCGGAATTAATCATCGCTATGCATTCAATGGATATGGCACATTTGATTCAAAAGAGATGAAGATGAAAGATGATTTCACAGCGTTGTATGAAAAAGCAGGATTTGGTTCTATACGCTATCCGGGAGGAACGATTTCTAATTTGTTTAACTGGAAGACAACATTGGGAGATAAAAAGGACAGAAAAAAACAAATTCATGGTTTCTACAATAATGAAGGACAAGGTGGTATTGAACCGAATTTCGGAATCAAAGAAATCGCAGATTTTGCAGATCAAGTAGGTTCAGAAATCGTGTATGTGTATAGCCTTGGACGTGGAAATGCGCAGGATGCAGCAGATTTAGTGGAATTCTTGAATGCAAAAGTTGGAACGAATCCAAATGGCGGAATTGATTGGGCACAAGTTCGTGCGGATAACGGACATAAAGAGCCTTATCATGTAAGATATTTTGAAATCGGAAATGAGATGCAACAGGCATGGGGAGGTTCTGATGGTACAGCTTCTCAAGGCTATTGGACAACATATGTGGATGGTGACGCTGGTGCAGAGAAAGCATACACAGAAGGTGGACAGGCAAAATTCGTACAGAAATATGCTGTAGCAGAAGAAGACTGGAATAAGAAGGCATCGCAGAGTGATGGAAAGCCGAACTTAGTGCGTTATTTGCGCTATGCGAACCAAAATCCAGGAAAACTGGTTGATGGAAAAATTGTAGAAGATCCAAGTTATAAAGCAGTTAATGATGGTGTAAAAGTGTATGTTGGTACAGATGGAAAGTTAGACGAATGGACAGTGGTATCTGATTTTGAAAACTCAAAAGCAACTGACAAACATTGTGTAGTTGACTATAGTACAGGAAGCATTACTTTTGGTGATGGGATACATGGCATGATTCCAGAAAAAGGAAAAAATATTTATGCAACTTACACAGTAGACAGAGAAGGATTTATTGATGTATCAAAAGCAATTAAGCAGACAACAGAGAAAATCAATGAAATAGAGAAGACAAATTACGAAGCAAATGTATACACGAGTTTTGAATCAAGCGGATTTATTAAACGAATGAGTGATCTTGATGCAAATAAATGGTATGATGGCATGACCATTCATCCGTATTCAGGAAGTGTGAGCGGCGGAACGAATGCAGATACATTTTATGATGATGCAATGAAGAAAGCGGAGAATGTTGGGATTCAGAAAGTGAGAGAATATGTAGAACAATTGCCGGAAGGAAAAGTTCCGGTCATCAGCGAGTATGGTATTTTTAGAAATACAGAATCTCAAGTTCGTTCTCAGACACATGCACTCTACATTGCAAAAGTAATTACAGAATATGTAAAACTTGGAAGCCCGTATATTCAGAAACACTGTTTATCTGACTGGTACAGCTCAGGAGCAGACTCTTTGGGGCCTACACAGCAGGCTGTGATACAGGTTGTGCCTCAGGAAGGAGCAGATACAAAAACAGGCGAAGGAAACTTTGCATTTTTCTCAACGCCTTCTGCACATGTATTTCAGATGTTAAATGCAGGATTTGGAGAAAATGTTGTGGAAGCGACATTCGAGAAAGAATCAACGATGAGTAATGGCGTGAAAACATTATCTTCACTTGCAAGTGTGGATAAAAAGGGGAAATATGTATGTTGCGCTTGTGAATGTAGATCGTGAAAAAGATCAAAAGATAATGTTAGATGTAAAAGGTGTAGATGTAAGTGGACGTGATATTGAAATTTCAGAGATTAGAGTCTGAAGCGATTACAGATGAAAATACATTAGAAACACCAATAAAGTAACTGTTCAGACAGAGAAAACAAAGATGCCAAATGGACAGATTATCAACTTGAAAAAACATTCTTTTGCTATTGTTAAGATTTAACTGAAGAACAGGTAGTGGAAAAGGCAGATTACAGTAAAGTAGATGCGGCAATTTCAGCAATTCCAAGCGACTAAGTATTTACACAGAAGAGTCTGTAGCAAACTTAAATGCAGCAAAAGAAGCAGTTATACGTGATTTAGATATCACAAAACAGGCAGAAGTAGACAAGATGGCAGAAGCGATCCAGAATGCAATCAAAGCTCTTCAGTTGAAAAAAGGCAGATTACAGTAAAGTAGATGCAGCACTTGGAAATATTCCAAAAGACTTAAGCGTTTACACAGAAGAGTCTGTAGCAAACTTAAATGCAGCGAAAGATGCAGTTGTACGTGATTTGGATATTACAAAACAGGCAGAAGTAGATAAGATGGCAGAAGCGATCCAGAATGCAATCGAAGCTCTTCAGCTGAAAAAAGCAGATTACAGCAAAGTAGATGCAGCACTTGGAAATATTCCAAAAGACTTAAGCATTTACACAAAAGAATCTGTGGCAAAATTAGAAGAAGCAAAAGAAGCAGTTGTACGTGATTTGGATATTACAAAACAGGCAGAAGTAGATAAGATGGCTGAAGCAATCCAAAAGGCAATTGATAATTTGAAAAAGAAAGCCAACGTGCAGCCAACTCCTGATAACAAACCTAACAATAGTGTTACAACAGGAGACGGAACAATGATTTTATTGATGATCATGTTGGTAGTTGTATCAGGCGGTACTATTTTAATCGCAGATAAGAAGAGAAGAAGAAATTCATAAAAAAAGGCGGAGAAGATGAAAAATCTTCTCCGTTTTTAATTTGCAAATTCTATAAAGATTCCACAGGAAGCTAAATCTTTAAAAAATCCCGGATAACTTTTGCTGATTGCCTGTGCGTCATCAATTGTTATTGGTTCGTCAGCAATTGTGGCAAGTATAGAAAGAGCCATTACAATCCGGTGATCGTTGTGTCCGTGAAGTGTTACATTTCCTTGAAGTTTGACAGGACCGGTTATTGTGACTGTGCCAAAGGTAGAAGAGATGGAGCAGCCAAGTTTTTTGAGTTCTGTTTCCATTGCCTCTATCCGATCAGATTCTTTGATGCGGAGTCTTCCGGCATTTTGGAAAGTCGTTTTTCCATTTGCCTGTGTTGCAAGTGCAAAAAGCATCGGTCCGAGGTCCGGACAGTCATTGAGGTCGATGACTGTGCCATTTAATGTGCCAGGACAGAACTGATATCCGTCATCTAAAACTTTAATGCCGGCGTTCATGCTTTGGAAGATGTCGATTGTTTTTTTGTCACCCTGCAGGGAATGTAAATCTAATCCATGTGTCTCGACAGAATGGTTCAAAACGCCGAGAGATGCCCAGAATACAAGCTGAGAGTAGTCTCCTTCTACAAGTACATCTGTCGGCTGGTACTGTTGGTTTCCTTTGATCGCTAATGTGTATGCATCTTCGTATTCCACAATAATTTGGAAACGTTTCAACATTTGGATAGTAAGATCAACATAAGAGCGAGATTCAAATGGCGGCTCAATATGAATTTTTGAGTCTGCTTCCAAAAGTGGGAGGGCAAATAAAAGTCCTGTTATAAATTGCGAAGAAACATTTCCTTTTAAAGTCAGCTCTCCCGGTTTTAGTCTCCCGTCGATTATAATATTGGGATATGTCCGTACAAAGTCAATCCCCTGTTCTTGAAATAACATCTCGTAGACGTTTTGCGGGCGTTCGATGAGACGTTTGCTCCCTGAAAAAGTTGCTCTCTTTCCGGTTAGAGAGAAGAGCGGAAGGAAGAAGCGAAGTGTGGAGCCGGATTCATGGCAATTTACAACGTCTCCATCATATTGGAATGTCTCAATGCCGTCGATGAAAAGCGTATCTTTGTCTTCTTTGATACTGGCACCAAGATGGCGCATGCCCTCTATGGTTGCCCGAATATCTACGCTATAATCAATGTTGGAGATTACACTTCTGCCAGGAGCAAGGCAGGCGCAGATAATTGCACGGTGCGCCAAAGACTTGCTCGGCGGAATAGTGATATTTCCTGAGTCTATCTTTGCAGGGGTGATTCTAGCCCTCATAGACACTTCTTCCTACAGACTGGGCAACCAGCTTGGCTTTCTCAATTACATTCTTGAATTTCTCTGGTTTTAGAGACTGCATGCCGTCGCTCCATGCACATTCTGGATTATTGTGTACTTCGATGATAAGACCGTCGGCGCCTGCTGCGATTGCGGCAAGAGACATAGATTCTACAAGTTTCCAGTCTCCGGTTGCGTGGGATGGGTCGATGATCACCGGAAGGTGAGTTTTTTCTTTCAGAATAGGAATCACACTCAAATCCAAAGTATTTCTCGTATATTTTTCAAAAGTACGGATACCACGTTCGCAGAAGATGACATTTGGGTTTCCGCTTGCCATAATGTATTCTGCTGACATGATCCATTCTTCGATTGTTGCACTCAAACCACGTTTTAATAAGATTGGTTTTGTCATTTTACCAACTGCTTTTAACAGATCAAAGTTTTGCATATTGCGTGCGCCAATCTGAACCAGATCTACGTGTTCTTCAAATTCTTCGATTTTGTCTGCGCTCATAAGCTCAGAGACAATCGGAAGTCCGGTTTTGCTGCGGGCATTTACCATGCACATGATTCCGTCATATCCCATTCCCTGAAAAGCATAAGGAGATGTTCTGGGTTTGTAAGCGCCGCCGCGGAGCATAGAGCCACCGGCGTTTTTGACATCGACTGCAATTTCTTCCATCATTTCTCTGCCTTCCACAGAGCATGGTCCACCGATGATGACAATCGGTTCCTGTCCGCCGACTTTGATGCCGCCCACATCAATAATAGAATCTTCATGATGAAACATTCTGTTTGCCATCTTATATGGAGCAGCGATTCTCTGTACATTTTCTACCCATTCATTTGCAAGGATTCTTCTTTCATCTAATTGTGCAGTGTCGCCGACCAAACCAAATACATTGTAATTTTCTCCGGTAATCAGGCTTACTTTCAGGTTTTGTGATTCAAATTGCTGAATTAAGTGGTCTACTTCTTGATTTGGTGTGTTTTTTTCAGTGTAATAATCATTGTCTTTCCCTACTTTCTATTAAAAATTTTCTTTTGGTTCGCTCTGGAAATAGAGTTGTCCGTATCTGGTCAGAAGAAGATCGACCAGTCCAATTGCTACCACGCTGTCGATGACTACACGCGCACGGTGAGCGATACAAGGATCATGTCTTCCCTCGATACAGATCTCCTCATCGGAACGTTCACGGAAATTGATGGTATCCTGCTTTTGATAAATAGAAGGCGTTGGTTTGATTGCCGTTGTGATGATAATTGGCATTCCGTTCGTAATACCGCCGTTGATACCGCCATTGTGGTTAGTTGAAGTGATGACTTTCCCATCTTTCATGCGGAAGCTGTCATTCGCCTCTGAGCCGTACATCCGGCTGATTGGGAATCCGGTTCCAAATTGAACTCCCTTTACGGCACCTACAGAATAGAGTGCGTGGGAGAGAATACTCTCAACGGAGTCAAAATTACGGCTCACCTACGCCGGCAGGCATATTGATAATTGCCGTCTCAATCGTGCCGCCGACAGAGTCCAGACTGTGAAAGGCATCTTCAATCACTCGATTCATCGGTTCTTTGACGGCATCATCAATCGTTGCAAAATATTCGTCGTTGACTTTGTCCATCTGTTGTTTCAGCAGTTCTTCATCGGAAGAAAAAGGAAACATCTTCGATATCCTTAATGCTTTTTAAATGGGAGGCAACATAAATACCCTTGCTTGCAAGCATATCAAGGCAGATGGCGCCGACCGCGACAAGCGGTGTCGTCAGCCTTCCGGAGAAATGTCCTCCTCCGCGGTAATCCTGAAATCCGAGGTATTTGCAATCTCCACTGTAGTCTGCATGAGATGGGCGGGCGAGCGCTTTTGTTTTGCTGTAATCTTTAGAGTGCTGGTTCTGATTTTGAATCAGAAGGCAGATCGGTGTTCCGCAGGAATAGTCTTCAAAGACGCCGCTTATAATTTGAACCCGGTCACTCTCGACACGTGCTGTAGAAATCTTTCCCTTTGGTTTCCGCTTGTCCAGCTGTTTTTTGATAAAGCCGGAATCAATTTTGATTCCGGGAGGCATCCCGTCAATAACTGCGCCGATGGCAGGACCGTGGGATTCCCCGAAAATCGTAACAGTAATGTTATTTCCAAATGTATTCTTCATAGTAATCAAATCCTTTTATAAATAAGTTCTTAAATCTGTGATTGGAATATCTTCCAATTCTGCATGACCGATTTGTTCTACTTTTACAATCGTAATCCGGTCATGGTCAGCTTTTTTGTCTTTGCCAAGATAAGTAAAAACTTTGTCTTTCTCGGCATCACAGGTTGTGTCAATCTGAAGGCGTTCCAGTATTTTGGAGAGTCTTTCTTTAATCTCAGGATTCTTGAGAATTGCCATCATACCGAGTGCCACACATTCTCCGTGGTAATAGTCGCGAAGGTGATAATAGCTTTCATATGCATGACCAATCGTGTGACCAAAGTTTAAAATCTTTCGCAAACCCTGTTCTGTCTCATCCTGCTCTACAACATACTTTTTGACAAGCAGTGAACGGTAAATAATCTGCTCAATATCAAGTTCTTCCTGCTCAAATAGTTCAAACAGTTCTTTATCCTGAATCAATCCTGCCTTGATTGCCTCCACAAGACCATTATAAAAATGTCTTTTTGGCAAAGTATTCAATACAAGGGGATCAATGAGGACCATCTCTGGCTGATAGAATGCACCGACACAGTTTTTGATCCCATCTAAATTGATTGCAACCTTTCCACCGATGCTGGAGTCTATCTGAGATAATGTCGTGGTCGGTATATTTATAAAATCGATTCCTCTCATATAACTGCTGCCACGAAGCCGGCAAGATCTCCGATGACACCGCCGCCGAGGGCGATAACCAGATCTTTGCGGAAAAGTTTCGCCGCAGCATTTGTGTTAAACAATCTTCCAGTACTGCAAAACTTTTTGCACCTTCTCCATGTTTTACAATGTGAAGATAGGAATTGGGAAATTGTTTTGATACCGTCTGCTGATAACATTCCGGTACATTGTCATCAGATATGATAAATATTTTCCGCTGACAGTCGATATAATCATGAAGCTGTTCCAAAAGCCCTTTTTCAAGATAGATATCATAATCTTTACTGCATGTTACGTGAAATTTTTCATGGTAGCTGTCTCCTTATATTAATATTAAACACTTTATCACTTTAAATTCATGATGCATATATATTACACCTATTTGCACGTGATGTAAACAAGAAATTTTTAGAATATTCATATTTCTTCTTGCATTTATACAGAAAAAAGCATAAAATAGCATTTGAGAAACTTTTGCACTTTAAAGGGGGAAAGAATATGAATGATTTAGAATTATACAGAGAACAGTTAGCAGAATGCGACGACAGAATCATTGATGCTTTGGTAGAGCGTAATTCTATTATAGAAAAATTATGGCGTATAAAGAGGAGTATGGGATTCCAATTTTACAACCACAGCAGGAGAAGAAACAGCAGCGCCAGATTAAAGAAAAACTGCAGGACAATCGTTATGAAAAAGAGATCGAAGATGTGTTCCACTGTATTGTAAGAAACAGTAAGTGGATTCAGGCGCAAAAATTATTCTCTTACAACATTATCCTGATTGGGTTTATGGGGGCCGGAAAAAGTACGGTATCACAGTATTTAAAAGATGTATTTGCCATGCATGTGGTTGAGATGGATCAATTGATTGCAGAGCGGGAGGATATGAGTATTCCGGATATTTTTGCAACTTATGGGGAAGAGTATTTCCGCAATTTAGAGACAAATCTTTTGATTGAGATGCAGGCAACGAAAAATACGATTGTTTCCTGTGGTGGAGGTGCTGCACTTCGTGAGCAGAATGTAAAAGAGATGAAGAAAAATGGAAAGGTTGTTCTTTTGACGGCAGCTCCAGAGACAATTTTAAATCGCGTGAAAGACAGCGACGATCGTCCGCTTTTAAATGGCAATAAAAATGTGGAGTTTATTGCGAATATGATGGAGCAGCGAAGACAGAAATATGAGACAGCGGCTGATGTGATCATACATACGGACAACAAGAGTGTATTGCAGATCTGTGAGGAGATGATTGCAAAACTGAAAGAAGCTTAGTGACAGTTGTTAAAAGAAAAGCGATATCTGCCCGAGAGGGTAGGTATCGCTTTTCTTTTTCTATATCAGTTTTCCGCCATTCTTAACTATCTTGAAAAATATTTTTCTTTAATGACTGGAATTGGCATTTCTTTCCCGGTCCACAGGCGAAATGCCTCTGCGCCCTGGTATAAAAGCATATACAGGCCGTTGAATGTCGGACACCCTGCTTCTTTTGCAAGTCTTAACAATTTTGTCTCTTCCGGATTGTAGATGACATCAGAGACAATCAGATCTTTGTGGAATACGGAAGTATCTTTGATGATGCAGGCGTCGGTGTCAGGAGACATGCCTACAGAGGTTCCGTTTGTCAAAATTGCGCTTTCAGAGATTTCTCTTTTTAAAATATCAGGATTTTCAAAATCAAATAATCGTACTTTGCAGTTTGTCCGTTCGTTTAAATCAGCGACTGTTTTTTTCGGCACGTGCGAAAAAAATTCGTCCCGCACATTGAATACGGAAATTTTCAGACACACCATCTAGTGCAGCCTGCACTAAAATTGCAGTTGCGGCGCCGCCGGCACCGAGCAGTGTCATTTTTTTGCCGATGATGTTGTGACCGGCATCCTTCACTGCGTGCATGTAACCGACTCCGTCAGTTGTATATCCGATCAGAACGCCATTGTCATTTACGACAGTGTTGACGGCGCCGATGATCTCAGCAGCAGGAGAAAGCTTGTCACAAAGAGAGCACATCAGGTTTTTATCCGGCATTGTCAGATTAAATCCGCGCACATTTAAGGTGCGAAGCCCTTCTACAGCCGTTTTTAATTTGTCAGTTCCAACATCAAAAGCGAGGTATGCATAGTCAAGCCCTAATTGTTGAAATGCTTCGTTGTGCATCATTGGTGAGATGCTGTGTTCGACCGGGCTTCCTAAAAGACCGGTCAGACGTGTATGTCCGGTAATTTGATTTGTCATAGTATTCATCCTTTCTTTGGTTTACTTTTATGATTCTACACTTTAAAGCAAAAAAGTAAAAGTGTCAACAGTTTTTATGCCATTGATTGACAAAGAACAGAAATCTATTTATAATAAATTATTAGCGAATTTAAGATGCTGAGGAGGAAAATCATGCAACAATATGGAGTAAATGAACTGAGAAAAATGTTTTTGAACTTTTTTGAGAGTAAAGAACATCTTGTGATGAAAAGTTTTTCGTTAGTTCCAAATAACGATAAAAGTTTATTATTGATCAATTCGGGTATGGCACCGTTGAAACCATATTTTACAGGACAGGAGATACCACCGAGAAAAAGAGTGACAACATGCCAAAAATGTATCCGTACAGGTGATATTGAAAATGTCGGAAAGACAGCTCGTCATGGTACATTTTTTGAGATGCTTGGAAACTTTTCTTTTGGAGACTACTTTAAAAGAGAGGCAATTCACTGGTCATGGGAATTTTTAACAGAAGTAGTAGGACTTGATCCGGACAGACTGTATCCGTCTGTATATGTGGACGATCAGGAAGCATTTGATATTTGGAATAAAGAGATGGGAATCGCACCGGAGAGAATTTTTAAATTTGGAAAAGAAGATAACTTCTGGGAACACGGCTCCGGTCCATGTGGTCCATGTTCAGAGATTTATTATGATCGCGGAGAAAAATATGGATGCGGAAGTCCGGACTGTACAGTTGGGTGCGAATGTGACAGATATATGGAAATCTGGAACAACGTATTTACACAGTTTGACAATGATGGCAATGGCAATTATGAAGAGTTAGAGCAAAAGAATATTGATACTGGTATGGGATTAGAAAGACTTGCCTCTGTTGTACAGGATGTAGATTCTATTTTCGACGTAGATACAATCAAGGCTCTTCGTGACAAAGTATGTGAATTTGCAGGTGTAGAATACAAAGCAGATGCAGATAAAGACGTATCTATCCGTTTGATCACAGATCATATTCGTTCTGCAACATTCATGATTTCAGATGGAATCATGCCGACAAATGAGGGAAGAGGATATGTACTTCGCCGTCTGATCAGACGTGCGGCTCGTCATGGACGTCTTCTTGGAATTGATGGGAAATTCCTTGCAAAATTAAGTGCAACAGTAATCGAAGGATCCAAAGATGGTTATCCGGAGTTGGAAGAAAAGAAAGAATTTATCTTTAAAGTACTGACACAGGAGGAAGATAAATTTAACAAGACAATCGATCAGGGACTTAGCATTTTGGCATCTATGCAGGATGAGATGAAAGAAGCTGGAAAGACAGTTCTTTCAGGTGCGGATGCATTCAAGCTATATGACACATATGGATTCCCGCTTGATCTGACAAAAGAGATTTTGGAAGAAGCAGGATATACAATCGATGAAGAAGGCTTTAAGGCTTCTATGGAAGAGCAACGAGTAAAGGCGCGTAATGCCCGTGAAGTGACGAACTATATGGGGGCGGATGCCACTGTATACGATGAGATTGAGGCATCTGTGACATCAGAATTTGTAGGGTACGACAGACTGACACATACTTCAAAAATCAGTGTTCTCACAACAGAAAGTGAGATTGTGGAGGCAATTACTGAGGGACAGAATGGAACAATTTTTGTCGATGAGACTCCGTTTTATGCGACGATGGGTGGTCAGGAAGGTGATACAGGTATCATCTGTACTGAGGATGCAGAATTTACTGTGAGCAATACAATCAAATTACTAGGCGGAAAAATCGGGCATGTCGGTAACGTGACAAAGGGAATGTTCAAAGTGGGAGATTCTGTTACATTTGGAAGTTGCAGAAAAAAGAAAGAGCAAACACATGTAAGAATCACAGTGCAACACACTTGTTGCAGAAAGCATTAAAGACAGTGCTTGGTTCGCATGTAGAGCAGAAAGGTTCCCTTGTGACACCGGACAGACTACGTTTTGACTTTGCACATTTCTCAGCGATGACGCCAGAAGAATTAGAAAAAGTGGAGAACATTGTAAATACGGAGATTGCTAAAAACGTTCCGGTTGTAACAGAAGTTATGAATATTGAACAGGCAAAAGCAACAGGGGCTATGGCATTGTTCGGAGAAAAATATGAAGAAGATGTAAGAGTCGTATCAATGGGAGATTTCTCCAAAGAGCTCTGTGGAGGTACACACGTAAGCAATACAGGAAACATTACAACATTTAAGATTGTTTCGGAAGCAGGTGTTGCGGCAGGCGTGCGCCGTATTGAAGCATTGACAGGGGACGGTGTATTTTGTTATACAAAGAAGTGGAAAAAGAACTCGCAGAAGCTGCAAAAGCTGCGAAATCAACTCCTGCCAACTTAAAAGAAAAAATTGAACACATGCAGGCTGAAATGAAAGCATTGCAAAGTGAGATCGAATCACTGAAGAGTAAAGCGGCAAAAGATGCTTTGGGTGATGTGATGAACCAGGTAAAAGAAGTGAATGGAGTGAGACTGCTTGCCACAGCTGTTGAGGACGTTGATATGAATGGTCTTCGTGATCTTGGTGACCAGTTGAAAGAAAAATTAGGAGAAGGCGTTGTTGTGATTGCATCTTCAGCAAGTGGAAAAGTAAACTTGATTGCGATGGCGACAGATGAAGCAATGGAAAAAGGCGCTCACGCAGGTAATCTAATCAAAGGAATTGCAGCACTTGTAGGCGGTGGCGGCGGTGGCCGTCCAAATATGGCTCAGGCAGGTGGAAAGAATCCGGCAGGAATTCCGGATGCGATTGCCAAAGTGGAAGAAGTTTTGGGAGAGCAGATAAGATAGACTTTGTATATACCAAAGCTAATACGGTTATAGTTTTTTCAAAAAAGTAGTTGACGAATGAAAAAAATATGCTATAATTCTATATAGTGCAATAAAAAAATACCCGAACAGTCGTATGATGCACAATATAGGACTGGAGGGAGGTTAGGTGTGAGACTATGTCAAATGTAATCGTAAAAGATAATGAGACGTTAGATAGCGCTTTACGCAGATTCAAAAGAAACTGTGCAAAGGCTGGTATTCAGCAGGAAATTCGTAAAAGAGAACATTACGAAAAACCAAGCGTAAGACGTAAGAAAAAAATCTGAAGCTGCTAGAAAACGTAAATATAACTAATATGTGCAAGATAAAGGAAGTGTTTAACAGACACTTCCTTTTTAGTGCATCTCTTTATTGTTCTCGTAATGTGTTTTGTATATGAAGAGACAGTGAAAAATTACAAGTGTGATGTTTTGTGAAAAAATTGTTAATTATAACTGCGATTTTGGTGTGTATTTTTGACTTAATTGTGTAAAAACGACATTGCTTGTTCCGTATTGTACAAAAATTAAAAACAAAAGTGACGCTTTTATACAAGAAAAAATTATAAAAATATGCTACAATTTATAATATATTTCATTAAGAGAAGGAGAGATGAGCATGAAGAAAAAAATAGTGGCAGCTCTTTTGGTGCTTACGATGGTGATGCAAGGAGCCATGCCTGTTTTTGCTCAAGATGAAAGTGCGGGAAGAGTTGAGACAACAGTAGATACAGAAACAACAAAAATTTTGTGCAAGGAATATTTAAGTGAAGAAAAGCAGATTCAAGGTATTGAACAGCGTTTTTCAATACCGCAGGAGGATGTGGCTTTTGTAAAAGGATTGGGAAGCGGTACGATTACACTGAGTTTTAGGACGGGAAGTACCAATTTACAGGCGTTGGCTGCAATTAATGGAAGTACACATACGAATCATTATATGTCTTTGTACATTAGTGGCGGGAATAAAATCGGTTTTGAATTCCGCAAAAATGAGACGGTAAATGATCACAAAAACTTTACGGTAAATGATGTGAATCTTGCGGATAATCAATGGCATACGATTACGCTTGTAACAGAAAAGGACAGCTATTATAAAGTATATTTGGATCAAAAACTTGTACAGCAGTGGGATGTGAGTGAGACTAATTTTGTCGACAAAATGGAATGGGAACCGACTTCTGTGACATTTGGAGGCGCAAATCGAATTTCAGGAAATAGTTATCCGTTTACCGGAAGCATCAAAGAAGTGAAATTGTATAATGGAGCAGTTTCCGAAGATCAGATTATGGCAGACCATGGTGCTGTGTCTGTAGGAACACCGATTTTTACTTACCAGAGAAAAATGTTTGACGGAACAGAAGGAAAGATGATTCAACTGCCGGAGCAGAAAGAAAAAATTTCCGGTTTGACAAAAGGAACGTTTTCTTTTGCATATCGCTTAAATGAGGCGGCTGTAGGCAAAACGATTTACGGATTGTTATCTCTGTCGAACAGCAATGCAGATAGAGAGTACGGAGCTCTTTATATTAAGCCGAAGGATAACCGAATCGGATATGAGGTGCAGGGCAAAGGAGATAAGTATATTACAGTCCGCAATGGAAATTCTGTCAATAATGCAGAGTGGCATACGGTGACATATGCATTTGATGGGACACAGGCAGAGTTTTATTTAGATGGTGTATCCATCGGAAAGTTTGCGACAACGCATTTGCTGAAGGGTGATTGGACGCCGGATATGGTTACGCTTGGCGGAATCAGCAGAACGAATACGACACCGGGTTCAAAATGGCCATTCTACGGAATCATTGACAGTGTCAATGTGTTTGATGAGACGTTAAATGCGGAACAGGTTATGGAACTTCATAAACGCACCTTACCGCAAGATGAACCGGAATACGGGAAAGATGTATATAAGACAGGTGAGTATGGTATTTATGATATGGGTGATTATGATTCTTATAATTACCGTATTCCAGCAATGGTTACAACGAGTAAAGGAACTGTAATCGCAGCAGCTGATCAAAGAAATACACATTGGTCTGACTGGGGAAATATTGATACAGTTGTCAGAAGAAGTACAGATAACGGACTGACATGGGAAGAGCCGATCGATGTAATCGATCTGAAATCACAATCCTATTTTAACGGCACACAATCTGCGTATACGATTGACCCGGCATTGATCGCAGAGGGCGAAAAACGGAAAGAATCCGGGGCGTGTCTGGATGCTTGTAGATATGATGCCGGAATCGACGAATGGAAGCCAGGGTACATATTCGATCAAAGAAACGGGAACAGGCTATGTGAAAGTAGATGGAAAAAGGATTTATCTGGCGCTTTATGATAAAGACAATAATCAATATACGCTTCGAGAGAACGGAGAAGTATTTGATAAGGAGAATCGCAAAACCGATTATGTGGTAAAACAGTTTGAAGGAAATGATAAACAAGGATACCACGAAAAAGGCGATCGTATCAATCCGGTAAATATGTGGGAAATATTTATTTGAGAAGCGCTTCTAAGAACAACGATTCCGCTCCGCTTCATCCTAAGCAGACATGCTATTTGTGGCTAAGTTATAGCGATGACGACGGTATGACGTGGAGCGAACCGGTAGACATTACGCCGCAGGTAAAAGAAGACTGGATGAGATTTTGCGGTGTCGGTCCTGGATTCGGAGTTCAGCTTCAGTATGATGAAAAGCATCCGGGAAGACTTATATTCCCGATTTATTATACGATTGCCGGAAGCGGTATAGGATTCCAGTCTTCGGCTTGTGTTTACAGTGATGACGGCGGAAAAACATGGCATAGAGGAGAATCTCCGAATGACGGAAGAATCAACAAAGACGGACAGGAGACTTCTTCGCAAAATCCGGTCGGCATCAGTGAACTGACAGAAAGTCAGATCATTGAACTAAGCAGCGGAAATTTGCTTCAGTTTATGAGAAATACACGCGGAAACGGAAAAGTTGTTGTTTCAAGAAGTACAGACGGAGGAGCGACATGGAGTGATCCGATCGATACAACGGCGCCGGAAGTATACTGTCAGTTATCTGTTTTATATTATGATAAAAACGGAACAGGCGGCAAAGACAGAGTATCATGTCGAATCCGGGAGGGACAGGAAGAAATAACGGAACATTGCGAATCGGAGAAGTGACAGAAACAAAGGATAGTTTTCTGTAGACTGGGTAGAAGAAAAAAATGTTCTGTCCTAATAATTACGCATATTCTTTTCCTCATTTCTGATGCTTCATTATTTATTTTTAAGGATATTATTTTCATTTTTGTGAAAAACTATGTGTAGAATTTTAAAACAAAAAGAAGGGATTTTCATTTATGGACAAAATAGAACAATT
>ENA-OPZZ01001256-OPZZ01001256.1-human-gut-metagenome-genome-assembly--contig:-NODE-1256-length-16249-cov-4.440702_pt1 | contig 16249 bp, 16 predicted proteins | sample MGYA00242487_ERZ504511 | MGnify/ENA primary metagenome ERZ504511 (study PRJEB26092, sample SAMD00036241) | human gut metagenome | host: Homo sapiens | study: EMG produced TPA metagenomics assembly of... | reverse complement strand
TGGCACATTGGTCCGAGTCTCCCGGGAAAGAACTTATTTTAGAAGGTCTGTCTTCCATCACAGGGGAGATGACGAAGCTTCCACTTTACGGACGCTTTCTCGAAGGAAGCGGAATGCAGTTCCTGGAACATATAATGGTCGATACCATAGAACCAACTGTACATGGAACATTAGCTGAATCCGATACTGAAGACGTGGATATTTGATATCTGACATACCATTCCTTGAAACTGTAGCTGTTCTGATTATTATCTCATACAAAAACGCCCCGCAAAATGTGAATATTTTACGGGGCGTATATTATGCATTCCTGTTTTATTGAATTATGAGATTACTATCTCCTTCTCTGTCTTCTGATTGCTCTGAGAGAACCTAAGATACAAACAGATGCTACTAATAAGATAAACCATGCAATCAAAGTTACTGTTGTCTCCGGCGCGAGTTGTCATTTATATGGCGCGAACTGCAATTTGATTTTATTGAAAGAAAAGTGTTTCTATATTAAAATATATTTATAGAAAAATGAACTGGGTGAGAATATGCTGAAAATAGGCATCTGTGACGACAGCAAGATATTCCTGATCTGTGCTGAAAAATTAATTCGGAAAATGGTCCGATGAACGCCGGATCCGGAAAGATATAACCTTTAACTTAATACGGTGATAAAGCTAGTCGCTGCCAATACAGAAGAACGGCTGGATATTATTTTTTTTGGACATTATCAGCCTCTTTTAAATGGTGTGGATGCTGCCAGGGAACTTCGTCACGCGATAAAGTCCGTTAAAAAATCAATCTTTCTGACTTACAATCACCGGAAATTTTGCCTTAGAGTCTTATGAGGTCAAAGCTCAGGGATATGTGCTGAAAACCAATTGCCTATGATAAGCTCAAGGAACTTTTGGACGAATGTGCCCAATCATTTGCAGAAGAACCAAAGAACATGGTGATCAAAACTGTCACCGGTTATCAGAAACTGTATTTTCATGAAATTGAATACGCAGAAGCTCAGAATAAGAGAGTTTTCTTTCATCTGCGCTCCGGCAATATCATAGAGTCCGCAGAACCATTTCATTCCTTTGAGGAGCGTTTCTCTTCGCAGGATGGATTTTTCAAATGTCATCGAAGCTACCTTGTATATCTGCAAAATGTAGATCATTTTACCGCAGCTGAGATTACTACGAAATCCGGGTGGAACATTCCGGTTTCCAGAGGCTACGCAAAAGCTTTCAAAGAGGCCTATTTTGCCCAGATGTTCCAGGACTCCTGATATATAGATATGTTTTCCCACGATTTGTACACCGGATCTGGATTTTATCCACATATTTTCGAACAAAAGAGGAAACTACGATGCTTGTAAATGTTTTAAGCCTGATTCATAACACAACTACATTATTGTTCGGTGTCTACGCATCTGCTGCATTTCTCGGCATCCGCATGAACCGGAAGAATATCCTTGCCTTGTTAACTTTTTCGTGTATTACAGGTGTTTTTTTATGTGCTTTTTTTTGTATAGCATGGAACCAGTTTCACGGAACAGGTTCTATCCTTTCATTATTCACATTCCGCTTGTATTGTTTCTTACTTTTTATTACAAATATAAAATGGCCAACTCCATTTTGGCTGTTCTGACTGCATACCTCTGCTGCCAGATCAGTAACTGGACCGGAATTGCAGCAATGACATTGACCAGTCAGGAATGGATCTATTACAGTGTCCGTATCTGTGTGACCATTATCGTATTTATCCTGCTTGTCCATTACGTTTCCGACATTACTGCACAGCTTCTGCAGAAGCCGGCTCGTTCACTGGCTATCCTCGGATTTATGCCTTTTGTCTATTACATCTTTGATTATATGACAAGTAAATATACTTTACTTCTTTATTCCGGCTCAAAGGTGGTTGGCGAATTTCTTGGATTCGTGCTCTGCATCACTTATCTGATGTTTTTGTTTCTTTATTTCAAGGAATACGAAGCCAATAAAGAGGCAGAACAGCGCAACCAGATTATGGAGATGAAGCGGATCCAGTCTGAAAAGGAACTGGACGCGATTCGCCGCTCCGAACACGCTGTCTCTATTCTGCGCCATGATATAAGACATTTTTTATTAAGCATTTCTTCTTATATTGAAAATAACGACAATGAAAAAGCATTGGAATATATTAACGAAGTCATCCATACTTCTGACAAAACCGTAACACAGCGATATTGTAAAAATGAAATTATAAACTTAATTCTATCTTCTCATGAGAGTGAACTGGAACATAACTATATTCATTTTGAATACTCTATACAACTTCCGGAGACTCTTGCAGTCTCTGATGTGGATATGACTGCAATTCTTTCCAATGCTTTGGAAAATGCGATCCATGCAGTCCTGAAACTTCCAGAAGCGAGACGTGAAATTAAACTGGATATGCGTCTGAATGAAGAAAAATTACTGATTCTTCTGAAAAATACTTATGCAGATAAGCCAGAATTTATGAATGGACTTCCATATACTTCCGAAGCCGGACACGGGTTTGGAACAAAAAGTATCTGGTATGTTGCTGAAAAACTGAATGAAAGCTGCCAGTTTTCGGTGACAGATACTTACTTTATTCTGCGCGTTATTCTATAATACATGATTTGCGTTTTTTATCGGATTTTGCTATGATAAAAACAACAAAAACATATCCATCAGGAGGTGGGCATATGCGAGTCGCTTTTATTGATGATGATCCAAATGAATTAAAAATACTTCATACATATTTTAATGATCTGACTGATCCATCTACAATTTCTATTGATGATTTCTCAAGTGGAGAAGAATTTTTGTCCCGCTTTACTGCCGGACTTTATGACCTTGTAGTTCTTGATATTTTCATGGGAGATCTGACCGGTGTCGATGTCGCCCGCAAGATCCGCGAGACGGATCACAACGTCCGCCTCGTCTTCTGCACGACCAGCAATGATTTTGCAAGCGAAAGCTATGAAGTGGCTGCCTGCTCAAAATTCTGGAAAATAAGTTTTTGCTTTTCTTCCTCGATGCCAATTCCATCATCCTGCACTGAAAAGTAGAGGCTGGATTTTTCCTTCTCGTCGCAGATTTCCAACATAAATTTCCGAACCTTCTCATGGAGTGTGTACAAGGTGAGAGGTGTCTACTATCTGTTATTATAAGTTTATACTATGGACTTTGCAACATATTAACAAACTTTCACGAACTGAAAAAATCTACTAAAAAAGGTCCACCGGACCTTTTTGTCGTATGCTTGGCAACAGAAAAAGTCCGCCATTTTTGTACTCTCACAAACTGGCGAACTTTCCTACATTTATATTTATGAGTTGGGGCAAAAGCCCCAACTATGATGCCTACGGATTGTTCCGTGCTTTGCACTCCCACAATCCTAGCATCATATTTACAGTCTTACACCATCTTTTATGACTGCCTGCAGATCCAGATTATCCTTCAGAAGTACAATATCTGCCTTCTTACCTGCCTTAATCGAACCATACTGATCATCAATTCCAAGACTCTTCGCCGGATTAATAGTTGCACAGGCAATAGCTGTCTCAAGCGGAATCTGCATTTCTTTTACAACTGTTCTCATACAATCCGCGAGGTTCGTTGCTGAACCAGCTATTGCACCATCAGATACTAATGTCGCACGTTTTCCTACGACCTTGACATCCAATCCGCCAAGTGTATACTGTCCGTCCGGCATCCCGGTCGCACGCATGCTGTCACTGATCAGAATCATACGGTCAGCCCCCATCATCTCAAAAGTTGCTCTGACCATAGCCGGATGAATATGAATCCCATCACAGATGATCTCTGCCATCACATGCTTACCATCATAAACAGCACCAACCACTCCCGGTGCGCGGTGAGTAAATGCCGGCATCGCGTTATAGAGATGTACTGCATGGTTTGCTCCCGCGTCAAATGCTTTCTTCGCTGTATCATAATCTGCATTCGTATGAGCCAGAGAAATATTAACTTTCCCTTTCATTTCCTCGATAAATTCCAGATAATCTTCATTATCTTCCGGAGCAATCCCAATAAATTTCACCAGTCCATCGGAAGCTTCCAGAAACTGCTCTGCAATTTCTACATTACACGGAATAATATTTCTCTCATCTTGTGCCCCTTTTTTTACTTTGCTGATAAACGGACCTTCCATGTTAATTCCCACAAGATCTGCTGCTTTGGAGCTTGTCCCGTTTTTCTTATATTTTGCTGCAACACTTAAGATCTGTTTCAGTTCTTCCACCGGAAGTGTCATGGTCGCCGGAGCAATAGCGGTCACACCAATGGAGGCCTCATACTGTGCGATCCTTTCAATCGCCTCTTCATTTCCATCGCAAAAGTCATCTCCTTTACAGCCATGAAAATGAAGGTCAATCAGGCCCGGAATTGCATATGCACCATCACCGTCCAATACCTCTTCCTCACCAAACTGTGGCTTTTCCTCTTCTGCATATACTCTCCGGATCTTGTCCCCGTCAAGCATAATTCCACCTTTTACAAATGTCTTCTCTTCCGTGTAAACTTTCACATTATCTATGATCATATTTTCTTTCCTTTCTATTCAAGAATGCCTCGGCTTATTTAACGCTACCTGCCAAAGTGGGAGTTATCTCACATCTGATATAGTTTCTTTTCCCTGTTTTCTCTTTCTTCCAGTGCTCGAAGTGTACTGTCATGCATCTCTTCTCTTAAGTACTTATTCTGTTCCATGTAATATGCATAGATGATATCCAACATAACAAGAATCGGGAACTGAGGTGAAATTACATTTCCATGATTCAGATGTTTCAGAGATGGTAATAACACGACCTCCGTACAGTAATTTTCAAAACCTTCCCGATTATTTGTCGTAAACAGTACCGTCTTGGCACCCCTCTTATACGACTCTTCCAGCAGATATATCACTTCCTCTGTCTCCCCACTGATACTGAATCCAAATACAAGGCATCTTTTGTCCTGAAATACCGATGACATACGCATCATATCTGAATCTGTCATAGAGTCCACATTTACACCGATTCGCATAAAGCGGATTTCCATCTCTTTTGCTGAAAATCCTGAACTTCCGCGCCCACACACAATCACCTTTTCAGCCTTATTCAGATAACCTATAATCCGGACTACCTGACTTTCATCCACCAGACTATATGTTTTATTCAGAAGTTCCTGATATGCATTCAGGACCATACGCGTATTTCCGGTAATCTTTTCCTGTTTCTCTACAAATGTCTCCTCATATTGATAAATGAATTCTTTGTATCCGTGATATCCACACTTTTGTGCAAATCGTGTCAGTGTTGCTTTTGAAGTATACAAAAGTTCTGCGATATGATTTACAGAAAGTCCATCTTTTTCTGATTGTGAATAAAAAAGTCTGCAATGGTCTTTTCTGTTGTCGTAAATTTGTCATAGTTTGATTCAATAATCGGAATTACTGATTTTACATAATATTCCATCGACACTCATCTCTCCTACATCAGATGTCTCACGTTACAGAAATGATAAAATGCTCCCAACATTCCCGCATCATTTTGATGTTTCGCAAATGCAAGCTTTGTGTGTTTGGCAATACTGGACACAAGATACTTGTCCATAGCTGCCTTAATCCGGTCTTTTAAGAATTCTTCCTGTGCCATAATGCCACCACCTAGTACAACAATTTCTGGATTAATGACATAACAAATGTTAGCAATTCCTTTTCCAAGTACATCGCACATCTCATCAATTGCACGATTACACAATTCATCACCTTTTTTTGCTTCTTCAAAAATGTGATAGCCATCCCAGATATCTTCTTGCTCGCCTTTCCATTCTGCTACCTTCTTTGTCAGTATACTTGCTGCTCCAAGTGTCTGAAAATCGCTGTCATCCATATGCATATATCCAACTTCACATGCACTATTGCTAAAACCATGAAATACTTTCCCGTCAATCACAATACAACCGCCAATTCCAGTACCAATCGTCAATACCAGTGCTATTTTTGCTCCTTTTGCTGCACCAGAACGGTTCTCGGCAAGGCCAGCACAATTTACATCATTTTCTACCTCACACGGAACCTGAAACATCTCTTCCAGTGTCTTCTTAAACTGTGTTCCTGCATAATTAGGAATCAACGGCGCTGAATAGAAGATGGATCCCTCTTTGGTATCTACCATTCCTGCTGTCGAGATACAGATTCCGCTAATCTCCTCCTGCGCCTCCTGCTTCATTTCTTCCACGATTCCTGTTACTTTCTGCAAATGGCCGGACCACCCTTCCATGCTTCTGTCTTCATAGATCTTTTACATATAATCTCTGCATCTTCGTAAATGATTCCATATTTTATTGCAGTTCCACCAATATCAATGCTTACATACTTATTCATCTTGCAATCCCCGTTCACATTTTTTATGACATCTCTATTCTGTGATATCTATTATATCTGATTCGCTTTATCTTCTCAACTTTCACATTGGAAATCCGTCAATTCTTTGCTTTCATATACAATAGTCTGCAAAAAGGGCAAACCAGCCATTTTCTGCGGTTCACCCTTCTTGTCCACAGGTCATACGACCTGTATTGTTGTTATATTTTCACTTTGAAAATAGCCTTTTTAATTGTCTCAGGCTCTCCCACCTGTACCGCTGTTCTATGTCCGTCACTTGGATAACAGATCAGGAAATCACCTTCTCTTAAGATAACAGATGCATTTTTTTCTCCGTCCATTGGAAGAAAATCATCTTTCTCAACAAATTCCTTAAGTTCCATGTTCTGAATAAAGTTCAAATCAATCTGCTCTGTTCCCTTTAACATTACATGAATATCGAGATAATTCTTGTGAGCCTCCCAGAAACGCTCCTCTGGTGTCGTTGTTGTATACTCTACCACATTTACAAACAACCTGTCTCCGTCAATCTCGTGACATCCTTTTTCATAAGAAAGAATATCGTTATTTTTTGCATATTCAAAGCACTCTTTTACAGCTTCCTCGAGATATGGAAACTCTTCTAACTGATTGATATTTCCAAAAATCATAGTGATTTCTCCTTATTTGTTATAAATTGTTGTATTTGCAGCCGGCACACTTGTGTCACCTTTTACTTTTCTCCAAATCATACTTGCCGGAATACCTATTACAAGTGATACAGCGATAGAGATAATCGAATAGCTCCAAATTGTTACATGGTCAGCAGGTACGAAATATTTTACATAGACCATAACTCCTGATGATGCAATAAATGCTGCAACTGCTCCAAATGTATTGGCAACTTTTGTGAATGCTCCAAGGATAAATGTTCCGATCAAGATACCAAGTACCAGTCCCATGAATCCATTGAACCACTCGTATGCTGATTTCACTCCACCGTTTGCAAGTACCATTGCAACGACAATTGCAAAGATACCAACGAGGAGAGATACTCTCTGTCCAATCTTAGTCTCTTTCTCAAATCCAAGCTCTTTCTTAGAAAGATTTGCCTGAATATCCAGTGTCCAGCTTGATGCTACAGAGTTCAATCCTGTTGACAGTGTAGACTGTGCTGCCGCATAAATAGCAGCTAACAGAAGTCCTGTCACGCCGACCGGAAGCTCAAATGCAATGTAGGATGCGAATATCTGATCCTGTGCTGCTGCCGGTGGAAGCGCATTCTGCTGATAAAATACATAAAGTCCTGTACCAATCAGATAGAATACTGTTGCGATAAAGATAGATAATGCTCCGTTCGTAAGCATCATTTTATTCAATTTCTTTGTATCTGTTGTAGTTGTAAATCTCTGTACAATATCCTGACTTGATACATAAGATCCCATTGTATTAAACCCTGCACCAACAATCATGATAAATACACTGTCTTTAAAAATATTTGCATTGAAGATTGGCTGATCTACTGCAAGGAATTTGTGCTCAGCCGTAAATGCGTGCGCAATCGCGCCAAAACCTCCATCCAGATGCACAAGAAGGAATACCAGGGCAAATGTTACACCGATCAGAAGGACAGAACCCTGAATAAAATCTGTCCAGAGTACGGACTTCAGACCACCTGTGTAAGAATAAATAATAGCGATCACACCCATAATGATAATCAGTAAGTTTACACTGATTCCAGTCAGGCTTCCAAGTACCATACATGGCAGGTACATAATGATAGACATACGTCCGATCTGGTAAACAATGAACATCACTGCTCCCAGTACACGAAGTCCTTTACTTTCAAATCTCAGTTCCAGATAATGATAAGCTGTATCAATGTCCAGTTTACTGTAGATCGGCAGGAAAAATTTAATCGTAATCGGGATTGCAAGCAGCATACCGAGCTGTGCAAACCACATGATCCATGTTCCTGCATATGAGTTTCCTGCCAGTGACAGGAATGAAATCGGGCTTAATAAAGTTGCGAAAATAGATACGGAAGTAACCCACCACGGCACGGTTCCGTCACCTTTAAAATACTCTTTTCCTTTCATTTCCTTCTTAGCGAAATGAAGTCCGGCAAATAATACTGCTGCCAGATAAACTACTAAAATAATCAAATCAATATAGGTAAATCCCTGCATCCTTTCTTCCTCCCTATGTTCCTTTGGGCAACGATGTTACGACTTATAAATATTTCTTTTTCGCATCACAGATCATCTGTGCAGCTTCTTTTACAATGTCCATATCAGCATCAATCAATGCCGGAAGCGGCTCTCTGACTCCGCCGAGTTCCAATCCTTCATTAATCTTGAGAATAGCTTTGATCACTGCATACATGTTTCCATGTGCAGAACACATTTTGTAAATAATCTCATCACATGCATACTGGATTTCTCTTGCCTTTTCCATCTCGCCTGCTTTTACATAATCATCCAGTTTCAAGTATAACTCAGGCATAACACCATAAGTTCCACCGATTGCTCCTTCTGCTCCGATGACACGTCCGCTCATGAACTGCTCATCCGGTCCGTTGAAAATAATGTAGTCAGGACCTGCAGCCTGTTTGAACATCTGGATATCCTGAACCGGCATAGAAGAATTCTTTACACCGATAACATTCGGATTCTTTCTCATCTCAGCAAACAAGCTCTGTGTAAGAGCAACACCTGCAAGCTGTGGAATGTTGTAAATAACGAAGTCTGTATTTGGTGCTGCTGCACTGATATCATTCCAGTACTTGGCAATTGCATACTCTGGTAAATGGAAATAAATCGGAGGAATTGCAGCGATTGCATCTACCCCAAGGCTCTCTGCATGTTTTGCAAGTTCCTGGCTGTCTTTTGTGTTATTGCATGCAACATGTGCGATAACTGTCAGCTTTCCTTCTGCAGCTTTCATTACATTTTCAAGCACAATCTTGCGGTCCTCTACGCTCTGGTAAATGCACTCTCCTGAAGAGCCATTTACATACACACCTTTGACGCCTTTTTCAACAAAGTATTTTGTCAGTGCCTGAACAGCCTCCGGACTAATGTTTCCGTCTTTGTCATAGCATGCATAAAATGCCGGGATAACACCTTTGTACTTATCAAGATTTCTCATAGTTACTTGTCTCCTTTTTCTTTTTTGATTTTTGATTTATGTGTGAATTAATTAAGCTTCCAGTTTTTTCATCTCTTCTACAAAAGATTTTGTGATAAGTTGCGGTCTTGTAATAATTGAACCAACTACTACGCTATATGCTCCAAGCTCAATCACATGTCTTGCTTTTTCAGGAGTATTAATATTTCCTTCTGCAATGACACGATGCTTTGTTCCGGCAACAATCTTTCTTAAAATTTCAAAATCATTTGCTTCAATCTTGTCACCTTTGCTTTGCTCTGTATATCCGACCATCGTTGTTCCGATAAAATCAAATCCAAGTTCATCTGCATGAATTGCTTCTTCAACAGTAGAACAATCCGCCATCCAAAGCTGATCCGGATATTTTTCTTTTGCTTCTTTGAAGAATTCATCCAGTGTCTTATTTCCCGGTCTTTTTGAAATGGTAGCATCCATCGCAATAATTTCCGGCTTTACTTCCATCAGTTCATCAATTTCTTTCATGGTAGGAGTAATATAAATGTCACTGTCTTCGTAATCTCTCTTCACAATACCGATAATTGGAAGATCTACCTGTGACTGAATCTCTTTAATGTCCTCTTTTGTATTTGCACGGATTCCAAATGCTCCACCTTCTTTTGCAGCCAAAGCCATGCGTCCCATAATGAAAGAAGAATGCAACGGCTCATTTGACAATGCCTGACAAGATACAATTAATTTACCTTTCAGGTTTTCTACCTTCTGATTCATCTTTAATGTCCTCCTTCGTTCTAGTTGCAGTATAAGTTCTTCTGAAACTTTTTTCAATATGTTGTGTGTATTTCGAAACTAGTTTCATATATTTTGACTGAAACTCAATTTTCCACAAATTTTATGCATCTTCTTTTGTAAGCATTGCACAAATCAATGGTAATTTTTTCAGGCCTTGAAACTAGTTTCTATATTTGCTTATAATATTGAAATAATGAAACAAATCAGTATACTTAATATCAGAAACAGGAATTTTACATTACAAAAAACACATTTTATAACAACAAAACAAATGCATCTGAAATTTATTTATCAGAATGTAAAGTAAAAAAAGAAAAGTGAGGTATAGCTATGGTTATTTACAAAGCAAAAGATTATCAGGACATGAGTAGAAAAGCTGCAAATATTATTTCAGCACAGATTATTATGAAACCAAACTGTGTGCTTGGACTTGCCACAGGTTCTTCCCCAGTCGGAACTTACAAACAATTGATCGAATGGTATAAAAAAGGGGATTTAGATTTTTCACAGGTAACAAGTATCAATTTGGACGAATATAAAGGTTTAAGTCCGGAAAATAATCAAAGCTACCGTTACTTTATGAATACCAATCTGTTCAATCATGTAAATATCAATAAATCCCACACATTTGTCCCTAATGGTCTGGAAGCAGATTCTAAAAAAGCGTGTGATGATTATAATGAAATTATCCGCAGCCAGGGAGGTATTGACCTCCAGCTTCTTGGACTTGGTCACAACGGGCACATTGGTTTTAACGAGCCTGGAGCTGCTTTCGAAAAAGAAACTCACTGTGTTGATCTGACAGAAAGTACAATTGAAGCCAATAAACGCTTCTTTGCTTCCGAAGACGAGGTGCCACGCCAGGCATATACCATGGGCATCAAGAATATCATGCAGGCAAAGAAAATTTTGGTCGTAGTCAGTGGTAAAGACAAAGCTGAGATCTTAAAGAAAGTACTCTATGGAGCAATCACTCCGGAAGTACCGGCTTCCATCCTTCAGTTACATAATGATGTAACAATCGTTGCTGATGAAGCTGCACTGAGTGAGATTGATAAATAATATCTACTGGACACCGGACATTGCAGTGTAACTTATGAAACGCATTTAGCTTTTGTTAAAAAAGGGAAGCTGTGATACACATCCATGTACCACAACTTTCCTATATTTTCATCTTCATTTAATTTTAATCAATTGTCCATTTAAGCAGCTGTTCTTTCACCTTTTCAAATATCTGCATTACAACTACTAACACAATTACCATAAAGATAAATCCAACCCAGGTATTGGCAAATACACCAAGTTCAGAATTCTTTTTTACAAAATAGCCCATGCCTGAACCGCCACCATACATTTCGGCAAATACAAGCATTACAAAAGAACTTCTCAGTGAATTTACAAAACCGGCCAGAATAGATGGACTTGCTGCCGGCAGAATTACTTTCATGAACCGCTTTACACCTGTCAGTTCCAATGTAGCTGCCTTGTCCAAATAGCGCTTATCAATGGTCATGATTCCTGTGATTGTAGCAAATAATGTCGCCCAGACAATATTATATACAACCAAAAATATGGAAGCTGATAATAATGTTGGTGACAGCAACAGTACAAACGGCGACAATAAGATTGACGGGATTACGCTAAAGGCATAAATAACCGGATGCAGCGCTTCCCTGATTTTCTTATTTAATCCCATGATTGTACCAAATATAACTGCAATCACTAAAGAAAGAAATACTGATGGGATGAGTAATTTGAAAGAAGCAAGCATATTTGTAAGCATTACTTCTTTATTTGACTCAAAGGCTGCTGCAATCTTTTCCGTTGTTGGAAACAAATATGGATTCAGCATTTTCACATCTGCCACATAATAATATAACAGTACTAATCCTGCAAATATCAATACTGTAATCCAGTATTTTTTCACAAAGCCCTTAATTGTTTTCATTTACCCATCTCCTAAAATCTGCTATTTATCATTTTCATCAAAGAATTTCTGCTGTGCCTCATAGAAATCCGGTGCCTCATCACCATAAGATTTTGTTGCCTCAGCAAGTGCTTCTTCATAAAGCTCTGTGTTGATATGATCTTCAATATCGATCTTGCAGTCATCACCGAGGTATCCTGTTTTGTCAAGAATGTTCCATGCACGTACCACACTGTTCTTAAGAGGATCTACATTTACAAAATAATGTTTGTCATCCATCATGTAAGCTGCCACATAGTCATCTTCCTGACCGATACGTTTTGCATGAAGAGAAACTGCTTCTTCTTTATTTGCCTCATACCAAGACTGTGCACGGAGTAATGCGCGGATAATTGCTTTGACTGTATCCGGATTGTCATTTACCCATTTTGTCTGTCCAACCATACGGCAGCAAGAGTAGTTCTCCATAATTTCACTCTGATAGCTTACGATTTCGATGTCACCTGAGTCTACAAGCTGTTTCACACCATAGTTGTTCTGTGTTCCCATAAGCGCATATTTTACTTCACCGTTCTGAACAGCAGCTAATGCGTCATCATAGCTTGAATATACTTTCCAGTCAACTACATCTAACGGATTATCATATCCAAGATCCATAACTGCACCTGTAAATGCGAAATAACTTGGATTTACTGCAACGGACTGTCCAATAAATGATTCAATACCTTTCCACTCTGTTCCAGCTTTTGCAACAACCGGCATACATCCTTCTACCATATGTCCGCCAAAAATTGTAAGATCTACACCTTGTGCTATCTGCTGAAGCGGATTAGATGTACCCGCATTTGATACGACATCAACCTTGCCTGCTGCAAGAAGAGCCATTGCATCCATATTCTGAGTTGCCTCTACCGGCTCAATCTCGATTCCTTCATCCTCAAAATATCCTTCTTCTTCTGCAATTGTTACAAGGACGTTACCACTTGAACCATAATTCCACTTTACAGTTGTCATTTTCTCCTTGCTATCTTTGTCAGTTGTCTCGGTTTTTGTGTCGTCAGACTTTTTGTCATTACTGCTTCCACATGCTGCAAGACTAAACGTCATACCGAGCACTAACATAAGTGCTAAAACTCTCTTTTTCATACCCTTCTCCTTTTCTGTTTTTACTACTTATACTAGAATCTCTGCATTAACCATTTCCTGACAGGCAGCAATTCCGTCAGTATATGGATAACACTATATATAACAGGTCTGCCTGTATATATCACATATCAATCCCACTATTTGTATGGCTTTCCATTTTAAATATGTGTCGTGACATCTTTATTTATCTGATTGATCAATGTAATACGAAGCTTCATCATATCAATATTCTCAAATAATGTGTCACGCGTCGGATGCAGTTCTTCTGTAATCTTGACATCATAAATAATATGACTTGGTGACTGTCCCAAAACAAGAATCCGGTTTGCCAGAAGAAGTGCCTCATCCACATCATGGGTAACAAAAAACACTGTTTTCTTCTTTTCATCCCGTGTCCAGAGTTCCCGTACCAGATCCTGAAGTCTCGCACGCGTCACCGCATCCAGAGCACCAAACGGCTCATCCATCAAAAGAATCGGCGGATCAATACTGAATGCTTGTGCGATCGCACATCTCTGCTTCATACCACCTGATAATTCTTTCGGAAGCTTTTTGTATATGCTTTCATCCAGCCCGACAGCTTTTATCATATTTACGGCTATTTCTTTTAATTCTTTTTTATCTCTCTTAGGATATCTTTGCTTCAATGCCAGAAGAATGTTCTCGCCTGCTGACATCCACGGAAACAATCCATAATCCTGAAATACAACACCTTTATTAAGACTTGGTTCCCCGATAGCTACACCATCACTCAGAATCTCTCCTGTAGTTGCCGTTTCAAGACCTGCCAGTAGACGAAGCAGTGTACTCTTACCACAGCCAGACTGCCCAAGGATACAGACAAATTCTCCTTCTCCGATTTCTGTATTAATGTCTTTTAAAATTAATTTTCCACCTGCTTCATAGGCAAATGATAAATCCTTAATCTGAATGCCGCTCATGTATAATTGCCTTTCTTTTTATAGCAATAATTTCTTTTTATTGATCTATTTTATACATACAATTGTATAATAAATCAATCTTTTTTATTATTCAAATTGATTTTTAAAATAAAACAGCAAGCCTATAGTTTTCATCTATAAGCTTGCCACTCTATACTTTTTTCTACTTTTCTCCTAATATTCCATCAATAATACGTTTCACACCGATTTCCACATTTTCTCTGGAAGTAGCAAGATTCATACGGATAAATCCATTGAATCTGTCTCCCCCGAACCAGTCTCCGAAATCTACCGCAAGACGGCATTTTTTCTGGATAAACTCTTTCGTATCTTCCGGTTTTATGTACGCTCTTAAATCAATCCATACCAGATATGTTGCCTCTAGTGGAGTTACTACCACCTTCGGAAGATTCTCTTTGAAAAGTTCTCTCAGATACTGATCATTATCTACAATCTGCTTCTTCACTTTATCCAGCCATTCCTGACCACCTTTATATGCCGCTTCTGCCGCTACAAATCCAAATGCATTTCCTGTCATCAGACGGATTCTCTTAGCAAAATCATCCCATTTTGCCCGAAGATTTTCATCTGCAATTATCACAAATGAATTCTGTCCCCCTGCCAGATTAAATGTCTTGGACGGTGCTGTGATTGTAAGGATTTCATCCCAGTGTTCTGTCATAAGATAGGATGGTGTCTGCTTCTTATCCCCAAATACAAAATCCTGATGAATCTCATCAGAAATTACATACACATGATGTCTATGACAAATTTCAAGCATTTCCTTTAGCTCTTCTTTTCTCCAGACCCTTCCTACCGGATTGTGCGGTGAACATAAGATAAATGCTTTTACATCGTTATCTACGATTTTCTTTTCAAAATCATCGAAATCAATCGTATAATTTCCATTTTCATTAACTAGATCAGAAGTAATCAACTTACGCTCATTGTTGGTCACCGCCTGCAGAAATGGATAGTACACCGGAGTCATGACAATCACTGCATCCCCTTTTTTTGTCAGCATCTGGATCATCCAGTTGAACGCTGCTACAACTCCCGGTGCAAAACGAAGCCACTCTCGCTTTACTTCGAAATTAAAATGTTTCTTTTCCCAGTTGATAAATGCGTCGTAGTAACCATCTGGAATCCGGTAGTATCCTATTGCTCCAAAATCCACGTACTCATGCAGAGCTTTCTGTACACACTGTGGAATTTTAAAATCCATATCTGCGACCCACATGGCATGCAGACCTTCCTCGCCGAACATTGCTGTCTGACCGTCCCATTTATTGCAATTTGAATTTCGTCTGTCCACATAAATTAATTCTTCCATAATGCCTGCCTCTCCTTATTCCTTTCATCTTTCTGTGTCGGCAAAAACATTCTTCTTTTGTTTTGTCGAAATTTCTTTAACTATAATAGCATTTTAATAAGAAAATGTCCTCTTATATTGAAAATTTGAATTTATAAAATAAATTTTTATCAGTGCAGTATTAAGAACTAAAAAACCTGTAAGCATAATACTTACAGGTTAACTAACTCCCCGAGTAGGGTTCGAACCTACGACCCTTCGGTTAACAGCCGAATGCTCTACCACTGAGCTATCGAGGAATAACAAATATATAATAAACCCAAGTAACAAAAATTACAAGGGTTTTTTTCATATATCTTCAAAACTGCATATAAGAAACTTTTTAACATCTTTACCTATCCACCTGTGCTTCGCACTTAAGGAAGTTCGATTCACTAAGCTCGAAAGAACCTCGCTAAGTTCCTTCGAACAAGCATCGTACTAAGCTCAGCCTTCGCTTTGCTCGTCTTCTCTAAGTACTCTTGCTTTTGGTTATGCCCTCGACCTATTAGTAACAGTCAGCTCCATGTGTTACCACACTTCCACCTCTGTCCTATCTACCTCGTCGTCTTCAAGGGGTCTTACAACTTTCGTTGGGATATCTCA
>ENA-OPZZ01001254-OPZZ01001254.1-human-gut-metagenome-genome-assembly--contig:-NODE-1254-length-16277-cov-3.494118_pt1 | contig 16277 bp, 13 predicted proteins | sample MGYA00242487_ERZ504511 | MGnify/ENA primary metagenome ERZ504511 (study PRJEB26092, sample SAMD00036241) | human gut metagenome | host: Homo sapiens | study: EMG produced TPA metagenomics assembly of... | reverse complement strand
GATTTTAATAATGGGAGTTTTGATTGTCTGTGGAGTATATCAATACAGGGAATATGGCAATATAAAAGATGTCATGCTGAAATTAATTGGTCAGGATCCGGTGATATATCAGCATGTTTCAGAAGAAATCGGAGAAATGGACGGTAAATTTTATTATCAGCAACTAAGTGAAGAAGAGCAGACAGTGTATCAGGAGCTTTTGCAGGGGCTTTTGGAACATGTAGAGCAAATTCATGTGCACAGCCAGAAGCCGGAACGTGTTAATGAACTTCTTGTTTATGTGTTGAATGATTATCCAGAGATTTTCTGGAGCGATGGGACAGCTTCTTCCACAGCCTATTCTGGACTTCAGAATTATACGTCTGTGATGCCGGGATATTTGTATACGAAAGAAGAATGTGAGAAAAAGAAGACACAGATTGACATGGAGGTGTCGGAGTGTCTGTCCGGTATCAGTGAAAATGCTTCGGATTATGAGAAGATTCTTTATGATTATGAGTATATTGTGAATCAGGTGGATTATGATGATGCAGCAGAAGATAACCAAAATATTTGCAGTGTATTTATTGGAAAAAAAGTCAGTGTGTGCCGGTTATTCTAAAGCAATGCAGTATCTCATGGAGAAGCAGGGGCTATTCTGCACTTATGTTACTGGGGAGGTGACAGAATCTTTCAGTGATGGTGATGGCCATAAGATCCCTCATGCATGGAATTTGGTGAAATGTGACGGCGATTATTATTATGTGGATGTGACGTGGGGAGATCCAATTTTCCAGGAGTCGGAAGAGGAGGCTGAAAATGTAATGGATGACGAAATTCGTGACAATATCAGCTACGATTATATGCTTTGTGATGATGATGAGTTGTTTCGGACTCATACGCCGGATTTGGAAGTAGAACTTCCAGATTGTACGAAGATGGATTTGAATTATTATGTAGTTAATGGAATGTATTATACAGAATATGATGGTCAGACGGCGCTTAAAGCAATGAACCAGGTGATTTCGGCGAGAGAGACGAAAGTTGTACTGAAATATTCCGATGAATCAGTTTATAAAACTGCAAAAGAAGACATTTTAAATAACGAGGTGAAGCGTGCTGTACAGAATCTGGCGCAGTGGTATCATTTGACAGAAGTCTCCTACAGTTACATAGATGACAAAAAAATGAATAAAATTACAATTTTCTGGAAATATTCTTAAAAAAAGAATTGAAATATATCCCATCCTAAATGCTAAAAATATCAACCGGATTTTAAACGAAAAAGTATAGATAAAACCAATATAACAGGCATATTGACGAAAAAAACAATTTATTGACGTAAAATAAAAACCATTAAAATTAGCGACTATTTTAATGGCTTTTATCGAAAGTAGATAAAAAACTGTTAAAAAATACTTTTTTTTGGGTTGAAAAAGGAGAATAAGTATAGTATACTTTTAACAATTTGGGAAGCTTTAGAGCAGACTAGAAGTAACAGAAAGGATAAGGGTGAATATATGAAAGCATTTCTAATTCTAGAAGACGGGACAGTCTTTGAGGGAAAAAGTATCGGGACGACGAGGGATATGATCAGTGAGATTGTTTTTAATACGTCAATGACCGGTTATCTGGAGGTGCTGACAGACCCTTCATATGCCGGACAGGCCGTTGTGATGACTTATCCACTGATAGGAAACTATGGAATCACACCAGATATGGAGTCAAAGAAAGCATGGCCGGACGGATATATTGTAAGAGAATTATCCAGAATGCCAAGTAATTTTAGATGCAACGGTACAATTCAGGATTTCCTCGCTGCACAGGACATTCCAGGAATTGAAGGCGTGGATACAAGAGCATTGACGAAGATTCTCAGGGAAAAGGGAACCATGAATGGTATGATTACTACAAATGAGAATTATAATTTAGATGAAATCATTCCAAAACTTAGGGCGTACACTGTTGGAGATGTTGTATCAAAGGTGACCTGCGACGAGAAACATGTTCTTCCAGGAGAAAAATTTAAAGTGGCACTTATGGATTTTGGAGCAAAGAATAATATTTCAAAATCTTTAATTCAAAGAGGCTGTGAAGTGACTGTCTATCCGGCAGACACAAAAGCAGAAGAAATCATAAAATCTAATCCGGACGGAATCATGTTATCCAATGGTCCTGGAGATCCGGAAACTTGTGTTTCTATTATAGAAGAGATTCGAAAATTATCAGAGACAGACATTCCAATATTTGCAATTTGTCTGGGACATCAGTTGATGGCTCTTGCATATGGTGCAAAGACATATAAATTAAAATATGGTCACAGAGGTGGCAATCACCCTGTAAAAGATCTGTCTACGGGACGCGTTTACATTTCCTCGCAGAATCACGGATATGCGGTTGATTATAATACTATGGATAAGAATGTTGCAGAAGAAGCATTTATCAATGTCAATGATGGAACAAACGAAGGATTGAATTACATAGGCAAGAAGATATACACTGTACAGTTCCACCCGGAAGCATGCCCGGGGCCACAGGATTCTACATTCCTGTTTGACAGATTTATTGAGATGATGAAGGGGGACAAATAAGATGCCAAGAAATAAAGAAATTAAGAAAGTGCTTGTAATTGGATCTGGTCCTATCGTCATTGGTCAGGCAGCAGAGTTTGACTATGCGGGTACACAGGCATGTCGTTCTTTGAAAGAAGAAGGACTGGAAGTTGTGCTGTTGAATTCAAATCCTGCGACTATTATGACGGACAAGGATATTGCTGATAAAGTATACATAGAGCCATTGACGGTAGAAGTTGTTGAACAGCTTATTATGAAAGAGAAGCCAGACAGTGTCCTGCCGACTCTGGGAGGACAGGCAGCGCTGAATCTTGCTATGGAATTGGAAGAGCGGGGGTTTTTCAAAGAACATAATGTCCGCTTGATCGGAACAACAGCTCAGACAATTAAGAAGGCAGAGGATCGTCTGGAATTTAAATCAACAATGGAAAAAATTGGCGAACCATGTGCAGCATCACTTGTAGTTGAGAGCGTAGAGGACGGAATCGAATTTGCAGAAAAGATTGGATATCCGGTCGTTCTTCGTCCGGCATACACTCTTGGCGGAAGTGGTGGTGGAATTGCACATGACAGACGTCAGCTTGTAGAGATTCTTGAAAATGGACTTCGCCTTTCCCGTGTGGGTCAGGTACTTGTTGAACGTTGTATCGCAGGATGGAAAGAGATTGAATATGAGGTAATGCGTGATGCAGCAGGAAATTGTATCACGGTTTGTAATATGGAAAATATTGATCCGGTTGGTGTACATACCGGAGACAGTATTGTTGTAGCACCGTCTCAGACGCTGGGCGATAAAGAATATCAGATGCTCCGTACATCAGCCCTCAATATCATTAGTGAGCTTAATATTACAGGAGGCTGCAACGTACAGTATGCCCTGAATCCGGAATCATTTGAATATTGTGTTATTGAAGTAAATCCACGTGTCAGCCGTTCTTCTGCGCTTGCATCGAAAGCTACGGGTTATCCAATTGCAAAGGTAGCAGCAAAGATTGCGCTTGGCTATACACTTGACGAGATTAAAAATGCAGTTACAAAGAAGACATATGCAAGTTTTGAACCGATGCTTGATTATTGTGTTGTTAAGATCCCGAGACTTCCATTTGATAAATTTATCAGTGCAAAACGGACACTGACTACACAGATGAAGGCGACCGGAGAGGTCATGAGTATTTGTGATAATTTTGAGGGAGCGCTTATGAAAGCAATCCGATCTCTGGAACAGCATGTGGACAGTCTTATGTCCTATGATTTCAGTCATCTTTCCAGAGAAGAACTGATGAACGCATTGGACGTAGTAGACGATCAGAGAATCTGGAAGATTGCAGAAGCAGTTAGAAGAGGAATTCCTTATACAGAAATACATAAGATTACAAAGATTGATATTTGGTTTATCGATAAGATTGCAAACCTGGTAGAGATGGAGCAGTCTCTGCGTGCATGCGCGCCAAGAGTAGCGTCCGGACGTGGTGGAATTGGAAAGGAATTATTAAAAGAAGCAAAACGCCTGGAGTTCCCGGACGAGGTTATCGCAAGACTGACAGGTCTTACAGAAAGACAGGTGCATGATCTTAGAATGGTGTACGGTATTACCGCATCTTACAAAATGGTAGATACCTGTGCCGCTGAGTTTGCGGCAGAAACACCGTATTATTACTCTGTATTTGGAAGTGAAAATGAAGTAGAAGAGACCTCCGGTAAGAAAAAGGTTCTTGTCCTTGGTTCTGGCCCAATCCGTATCGGACAGGGAATCGAGTTCGATTTCTGTTCCGTACACTGTACATGGGCATTTGCAAAAGAGGGATACGAGACAATTATTATCAATAATAACCCGGAGACAGTCAGCACGGACTTCGATATTGCCGATAAGCTTTATTTCGAGCCGCTGACACCGGAAGATGTAGAGAGCATTGTAGACCTGGAGAAGCCGGACGGAGCAGTTGTACAGTTCGGTGGTCAGACAGCAATTAAATTGACAGAAGCATTGATGAAAATGGGAGTGCCAATTCTTGGTACAAAGGCAGAAGATGTAGATGCAGCCGAAGATCGCGAATTATTTGATGAAATTCTGGAAAAATGTCAAATTCCAAGACCGACTGGTGGAACTGTATTTACAGCTGAGGAGGCAAAGACTGTTGCGAACAGACTCGGCTATCCGGTACTGGTAAGACCGTCCTATGTGCTTGGCGGACAAGGTATGCAGATTGCTATTAACGATAATGATATCGAGGAATTTATCGGAATCATCAATCAGATTGCGCAGGATCACCCGATTCTGGTAGACAAATATTTACAAGGAAAAGAGATTGAGGTCGATGCCGTATGTGACGGAGAAGATATCCTGATTCCAGGTATCATGGAGCATATTGAGCGTGCGGGTATCCATTCCGGAGATAGTATCTCTGTATATCCTGCAAAGAGTATTTCGGATAAGACAAAACGTACTATTGAAGAATATACAAGACGACTTGCAAAATCCCTGCACGTCATCGGATTGATTAATATTCAGTTCATTGTGTGTGGTGAAGAGGTTTATGTTATCGAGGTAAACCCAAGATCCAGCCGTACGGTACCATACATTAGTAAAGTAACTGGAATTCCAATTGTTCCACTGGCAACAAAAGTGATTATCGGTCACAAGATCAAAGAACTTGGATATACACCGGGACTCCAGCCGGAGGCAGATTACTATGCAGTTAAAATGCCGGTATTCTCTTTTGAGAAGATTCGTGATGCAGATATCAGCCTTGGACCAGAAATGAAGTCTACAGGAGAGTGCCTTGGAATTGCCAAGACATTTGACGAGGCGCTATATAAAGCATTCTTAGGTGCGGGAATCAAACTTCCGAAATTTAGCAATATGATTATGACTGTCCGTGATGAGGATAAGGATGAGGCTGTAGAAATCGGTAAACGTTTTGAAAAGATCGGATACAAGATTTTTGCGACAAAAGGAACAGCAGAAGCACTTACAGAAGCAGGTGTGAAAGCAATTGCAGTCAACAAGATTGAACAGAGCACACCGAACCTCATGGATCTGATCCTTGGACATAAGATAGATCTTGTTATTGATACTCCGCCACAGGGAGCAGAACACTCCAAAGACGGTTTCGTAATTCGAAGAAGTGCAATTGAGACGGGTGTCAATGTCCTGACAGCTATCGATACAGCAAAAGCACTGATCACCAGTCTGGAGAATACAGATATTCAGAAACTGACACTGGTGGACATTGCAAAGATTCAGGCAGTATAGGCATTCTTGAAAGTAGAAAATATCATGAGATGAGGGTGGTATTGAAAAAGGCAGCCATGGCGCACAAAATGTGTCGTGGCTGTCTTTTTATAAAGTAAAGCAATCTCTGAGAATGTAAGATAATTAAAGAGTGCGGTCAGTTTAGCGGTGTGTTATAATTGGAATCAGAAAATCAGTTATTTTAGAACATAATTGATAATATTATATAATGACTGGAAGAGGTACATGACATGGAAAAAAGAATTAGCGGAACAACGACATTATTAGCACTGATTGGTTCTCCGGTGGGACATTCCAGTTCTCCGGCAATGCACAATTACAGCTTTGAAAAATTAGGACTTGACTATGCCTACATGGCATTTGAGATAAAAGAAGACCAGGTAGGAGAATTTCTGGATGCGGCGAGACTTCTTAAGATCCGCGGTTTTAATGTGACGATGCCATGTAAGATGGAAGTTGCAAGACAGGTCGATGAGTTGTCTCCGGCAGCGCAGATCATGGGCGCTTCCAATACGGTAGTGAATGAAAATGGAAAACTAATTGGGCACAATACAGACGGAGTCGGATTTGTGAAAAATCTTGCAGAACACGGCGTTTCTGTAAAAGATAAGACAATTACACTTATGGGCGGTGGTGGAGCCGGAACTGCAATTTTTGTACAGCTTGCACTGGACGGAGCTTCCGAGATTCGTGTGTTTAACCGAAAGGGAGCAAACTTCGAAAAGCTTGAGAAGATTGCGAAGAAAATATTAGAATTTGCACCAGAGTGCAAGATACAGGTCTGTGATATGGCAGATAAAAAAGCATTGTATAAGAGTATTGGAGAGAGTGATATTCTTGTAAATGCAACAAATGTGGGCATGAAACCGAATGAGAAAGGGACGATGATCCAGGACACCTCTGTATATAGGGAAGATTTGGTCGTTGCGGAGATTATTTATAATCCGAAGGAGACACGTATGATGCGCGAGGCGAAAGAAGCCGGTGTGAAATGCGTGGTCGGTGGAAAAGGTATGCTCCTGTGGCAGGGGGCAGAGGCGTTTCATTTGTTTACAGGCCAGGAAATGCCGGTGGAAGACGTGAAAGCAAAATTTTTTGCACAGTAGAGAATAAAAGAAAGATTTATATCAGCTGGGAGATTTGGACTTAACACGGAACCTTAAATTTTTGTAAGATTTGAGGAGAACTATACACAAATCGAAAAAAATCAGTTACACTATTGCCAAACGGGTGACTTAGGAGGATGTATGTATAAAATCTTAATTATAGAAGACGACCGGACGATTGCAAATGTGCTGGCGGAGCATTTAAGAACATGGGATTATGAGGTGCATTGTGTGACGAATTTTAAGAATGTGATGGAAGATTTCCGGGAGTATGAGCCGCAGCTTGTGCTCCTGGATATTGTATTGCCATTGTTTAATGGGTTCCACTGGTGCCAGGAGATCCGCAAGATTTCAAAAGTACCGATTATCTTCTTATCATCGGCAAATGATAATATGAATATTGTTATGGCCATGAATATGGGCGGAGATGAATTTGTGGAGAAACCATTCGACCTTAGCGTAGTGACGGCGAAGGTGCAGGCGGTGCTTCGGCGAGCTTATGCATTCCGTGGGACGATGGACGTACTTGAGCATGCAGGAGTGATGCTAAATGTTAATGATGCGACAGTGATCTGTGGGAGTCAGTCGGTGGAGCTTACGAAAAATGAATTCCGGATTCTGAAGCTTCTGATGGAGAATTCAGGACGGATTGTTTCAAGGGAAAATCTGATTACGAGGTTGTGGGAGAGTGATGAGTTCATTGACGATAATACATTGACAGTGAATGTGGCGAGGCTTAGAAAGAAATTGGAAGAAATCGGAGCAGAAAATTGGATTCAAACGAAGAAAGGAATTGGGTATATTGTGGAATGATAAAGCTGCTGGGGAGGTTTTTTGAAAGAAAAAAGAGGCGATATCTGCCTGTATATTGGATTCATTGGTGTGTTTTATGTCATTTTCAGCCTGAGCAACTTGCCAGTTGATGCGGTGAACTATGCATTTTTTCTTTCCGCAATCTGGCTGCTTGGATATGGAATTTTCAAATTTAACCAATATTATAAGAAGGGTGTGGCAGTCATTGAGGCAAAGCAGCGTTTGGAAGAGGTGACGGAAAATCTTCCGGCGACAAGGTCATATATCGAGTTAGAGTATCAGGCAATTATTCAAAATATGTATAAGAAAATGTCTGATCTACAATCAGCGGAGCGGATTGGGCGCCAGGAAATGAAAGATTATTACAGTATGTGGGCGCATCAGATCAAGACACCGATTGCTGCCATGAAAGTGCTTGCGCAGGCAGCCGGCGACACGGAAGATGCCAGAACTTATGAGCTTTTGCAGGATATGCAGACAGAACTTTTTTAAGACAGAACAGTATGTGGAAATGGTTCTGACTTATGTGCGTATGGAGGACATGTCGGGAGATCTTATGCTGAAGGAATATGCTTTGGACAATCTGGTAAAGCAGGCACTTAAGAAGTATTCCCGTATGTTGCCATGCAGAAATTGGCATTACATTATGAAGCACTTCGGGTAACCGTTACGACAGATGAAAAATGGCTCGTTTTTGTACTGGAGCAGATTTTGTCCAATGCATTGAAATACACAGTCGAAGGAAGCATTTCTATTTATATGGAAGATGATTGGCTTGTAATTGAGGACACAGGCATCGGTATATGCTCAGAAGACTTGCTGCGTATTTTCGAAAAGGGATTCACCGGGTATAATGGAAGAAGTGATAAGAAATCTACAGGCATCGGTCTTTACTTATGTAAGCAGATTATAGAGAAGCTCCGTTGCCAGATCCGAGTAGAATCTAAGCTGGGGAAAGGAACTCGGGTATTACTGCATTTGATGAAAGAAAAATTGCCTGTAGAGTAAATTGTGACAAGATTGTAAGATTAGCAAGGGGAAATGTAACCAAAATCAATGGAAATGCATTTCTTCTTTTTTTTATAATTGATTGTGTAAAGAAGTTAAAAAAATCGTGTGAAAGACATGTCCGCAGGATTTTGAAAGCAGTTTTTATACAATGAAAAAAGAAGGAGAAATTGATATGGCGTTATTGGAAGTGAAAAATGTAAAGAAAATATATACGACTCGTTTTGGGGGCAATAAAGTAGAGGCACTTCGTGATGTGAATTTTTCAGTAGAGCCGGGAGAATATGTGGCAATCATGGGAGAGTCTGGTTCTGGTAAAAGTACCCTGTTAAATATTCTGGCACAGCTTGACTGCCCGACAAGTGGCAAGGTCATTTTAAAGGGAAGAGATTTAAGTACGATTAAGGAAAAGGAAATGTCTGCATTTCGTCGTCAGAATCTTGGATTTGTATTTCAGGATTTTCATTTGTTAGATACATTTACACTGAAAGATAACATTTTTCTGCCACTGGTTCTGTCCGGAAGAAGATATGAAGAAATGGAACAGCGCCTTGCGCCGATCGCGAGGCATCTTGGTATTGAAAAAATTCTGGAAAAATACCCGTACGAAGTGTCTGGTGGACAGAAGCAACGTGTGGCAGTGGCAAGAGCGCTGATTATCAAGCCGCAGATCGTTCTGGCAGATGAGCCGACCGGAGCACTGGATTCCAAGGCAGCGCAGGAACTTCTTCGCTTGTTTTCTTCTGTGAACCATGATGGACAGACAATTCTCATGGTCACTCACAGTGTGAAAGCTGCCAGTAGTGCAAATCGCGTGATGTTCATTAAAGATGGTGAGGTATTCCATCAGTTGTACCGTGGCAATCTGACTGATGAACAGATGTATCAGAAAATTTCCGATACACTGACTGTTCTCGAAGCAGGAGGTGAGCGCGTTGAGTAGCAAAATCTATGGAAAACTTGCAATCACCAATCTGAAAAACAATCGTAAGACGTATGTTCCATACATTTTAATGGCAGTACTTTCTGTTATGATGTACTACATTGTTGGTGGTATGGCACAGGGAAATAACGGGCTAAGTAAAGATGTGAAAATGATTATGGGCTATATGAATAGACTGCTGATGATCTTTTCTGTAATTTTTCTATTCTATACGAACAGTTTCCTGATTAAGCGAAGAAAGCGGGAAATCGGGATTTACAATATTCTTGGTATGGGAAAAGGACATATTGCAAAAATGCTTGCGATTGAGGCGGTGATTACTGCATTTATCAGTATTTTTCGGTGGTATACTCTTAGGTATTGTATTTGGAAAGCTGATGTATCTTGTACTTGGAAAACTTTTACATTATGATATCAGTGTGAAATTTACGGTAGAGATTCCAGTGCTGGAGAAGACATTTGCATTTTTTATGGCAATTTTCGTATTGATTCTTCTTTATAATTTGCTTCAGATCCGCATCGTCAGTCCGGTAGAGCTTCTGCATGGGAGCAATCAAGGAGAGCGTGAGCCAAAGACAAAGTGGCTTCTGGCGATCGTGGGAGCGATTTTGCTTGGAACCGGATATTACATTGCACAAACGACCGGAAATCCACTGGATGCGATGACAAAATTTTTCTTCGCAGTTGTCTGCGTCGTGCTCGGAACTTATGGTCTGTTTATTGCAGGAAGTATCGCAGTCCTGAAAATGTTAAAGAAAAACAAAAAATATTATTACCAGGCAAAACATTTTACGGCAGTATCCGGCATGGTTTACCGCATGAAACAAAACGCAGTGGGGCTCGCAAACATTTGCATCTTAAGTACGATGGTACTGATTATGGTGTCCACTACCGTTTGCCTTTATGTGGGTATGAATGACATTATCAGCGCCAGATATCCACGAGAGTGCGAGGTGACCATTTACAGAACAAATGCACAGACAGAAGAAAAAGTGCATACGATCATTGAGGAAATTATAAGAAAAAATAATACGAAGGCTGAAAATGAACGTATTTATCATTCGGGAGCACTGACCGGTTATCTGGATGGAAATAAGATGATTCTGGATCCTGATAAATATTATTCAGACAAAACGTCAAGTTCAGTTGTGCTGATTCCACTTGCAGACTATAACCGTCTGGAAGAAAAAAATGAGACATTAAAGGATGGAGAAGTACTTCTTTTCTCTACTCAGACAAAAAGTTACGGACAGAATGAAATTTATTTAGATGATACAAAATTTCATGTAAAAAAAGAATTGGACAAATCAAAATTAGATGAGAAAAATAACGATAAAGATATTCCAATTACTTACATGATTATGAAAGACGAAGAACAGATTCTGAATATTTTAAAACAGACTTATGAAAAAAGTACACAGAATGATGAAACAAAAGCAAGCCTGATGACAATGACTTATTATGAGGCTTTCGATATGAAAGGTTCCAGCGAATTAAAAAAGAACGTAGAACAACAAATCAGAACAGCACTGAGTGAGCAAGTTCCAGAAACTTTCTGCTCCTGTAGCGGAAGACAAATTAACAAAGACTCCTTTTACGAATTGTATGGCAGCCTCTTCTTCATGGGCATGTATCTCGGCTTCATGTTCCTCATGGTAACAGTACTCATTATTTACTACAAACAGATTTCCGAAGGTTACGACGACAAAGGCCGTTACAAGATTATGCAGCAAGTTGGCATGGATAAACAAGAAGTAAAAAAATTCATTCGAAGCCAGGTGCTAATGATCTTCTTCCTGCCACTTGTTATGGCAATCATTCATGTGGCAGCAGCCTTCAAAGTCATTACAAAACTACTGGCAATGTGTTACATGACAAACATCACATTATTTATTGAATGCACAATAGCAACAATTATAGTCTTTGCAGTGATTTATTGTATTGTATTTATGTTGACAGAACGAGAATATTATAGAATAGTAAAATAGTTTAGAAAAAGAAACAATTCAAAAAGGGACAGGTTAAAGTTCAATTGGGGACGGGGGTTTTTCAAAAAAACCCCGTCCCCAATTGAATTGTATCAGAATTGTTCCAACAATTTTAATAGATGTGTATTATCTTCTGGATTCATTATGCAGAACCGGATATATTCGCCATCTAAACTTTTGAATGATGAGCAGTCACGGATCATCATTCTTTCTTTTATGGCTGCCTCAAAGATATCAAATGAAGTTAAGTTTTCTTTTAAGATGCGTACAAGTATGAAGTTGGCATAAGGCTTGTATGCTTTGAAAGCCGGCATGTTTTGTATAGCCATGTACATGCGGTCGCGTTCGGAGCAGATAAGCTGTCTTGTTGTTTGTTGGTAGGTGTTGTCTTTGAACATGCGTTCACCGGCATAGGCTGCGACGCTGTTTAAGCTCCACGGGTTCTGGTGAATAAGCAGTGCTTCTAAAAATTCATGATTGCTTGTGATACCGTAGCCGAAGCGCAGTCCCGGTGCTGCGTAGAATTTGGATACACCGCGGATCACCATTACATTATCGAATTCATCAGTCAGTGAAATGGAAGTAATTTCCGCTATGTCTGGAGCAAATTCAACATAAGTTTCGTCGATCATGACGAAGATATTATGTTCGTTACAGAAGGTTAAAATATGTTTCATATCACGATTCTTAATTGCGGATGATGTCGGGTTGTTCGGATTGCACAGAATCAGCAGGTCAACATCCTCTGCCATAGACGCGAAGAAGTCTTCCAAATCTAACTGGAAATTTAAATCTTCTTTCAAGTTATATTCGGTGATTGTGCCTCCAGTGAGGGCAAGCTCGCGTTCATACTCGGAATAAGTTGGTCCTACAACAAGAGCTTTTTTTGCCTGCCGCTGACTAATGAGCAGAGAAATTAACTCTGTTGATCCATTTCCTACAACAATATGTTCAGGGGAAATGTGACAGTATTCTCCGATAGTTTTCTTAAGTGACGTGTAGTTCCGATCCGGGTAGGAGGAAATAATATCCAGATGCCCTGCCAGATCATTTTTTACAGATTCGGACAGTCCAAGAGGGTTCACGTTGGCACCGAATTTAATGATGCCGGGAATTTCGGATGCCGGAATGTGGTAATATGCAGCGATTTTTTCCAGATCACTGCCGTGAAATTCAGGTCTTTGATTCTTTTTATCCATAAATACTCTAAATACTCCTTTCATGGTATTGCCATTCAGGACAAAACAATGCTATAATTCATTATAGTATGTTTTCAGAAAAATGCAACGAAAGAAGCAGGTGTAGGACTTGAAAAACAAAATCCAGAAATTTTCGAAAGGGAACTTCCGGACCGGTCGTCCAGAAGTTATATTTGAAGAAACGAATCTGGTTCTGATAATCGGTGAAGGGGAAGTATACCGGGGGAGTTTCATAATTAAAAGTGAGAATGAACATGTGATACGGGGCTTAGTTTACCCGTCTTCTTTTCGTGTTAAGCTCAAGGATTCCGGATTTGAAGGAAATCCGGCAAGAGTGGAATTCACATATGACGGGCGTGGTTTAAAACCAGGACACGTAGAAGAAGGTAAATTCACAGTTGTATGTACCGGTGGAGAATATGAACTGTCATTTACGGCAATCATAGAGAAACCTTACGTGATGACCACCTATGGCAAGGTACAGAGTACAGATGATTTCAGAAAGCTGGCAGTAAAAGATTATTCTGAGGCGGCAAGACTATTCCGCTCCAGAGATTTTTATGCCATTTTAAAATATGAGAATGAACGTATCTTTTATCTCTATGATAATATGCGCAAATGGTCACTGGAAGAGCAGGCAATGGAAGAATTTCTTGTAGGAATTAAGCAGAAGGAATGTATTTTCCTGACACTTCCGGGAGAAGGAATGCTCTTTGAGGATATTTTGGAGTCTACAAAAGGTTGTTGTGACTCTGATGAAAAATACATGGGGTTATGTGCCAATCCACATTGAGACGGAGGGACGTTTCTTAAAGGTGTCCAGACAGGAGATTTCTACAGAAGACTTTGTAGGTAACAACTATGAAGTTGAATACTTTGTACGCCCGGAATTCCTTCATGTAGGGCGTAATTACGGCGTAATCCGTTTCCAGACTCCATATGAGACGTTAAGCTATGAAGTAGAAGTGCTGCAGAATCAGGAATATGATGAGAATCACCATGTGCCGGAGCTTTTGATTGCTCAGATATTGAAAGAATATATCGGATTTGTGGCCGGACGGATTGACTTGAAGACATGGGTGGACAGCGCAGTGGAAAAAATGATTGCGGTTCGAAGGATTGAGACGCAGAGCGAATTATATCAACTTGTGCAGGCACATATTTACATGCTGGGTGACCGTATCGAAGACGCAAAATGGATTCTTGAAAATTACAATTATAATCGTTTTGCCATTGGTAAAGACCCGATCACGAATTGTTATTATCTCTTTCTGACAGCTCAGATCCGGGATAATAAAGCGCATACAGACCGTGTGCTGGATGAATTGGAGAAGACGTATATCCGGCATCAGGATTCATGGCTTCTGCTCTATATGATCATCCAGATGGATCCAAAGTACAAGAATCCATATAAGAAGCTGGAAGTTCTGGAACAGCAGTATGAGTATGGGACAGAGGACGTGTTATTTTATCTGGAGGCATATCTGTGCTACAAGGAGAAGCCGATTCTTCTTCGAAAACTTGGAGAATTTGAACTTCTGGTACTGACATTTGCATCAAAATACCGTCTTATGACGAAGGAACTGGCCCTTTATGTAGCGAATTTTGCCAGCCAGCAGAAGGCATTTAATGAGCGGGTTTATCGGATTTTAAAGCGCCTCTATAATATGTACGAAGAGCCGATGATTCTGAATACAATCTGCACTCTTCTGATCAAAGGAAATAAGACATCATCGGAATATTTTCCATGGTATCAGAAAGCAGTGGAGGAAGATTTTCGGATTGCCAGACTTTATGAGTATTATATGATTGCCATGGACGAGACTCGTATGCGCGGACCGCTTCCACGGAAAATTTATTTGTATTTTATGCATGGTAATACACTGGATTACCGGAAAGAAGCATTTTTATATGCAAATCTTCTGACTTACAGTGATGATCAGGCAATGTTCTTAAATTACCGTGAGCAGATTGTGACATTTACATGGGAGCAGCTCATGAAACGCCATATTACAGAGGCATTGAAGATTCTTTATAAACGTTTCTGCCTGCCAGAGGAAATGGACGAGAAACGAATGAAAGCTATGAGAGATATTTGCTATTCTTATGAGGTTTCCACGAAAGTGCCACATATGCGCTGCGTTCTTGTCATTGAAAAAGATGGTGCCGTCAGGCAACGTATCCCGTATGACGAAGAGACCGGTGCAATCATTCAGCTCTACGATAAAGAATCCCGAATTGTGTGGGAGTCCATGGATGGCAGATATTACACAGATTCTATTGCTTACGAGACAAAACGGTTATTTTACGAACCGAGATTCATGGAAATGTGCAAGAAATATGAGGACGAGGCCGGTATGTGGAAGAAGACTGGCGAGGTCGTGGAAGTGACTTTTGACACGTTACGGGAAAGTGGACTGACCGGTGCAGATGAGAGAAAGGTTTTTCGTCTTTGCAGCGAAAAAATCCGCGAGGAAGATCCGGGAGAAGATGCATTTCTCCTTTATCTGACATTTGAAATGTTCAAGAAACAGCAATATGATAAGGCAACGCTGACATATCTGGGTGAATATTTCTGTGGTGCAACAAGAGATATGAAACGTCTTTGGGAAGTTATGCGGGAATATGAGATTCCGTCCTATAAAGTAGCAGAGCGTATTATTACGCAGATGCTGTTCTCGGAAAATATTTTTGATGAAGAGAAAATTTTCGAAGATTATTATCTGTCTGACACAGCATATTTCCGGCTGAAACAGGCATATCTTGCATTTGTTTCCAGAGAGTATATTCTCTATGGAAGAGAACTTGAAACATGTGTATTTCATATTATTGCCAGAGAATGTGACCAGAAAGAAGAACTTCCGGATGTCTGCAAAGTGGCACTTTTATGCTATTATGCGGGCAGTGATTACCCGGCAGACATAGAAGCCGTCCTGCATCAGCTCTTACGGGAAATGTGTGAAAAACAGATTATTTTTCCAGCGTACATGAAATACAAGGAAGAGTGGCTTCGTGAAGTGCAGCTTTATGATAAGACTATAGTTTCTTATCAGGCAAAAGAAGGAAGTAAAGTAAAATTGTTCTATAAAATCAAGGGTTCCGGTAAGAAAACACTTGGTTATCATTCAGAGATGCTTGTTCCGGTATTTGAGAATCTGTATGTGAAACAGTTTGTACTCTATGCAGATGAGGAACTGGATTATTATATCCAGGAGTCTGATGGAAAAGAGAGCACAAATACAGAAAAGCAGATTATCAGAAATGATCATGCAATTTTAGCTGGGCGTTTCGGAAGAATCAACGCCATGGTCCAGATGACACCGGCAAACCGTAACAAAGGCTATGATGGAGTATGAAGAAGAGGATATACTTGCAAAAAAAATGTTCAAACTTTATGAATAAATACAACAAAAAG
>ENA-OPZZ01001251-OPZZ01001251.1-human-gut-metagenome-genome-assembly--contig:-NODE-1251-length-16341-cov-2.758172_pt1 | contig 16341 bp, 14 predicted proteins | sample MGYA00242487_ERZ504511 | MGnify/ENA primary metagenome ERZ504511 (study PRJEB26092, sample SAMD00036241) | human gut metagenome | host: Homo sapiens | study: EMG produced TPA metagenomics assembly of... | reverse complement strand
GTACACCGAAGCTGTGAACACGCCGTTGAAGGACACGCTGAAAGCACAGGACGTGAATGTCGGCTGTCAGGACACCGGCGATTACGCGTACTTCTGCGATTTTGTGGTGCATCGCATCCAGAACTCCGAAGAATTCGGCAAGACTCGTGCCGAGCGTAACAAGCTGCTGCAGGAGGGTGGCCTGAAAATCGTCACCACGCTGGATGTGGAAGCGAATTCCACGATGATGGAGACCGCGCGTAATACCATTCCACCGGACGATCCCAGCGGCATGGAGATAGCCATGGCCGCAGTCAAACCGGGAACCGGCGAAGTGCTGAGCTTTGGCCTGAATCGTTACTATGACGCCACTCCGGCAGCCGCGAACGATCCCACCAAGACGAGCCAGAACTATGCCGTCGATTTGGCGGATGGCGGTGGTTCTGGTTGGACCATCGGTTCGTCCTGGAAGCCGATCAACCTGATTGCGTGGATGGAAGCGGGCCATTCCATCAACGACAACCTCCAGACCTCGACGTCATACCCCACTACGGACTTCGCCTGCAGTAACTATTCGGGCGGTGCCGATTCGTGGAACGTGTCGAACGCCATGGGCGCAGGTACAGTGAACCCAGAAAGCCCATTCCTCGGTCTGGTCCGTTCGCATAACACTACTCAGGCTTCCATGGGTGCCATCCTCAAACTGTGCAAGGTGGCGGACACCGCGACTGAACTGGGATACCATGACGCCGCCACGGGTGAGACCATCGACAAAACCCAAGTGTATACACCATCCATGATGATCGGCTCGGTGAATGTGTCCCCGCTGACCATGGCGAGCATCTTCGCCGTATACGCCTCGAATGGTGTGCAATGCAACCCGATTGCCATCAGCAAGGTGACCGATAAGGACGGCAACGATCTCAAGGTTCCATCCGCGAACTGCCATCAGGCGGTGGATAAGGACATCATCCAAACACTCGCTTATACCCTGAACCAAGGTACGGTGCGGCCGGATGGTGCCGGTTGGTCATTCAGATTGGCTGACGGGCGTAAGTCGTTTGGTAAGACCGGTACCAGTGAGGATCTTGCGGTGTCCGGTGGATCGTTCATTCCTAATCAGATTGCGGCGTTCGCTGTGGTCGGCGATGCACAGAACCCGTACACCAACCGTATTTCCAACATTGCCATCAACGGCCGGTACAACAGCTATTGGGATGGTTCGACAATCGCGGCTCCGGCCGTTACCAACTTCTTCAATAGCTACATTTCCAAGAAGAAAATACCGATTGACAACGATTACGGCCAGCCCGTCTCGAAGTACACCACGACTGGCAAGTATCTGGGCATTGGCGGACGAACGTTCAGCGTGCCGCAGACCACTACGAATGGCAACAGCCAATCGCAGAGCAGCAACAATCAGTCTCAGTCGCAGAACACTGGGCAAAACAACACCCAAACCCAGGGCACCAATTCAGAGCAGTCGAATGATGGCCAGTGATTGGTGATTGGCGTTTGACATTTGGTGATTGCAGGCCGGCTGAGTCTACGTAACATGGCCGACTGCGATACCCAAATTACGTAGTTTGCGGGCGTTACCTGTTTCAGGTGACGCCCGTTTTACAATACTTAATGACAACGCCATCGCGTTCATCGAATATTTGCCATGAACGTGCATCGGAAAGGGGAACGATGAGCAACGACGATCTGACGCATGAGAATTTTGATTTTCGTGGATTCGACGTGCCGGATCTCAAAGCGGTGACGCTGGCTTCGTCTTCGGACGGCGATCAGTCCAAGCAGCCGAAGACCAAGCACGAGGATGCATCGAAGAACCGTAAGCACGGTAAGAAGAAGTCAAAATCCGACGCACGGTCCAAGAAGCGGGCCGGCGCGGGCAAGACGAGCGAATCGTTCGATGATTATGAGGATTATGAGGAAAGGGAAGCTGTGAGCAAGGCAGATAAGAAAGTCAGCAAGGACCGTCCGGGGCTGTTTGCGCCAATGACGCTGCGCGAGGTGACCGTGCGTAATCGTATTTGGTTGCCGCCGATGTGCACGTATTCGTCGTTCGCCCGCGATGGTAGGCCCACGCCGTTCCACTACCAGCATTACGTGTCTCGCGCGTTCGGCGGATTCGGCATGGTGATTGTCGAATCCACCGCCGTGGCTCCTGAGGGGCGTATCACGCCGTGCGATCTGGGCCTGTGGGAAGACGGGCAGATTGATGCTTGGCGCTGGATCGTGGACGGTATTCGCGAGGCGGGTGCGGTGCCTGCCATCCAGCTCAACCATGCGGGGCGTAAGGCTTCGACTGGTTGCTTTGCCGTTGGTTACGACGGTCAGAGCGTGCCGGAGGAGGCGGGCGGCTGGCCTACCATGGCACCGTCTGAAATCGCGTTCGGTGGGTTGCGTACGCCGCGCGCGCTGTCCGTGGATGAGATTCATGGTCTGGTCGGCGCGTTCGCCGCGGCGGCGGGCCGTGCGGTGGCCGCCGGCTTCCAGGCGATTCAGATTCATGCCGCGCATGGCTATCTGATTTCTCAGTTCCTTGACCCGCTGAGCAATGAGCGTGATGACGAATATGGTGGCGATTTGACCGGTCGCTCTCGGTTCCTGGTCGAGGTTGTGGATGCCGTGCGTGGGGCCGTCCCTGAGGGCGTGCCGGTTCTGGTGCGCATTTCGGCCACGGATTGGGCCGCCGGCGGTTGGGATTTGGACCAGACCATCGCACTATCCAAGGTGCTGAAGGAGCATGGCGTCGATGTGATGGACGTGTCCACCGGCGGCATCATGTCGGGAGTGTCGATTCCGGTCAAGCCGAACTATCAGGTGCCGTTCTCCGAGCAGGTCAAGGCCAAGGCCGATATTCCGGTGACCGCGGTGGGTCTTATCACCAAGCCGAAGCAGGCGGCCAAGATTCTGGCCCATGGCGAAGCCGATGCCGTGGAGATTGGCCGCGCCGCATTGCGTGATCCATACTGGCCGTTGCGTGCAGCCAACAAGCTGGGCATACCGTCCACCGAGATCCCCTACGCCCCGCAATACGTGGCCGGTGCGTACTGAATCCTCATGGGGCGGTGACTTTCCCATGGGGCGGTAAAACCCTCATGGGGCGGTAACCCAAAACGGCGGTATTCTGCGGAATATGAAATTTGGCTAACCGCCCCATGGGACAATCACCCGCCCATGAGGTTTTACCGCCCCATGGGTAATAGGGCAATATGTGAGTTCACTCCACGTCTACGCCGACGGCGTCGGAGACGTGCTCGAATCCGTCGCGGCGCAGCAGCTGGGCCAGACCGCGCTTCAACACGGTAATCTGCTGCGGGCCTCGGTACATCAGCGAACTGATGAACATGACCAAGCTGGAGCCGGAACGAATCTTCGCATAGGCTTGCTCGGGGGTAAAGACGCCACCGATGCCGGCGATAGCGAACCGGTCGCCATACTCTTTATACACCTTGCGAATCAGCTCGGTGCTGGCGTTGGTGCACGGGCCGCCGGACAGGCCGCCCTCCCAATCGCGCGGAATCTCGAGGCCGGTGCGGTCCTTCTGCAGATTGGCGATGGACAGCCCCTGCACATTGTGCTCGGCCAGCACATCGAGCAGTTCCTTGTACTCGCCCCACGGGCTTGTTCAACCGGCATCTTGACCACGTGGGCTGCGGGGCGGTCGATCTTGTCGAGCGCCGTAAACAGACGGTCGAGCGCTTCCGGAGTCGCGGTGAACGGTTCGCCGACGTGCGTGTTCGGGGCAGGAGATGTTCACTTCGACCATGGCGGTGCGACCGGCCGTGCGGCGCATCGAAATGCAGTAATCCTCGATGCCTTCGTCCAAATCGCCGCACTGGTCGTCGTTGGTGCGAGCGATCGACACGGACAGCTGCATCTGGCGGGCCTGAGTCCAAGCCTTCTCGGCGCGCTCGATGACCTTGTCCGAACCGATGTTGGCGAGGCCGACGTGCACCATCATCGAATCGTATTCAGGCAGACGGTGGAACCACGGCTTGGCGTTGCCCGGGCAGGGACGCGAGGTGGTGGAGCCTACGGTTTCGAAGCCGAAGCCGGCATGGTCCAGCACCACGGGCATCTCGCAGTTCTTGTCGAGGCCGGCGGACAGGCCGAACGGGTTGGTGAAATCGACGCCCATCACATTCGTTTCCAGAATGGGGTCGGTGTAGTCGAGCATCAGCTGTTCGGCGAGCAGCAGCGGCGGGACGTTCTTGACGACGTGGCAGAACTCGATCATCTGATCGTGTGCCTCATCGGGGCGGTGGTTGAACACGAAGTTCGGTTTGATGATGTGCTTGTAGCCGAAGGTGAAGAGATCGGTGGTGGCTTTGTTGACGGCGTCGTGCCAGAAGCTTTCAGAAACGTAAGTCATACCGCCTATTGTCTCACGCTTGGGCCGGTGCGGCTAGGCGATTCCTACCTAGGCGAATTGGGGAAGGGGGCTACCGCTGTGAGAATATCGGTTCGCGCAATGTGCGATTTTGCGCGGTTTTGTGGAAATGACACCTGAATTGCCCGGAATTTTCGAGAAATTGTCCCCAAAACGCTCAAGCCGGTTTGGTTTGTGAGCTTTTGTGTGCGATAATGTTCGCATGATTTCGTCACAACGTCAGCACCTCATCTTGAGCAGGCTGCGCACGCGCGGTGCTGTGCGTATTACTGCGCTATCGAAGGAGCTGGGTGTGTCAGCGATGACCATCCGCCGCGATATCGCCGAACTTGCCGACAAGGGTTTGTTGAAGCGCGTCCATGGCGGCGCGGTGACCACTAGTACCTTGCTGAGCGAGCCTCTGTTCTCCGTCAAGTCCCAGATGGACATCGGTCTGAAAGATGCCATTGCCCAGGAAGCTATCAAATACGTGGCTCCTGGCGACGTGATCGCCATCGGCGGCGGCACCACGGCCTATGTCTTCGCCCAGCATCTGCTCGAATCGCAGCAGTCCAGCGGCATCACCATTCTCACCAATTCGATTCCAGTGGCCGAGTTGGTGCAGGCCCTCGAATCCAAGGATGTGGAAGTGATTGTCACCGGCGGTGTAATCACCCGCTCAAACTCGCTTGTCGGGCCGATTGCGGACAAGGTCGTCGCCTCGCTGCGCGTCAACACTGTATTCCTCGGCACTCATTCAGTGTCGATTCCCCGCGGCTTCCTCATGCCGAACTCGCTTGAGGCCGCAACCGATATGGCAATGATGGACATTGCCGATCGCACCATAATTTTGACCGATCACACCAAGTGGAGCTGCACGTCGCTGTCGCTGTTCGCGCGCTTCGACCAGGTGGACACGGTCATCACCGACGACGGTCTCGACCCTGACTCCGCCGCCAAAACCAAGGATTTGGTAAAGGAACTCGTGCTGGCCCACCAGAGCGAGACCATTGAGGAAAGTGAGTAACACCCATGGCTGATTTCGCCAACTACACCCCCGGAGAGTACGCGAAGAAGCATATCCGCATCACGCCGACGACGCTTGCCGACGGTCGTGACTTCTTCTCATCTCGGACGACCGATCCCGAGCTTCGTCGTCGGTGTCAGACCCGCGAGCTCAAGGATCCGCGCCCGCTGGACTACCGTTTTGCCCCGCACCTGGACGCCGACGGCAACGAAGTGCCGTACGCCGCTCCGCAGATGCGCCGCGACCCGCTGACCGGTGACTGGATTCCGATGGCCACCGCGCGTATGAACCGCCCGATCACCGCTGGCCCCGGCGCCACCGCCAAGGGCAACCCGCTGGCCGCCCGCAAGCCCGGCGACCCGTATCAGGACGGCGAGGTGCCGGACACCGATTACAACGTCGTGGTGTTCGAGAACCGCTTCCCCTCCATGGTGCGCGTGCCTGGCGTTTCCGAGGACGTGACCTACGTTGACGGCAACCCGCTGTGGGAAAAGAAACTGGCCGCCGGCCGCTGCGAAGTCATCTGCTTCGATCCGAACGAGAACGGCCTGCCGGCTGACCTGCCGGTGTCCCGCCTGCGTACCGTGGTCGAGGCATGGGCCTTCCGTACCGCTGAAATCTCCAAGATGGAGGGCATCGAGCAGATCTTCCCGTTCGAGAACCACGGTCAGGAGATCGGCGTCTCCCTTGCCCACCCGCATGGTCAGGTCTACTGCTACCCGTTCATCGCCCCGAAGATGGAGAAGGAACTCCAGCACACCGAGGCCTACCACGAGAAGACCGGTGGCAACCTGCTTAAGGACATCATGAATGCCGAGCTCGAGGCTGGCGAGCGCATTGTGATGCGTAACCACTCTTGGGTTGCCTACGTGCCGGCCGCCGCCCGCTGGCCTCTTGAGGTCCACGTGGCTCCGGTTCGCGACGTGCTCACCTTGGACGAGCTCAACGACGAAGAGCGTTGGGACCTTGCCTCCATGTACTCGCACCTCCTGAAGCGCGGCAACGCGTTCTTCGACAAGGGCGACGGCAAGGGCATGGACCTGCCGTACATCGCCGCATGGCACCAGGCCCCGATTCACGACGCTCGCCGTGAGAACTACCGCCTGAACCTGCAGTTCTCTCCTTCCGTCGTGCTGCCAATAAGATCAAGTACCTCGCTGGCTCCGAATCCGGCATGGCCGCCTGGATCTCCGACACCACGCCGGAACTCATCGCCAAGCGCTTCCACGAGCTCGGCTCCATCGATATCGCCGACTGATAGAAAGAAAAACACCAATGTCTGCTGTTGAATTCATTGAGCCGCTGACCCATGAAGAGGGCGTCTCGCAAGCCACCAAGCTGTTTGTGGACACCTACGGCGCTGCGCCCGAGGGCGTGTGGGCTGCTCCGGGCCGTGTGAACCTGATTGGTGAGCACACCGATTACAACGCCGGCCTGTGCCTGCCGATCGCTCTGCCGCACCGCACTTTCATCGCCCTGAAGCCGCGCGAAGACACCAAGGTTCGCGTCGTCTCCGACGTGGCTCCCGACAAGGTCGCTGAAGCTGATCTCGATGGCCTCAAGGCCCGTGGCGTGGACGGCTGGTCCGCCTACCCGACCGGTGTGGCTTGGGCGCTGCGTCAGGCTGGTTTCGATAAGGTCAAGGGCTTTGATGCCGCCTTCGTCTCCTGCGTGCCGCTGGGCTCCGGCCTGAGCTCCTCCGCCGCCATGACCTGCTCCACCGCTCTGGCTCTGGACGACGTGTACGGCCTTGGCTACGGCGATTCCGACGCCGGCCGTGTGACCCTCATCAACGCCGCCATCAAGTCCGAGAACGAGATGGCCGGCGCCTCCACCGGCGGTCTTGACCAGAACGCTTCCATGCGTTGCACCGAAGGCCACGCGCTGCTGCTTGACTGCCGTCCGGAGCTGACCCCGCTGGAGAACGTCTCCCAGCAGGAGTTCGACCTCGACAAGTACAACCTCGAGCTGCTTGTGGTCGATACCCAGGCTCCGCACCAGCTCAACGATGGCCAGTACGCTCAGCGTCGCGCCACCTGCGAGGAAGCCGCCAAGATTCTCGGTGTGGCCAACCTGCGCGTTACCGCCGACGGCATCTCCAAGGCCGATGACCAGTTCCAGGCCCTCAAGGAAACGCTTGACGCCCTGCCTGACGAGACCATGAAGAAGCGCGTGCGCCACGTCGTCACCGAAATCGAGCGCGTGCGTTCCTTCGTGCGTGCCTTCGCTCAGGGCGACATCAAGGCTGCGGGCCGTCTGTTCAACGCTTCCCACGATTCGCTGGCCGCCGACTACGAGGTCACCGTCCCCGAGCTGGACATCGCCGTAGACGTGGCCCGCAAGAACGGCGCCTACGGTGCGCGTATGACCGGCGGCGGCTTCGGCGGCTCCATCATCGCTTTGGTCGACAAGGGTCGTTCCCAGGAAGTCGCTCAGAAGATCGCCGACGAATTCGAAAAGCAAGGCTTCCACGCACCGCGCGCGCTTGCCGCGTACGCGGCGAAATCCGCTTCACGCGAGGCATGATAATAAATCACAATGCTAAATGGCGGGTGTCTTCCCTATACTTGGGTAGTCACCCGCTTTTTGTATACGACCAGGGAGAGCCATGAACAAGGCAATCATCACCGTCGTCGGTCAGGACACCGTCGGCATCATCGCGCGAGTCTGCACCTACCTGTCCCAGCACAACGTCAACGTGCTCGACATCTCGCAGACCATCATCGACGGTTACTTCAACATGATGATGATTGTCGACTACGCCAACGCGGACAAGGACTTCGGCGCGATGGTCGGCAACCTTGAGGACCTCGGCGACGACATCGGCGTGCGCATCCGCTGCCAGCGTGAGGAAATCTTCACCAAGATGCACCGTATTTGAGGCGGCCCGCTCAGCAGGCCGCCTCACGCGAGGAGGTGGAAAGCCCGGTGGGCTTTCCACTGACGGAGCCATCCTTATCCCTCTGATGAGGGTGACCGCCAAACTAGTCTTTAAATATCCTGTAAGGAACAAACCATGCTGAACATCATGGAGGTCCACGAGACCAATCAGATGATCGAGCAGGAGAAGCTCGACGTCCGCACCATCACCATGGGCATCTCGTTGCTCGACTGCGCCTCGGACGATGTCGACAAGACCTGCGACAACATCTACCGCAAGATCACCACCTATGCCAAGGACCTCGTTTCCACCGGCAAGGCCATCGAACGCGACTACGGCATCCCGATCGTCAACAAGCGCATCACCGTCACCCCGATCTCACTGGTCGGTGCCAGCTCCTGCAAGACGAGCGAGGATTTCGTCAAGATCGCCCACGCGCTTGACAAGGCGGCCAAGGAAGTCGGCGTCGACCTGATCGGCGGCTACTCCGCACTCGTTTCCAAGTCCATGACCCCGGCCGAGGAGCTGCTCATCCGCTCCCTGCCGCAGGCTCTCTCCGAGACCGACATCGTCTGCTCGTCCGTGAACGTCGGCTCCACCAAGACCGGCATCGACATGAACGCGGTCGAACTGCTCGGCCATATCATCAAGGACGTTGCCGAGCGTACCGCCGACAACGACTCCTACGGCTGCGTCAAGTTCGTGGCCTTCTGCAACGTGCCTGACGACAACCCGTTTATGGCCGGAGGCTTCCACGGCGTCACCGAGGGCGACGCGGTCATCAACGTCGGTGTCTCCGGCCCCGGCGTGGTCTCCCGCGCACTCGATGCGGCCAAGGGCAAGGACTTCGAGTTCCTGTGCGAGACCATCAAGCGCACCGCGTTCAAGATCACGCGCGTCGGCCAGCTTGTGGCCCAGGAAGCATCCCGCCGCCTCGGCATTCCGTTCGGCATCATCGACCTGTCGCTCGCCCCGACCCCGGCTGTGGGCGACTCCGTGGGCGAAGTGCTAGAGAAGATCGGCCTCGAACAGGTCGGCGCTCCCGGCACCACGGCGGCGCTCGCCATGCTCAACGACCAGGTCAAGAAGGGCGGCATCATGGCGTCCTCCTACGTGGGCGGCCTGTCCGGCGCGTTCATCCCGGTCTCCGAAGACAAGAACATGATCGACGCGGCTTCTTCCGATTGCCTGACCATCGAGAAGCTCGAAGCCATGACCTGCGTGTGCTCGGTGGGCCTCGACATGATCGCCATTCCGGGCGATACCTCTGCTTCCACCATCTCCGGCCTGATCGCCGACGAGGCCGCCATCGGCATGGTCAACCAGAAGACTACCGCCGTGCGCGTGATCCCGGTTGCCGGCAAGGGCGTGGGCGAGATGGCGAACTTCGGCGGCCTGATGGGCTACGCGCCCATCATGCCGGTCAACCAGACCAGCTGCGAGGCCTTTGTGACCCGTGGCGGTCGTATTCCCGCTCCGATTCACAGCTTCAAGAACTGATTCAGTAGGGTATCTGCCTTCAAAGAGGTACATTTGCGCAGATAGGTATCTGCTTTCAGAGGGGTACCTCAATCAAGAAACCCCGAGTACAAGCGTTGATATTTCAACGCCTATACTCGGGGTTTCGTCCTTTAACAGCCCCTCGAAGCGGCAATAGACCTCCGGCAGATGCCAAATCAGCCCCTCGAAGCGCCGATAGACCCATTTTCTGCGATGATGGTCGTGCTGCGAGGCTCAGGGTTTCCTCTCTCACGCCTGTCGGCGTTCGTTCGGCGTCGCTACTCGAAGGCCCACCGGGCCTTCTCCTCAGCGCCCTCCAGCGAAGTTGAGTTGGCGCCAGGCTTCGTAGATGGCGATGGACGCGCAATTGGTGAGGTTCAGGGAACGCAAGGACGGGCGCATGGGCAGTCGCACCTGCTCGGCCACATGCGGGCCCTCCATGATGTCCATCGGGTGCGGGGATGTCGCCGGGCTCGGGGCCGAACAGCAGGATGTCGGTCGGCTTGTATTCCACCTCGGTGTACAGCTTGGTAGCATGTGCGGTGAACGCGATGATGCGCGAATTGGGCATGGACTCCACCAGGTTGTCGAAATTCGGGTGCAGCACCACGTGGGCCATGTCGTGGTAGTCGAGGCCTGCTCGGCGCAGCTTGGTGTCGCGCAGGTTGAAACCCAACGGCTCCACCAAATGCAGGATGGTGCCGGTCACCGCGCACAGGCGGATGGCCGAGCCGGTGTTGCCGGGAATGCGCGGTGAGTAGTAGCACAGATGCGGTGTTACGGTTTCGGTGGTGGCGGCCTTTTCAGCCGAGAGCATCGCGTCCACCACGGAGATGGGGTTGCCATGCGCGTCGGTTACGAGTTCGTCCGGTCCGTAATTCGATTTACGGTACCCGTACTCGAACATCTTCTCGACTTTTGTTTCGGGATTCTGTGCGTTCTGCGAATTCTGTTCTGCTTCGTTCGTCATAGCTGCTAAGAATAAGAACGATGAACGACACAGCAATTTCTTTGCGATTGGGCGCATGGTGGGAGGCCAATGCGCGCGATTTGCCATGGCGCTTCGGCCGGGCCACGCCGTGGGGCGTGCTGGTATCCGAAGTCATGAGCCAGCAGACGCAGATGAGCCGTGTAGTGCCGTACTGGACCGACTGGATGGAACGTTGGCCCGACGCCCGCGCCCTCGCCGAGGCCCCCAAGGCCGAGGTGATCACCGCATGGGGGCGGCTCGGCTATCCACGCCGCGCATTGCGGTTACAGGAATGCGCCCGCGTGGTGGCTGAAGATTACGCCGACAAACTGCCGCGCACGTATGACGAACTCACTGCATTGCCCGGCATCGGCGATTACACCGCCTCCGCGGTGATGAGCTTTGCGTTCGGCGAACGAATTGCCGTGATCGATACCAACATTCGCCGCGTGCTGAGCCGCGTGTTCCTGGGCGTCGAATCGCGCGGGGGAGCGACCAGCCCGGCCGAACGCGCGCTGGCGAACCGCATGCTGCCCAAAGACGAGATTCTCGGGTGCGATGCTGACGTCGCCGATAATGCCGGTAGCGCCGAACATGTCGTGAACAGCACTATCCGTGGCGGCAAACGCTCTCGACTGCATCGTGGCGAGCGCCCATCGGTCACGTGGAACCAGTCGGTGATGGAACTGGGCGCGGTGATCTGCACGGCCAAGTCGCCGCTGTGCGACACCTGCCCGATTGCGGACGACTGTGCATTTCTCAAGGCCGGCCGCCCCGGACTGGGGGAGCGCCGCACCCGCCCACGCCAACGATTCCAAGGCACGGATGCGACAGGTGCGCGGTCTGGTGCTCGCCGCGCTGCGCGAGCTTCCCGCTGGAGCCACGTTGCCCAGGGAAGATGCCGACAAGCTTTGGAAGGACCAGATTCAGCTTGCCGCCTGCATCGCCAGCCTTGACGATGACGGCCTGATAGAGATTCTGGACGGCGGCCTGCGACTACCCAACTGACATTGTGAAAAATGGTGGGCTCCCCAAGCGTGTATGGGCGTGGTGACCGTAGACTGGAAGAGTTATGGCAGTGCAGAGGAACACATCAGGCGCGAGAACGGCACGCGGAGCCGGCACCGGGGCCAATGGGCCATCCGGCGGGCCCTCCCAAAACAACCGTTCCGGCAAGCCGCGCAAGCGCAGGATCAGCAAAAAGCAGCAGGCCATCTATCGTCGTCGGCGTATCGTGGCCGGTACGGTGCTGCTGCTGATAATCGCGCTGATTGTATTCTGCGTGTATAGCCTTGGCCGGGGTATCGGTGCCGTGAACTCGATGATCCACCATGACGAGGTGTATGCGATTTCCCGCGACGCCACGCCGGCGCCGAAGAAAGTCAGCAACGTCAAGGATTGCTCGGCCAGTGATGTGACATTGCAGCTTTCCGCGGCCTCCCAATCCGTGCCGGTAGGAGGATCGCTTGATTTCACCGCGACCATCGTGCACGAGGGGTCAGGCAACTGTTTAGTGGACGGGTCCGATTCCGGCCGTGTGCTCACCATTACTTCCGGTCAGGAAACGATTTACAAGTCCGATGTGTGCCCGGCGGATTCACGTCTGCTGCTGATGGCTAAGGGCGATAAGGACGTTCAGAAGGTCACGTGGAATACCAATGCGAACGCCACGCTCGCCAAATGCACGGATGAGTCAGGTTGGGCCAAAGTCAATGCGGGAACGTACGTGGCGCAGCTGAGTTTGAAGGATCATCCGAAGGTGAAGAGCGATCCGGTGACGTTTACGGTGCAGTAAAAGTCTTGCCTTAGCGCTATTCTTTTGACTTTGCATGAGGTGTGTCATATTGCGGGCATGCCGTCGACAATGAAGCGTCCGCATAGGCATATGGTGGCCATGCCGGCGCTCCCAGGGGAATTACCACATATTAGCGAGCGATAAGGAACGTCCATTGGCTACTGAGTCTACGACGAACACCACCACCATCATCGCACGCGCCGACCAGCATGATATTGACCTGCACAAGGCGTCGGATCGCGTGAACTTCGGTTCCATCAAGGAACCCATCGATGTGCCCTACCTGCTGGGCGTGCAGACCGACAGCTTCGATTGGCTGATCGGCAACGAACGCTGGAAGGCGCGCGTCGAGGAGGACGAAAAGAACGGCACTAACACCGTGGCCCACACCTCCGGCCTCGATGAGGTCTTCAACGAGATCTCTCCGATCGAGAACTTCGCTCAGACCATGAGCCTGACCTTCTCCGATCCGTACTTCGAAGAGCCGCGTCACACCGTGCAGGAATGCAAGGAGAAGGATTACACCTACTCCGCACCGCTGTACGTGAACGCCGAGTTCGAGAACGGCGACACCGGCGAGATCAAGTCCCAGACCGTGTTCATGGGCGACTTCCCGCTGCAGACCCCGCACGGCACCTTTATCATCGGCGGCACCGAGCGAGTCATCGTCTCCCAGCTCGTGCGCTCCCCGGGCGTCTACTTCGATCGTCAGCAGGACCGCACCTCCGATAAGGAAGTCTTCGGCGCGAAGATCATCCCGAGCCGTGGTGCATGGCTCGAGTTCGAGATCGACAAGAAAGAACCAGCCGCAGGTGCGCGTGGACCGCAAGCGCAAGCAGTCCGCCATCGTGTTCCTCATGGCCATCGGCATGACCAAGTCCGAGATCGCCCAGGCATTCAAGGACTATCCGCTGGTGCTCGATGCACTCGAGAAGGAAACCCTCGAGACCCAGGACGAGGCACTCGTTGACCTCTACCGCAAGATTCGTCCGGCCGACACCCCAACCCCGAGGCCGGCAAGAACCTGCTGGACTCCTTCTACTTCAACACCAAGCGCTACGATCTGGCCCGTGTCGGCCGCTACAAGATCAACCGCAAGCTGGGTGTCGAGGCCGATTTCAACGATCGTTCCCTCCACCAGGAAGACATCATCGCCACGATCAAGTACCTGGTGGCCCTGCACGACGGTGCGGCGACCTTCCCGGGCAAGCGCAACGGCGAAGACGTTGACCTGCGCGTGGACGTCGACGATATCGATCATTTCGGCAACCGTCGTATCCGCCAGGTCGGCGAACTGATCCAGAACCAGCTGCGTACCGGTCTGAGCCGTATGGAGCGCGTGGTGCGCGAGCGTATGACCACTCAGGACGCCGAGGCCATCACCCCACAGTCCCTGATCAACATCCGCCCGGTGAACGCCACCATCAAGGAGTTCTTCGGAACTTCCCAGCTGTCGCAGTTCATGGATCAGAACAACCCGCTGTCCGGTGTGACGAACAAGCGTCGTCTCTCCGCACTGGGCCCCCGGCGGTCTGTCCCGCGACCGCGCCTCCATGGAGGTGCGCGACGTGCACCCGTCCCACTTCGGCCGTATGTGCCCGATCGAGTCTCCTGAAGGCCCGAACATCGGTCTGATCGGCTCCCTGGCAACCTTCGGCCGCGTCAACCCGTTCGGCTTCATCGAGACCCGTACCGCAAGGTCGTCAACGGCCACGTGACCGACGAGGTCGAGTACATGACCGCTGACCGCGATCTTGACCACGTCATCGCCCAGGCCAACCAGGAGCTCGACGAGAACGGCAACTTCGTGCAGAAGTCCGCCCTTGCCCGAGTCGGCGAAGAAGAGGCGGTCGATGTGCCGGTGAGCTCCGTGGACTACATGGACGTCTCCCCGCGCCAGATGGTCTCCCTCGGCGCCTCCCTGATTCCGTTCCTGGAGCACGATGAGGGCCACCGAGCGCTGATGGGTACCAACATGCAGCGTCAGGCCGTGCCGCTGATCGAATCCGAGCGCCCGCTGGTGGGCACCGGCTCCGAATGGCGCGCCGCCAACGACTCCGGCGACGTCATCAAGTCCGAGAAGGACGGTGTGGTTACCTACGTGTCCGCCGACCTGATCCGCGTGATGAACGACGACGGCACCACCAGCTCCTACAAGCTGGCCAAGTTCCAGCGCTCCAACCAGACCACCTGCTACAACCAGCGCCCGATCGTCCACGACGGCGAGCGTGTGGAAGCCGGCTCGGTTATGGCTGACGGCCCCGCCATCCAGAACGGCGACCTGGCCCTGGGCAAGAACCTGCTCATCGCCTTCATGCCGTGGAACGGCTACAACTACGAGGATGCTGTGATCATCTCCCAGCGCCTCGTGCAGGACGACACCCTCTCCTCCATCCACATCGAGGAGTACGAGATTGACGCCCGCGAAACCAAGCTGGGTGCCGAAGAGATCACCCGCGACCTGCCGAACGTCGGCGAGGACGCCGTGGCCAACCTCGACGAGCGCGGCATCATCCGCATCGGCGCCGAGGTCGAGGCCGGCGACATCCTGGTCGGTAAGGTCACCCCGAAGGGTGAGACCGAGCTGACCCCGGAGGAGCGCCTGCTGCGCGCCATCTTCGGCGAGAAGTCCCGCGAGGTGCGTGACACCTCCCTGCGCGTGCCCCACGGCGAGACCGGTACCGTCATCGGCGTCAAGGAAATCACCCGTGAGGATGCCGAGGAGGACGGCGACGAGCTGCCCAACGGCGTCAACCAGATGATCCGCGTCTACATCGCCCAGCACCGCAAGATCACGGTGGGCGACAAGCTCTCCGGCCGCCACGGCAACAAGGGCTGCATCTCCCGCATCCTGCCGGAAGAGGACATGCCGTTCCTGGCTGACGGTACTCCGGTCGACATCATGCTGAACCCGCTGGGTGTGCCTTCCCGAATGAACCTTGGCCAGGTGCTCGAACTGCACCTTGGCTGGATTGCTCACTCCGGTTGGGACATCTCTTTGGATCCGAATCTGGAAGCCGAGTGGAAGAAACTGATTCCGTCCGGTGCCGAGAAGGCCGAGCCGAACACCCCGGTTGCCACCCCGGTGTTCGACGGTGTCAAGCCTGAGGTCCTGAAGGGCCTGCTGTCCACCACGCTGCCGAACCGCGACGGCGACCGTCTGGTCGGCCCCGACGGCAAGGCCACCCTGTTCGATGGCCGTACCGGTGAACCGTACACCAAGCCGATTTCCGTTGGCTACATGTACATGCTGAAGCTGCACCACCTAGTCGACGACAAGATTCACGCTCGTTCCACCGGCCCGTACTCCATGATCACCCAGCAGCCGCTGGGTGGTAAAGCTCAGTTCGGTGGCCAGCGTTTCGGCGAGATGGAAGTGTGGGCCCTCGAGGCCTATGGCGCCGCCTACACGCTGCACGAGATGATGACCACCAAGTCCGATGACGTCGACGGCCGTGTGCGTGTCTATGGTGCCATCGTCAAGGGCGATAACCTGCCGCCGGCAGGCATCCCCGAGTCGTTCAAGGTGCTCCTGAAGGAAATGCAGTCCCTGTCCCTGAACGTCGAAGTGCTCAACGCCGAAGGCGTGGCCATCGACATGAAGGATGAGGATGACGATCCGGCCAGCTCCGCTGACGACCTCGGCTTCAACATCGGCGCCCGCCCCGACGCGGCCGCCAAGGAAGACCAGAAGGCCGAAGAGCCCGAATACCAGTGATCCCTCGGGCTGCATGCGGTCAATACGCCGCGTGTAGCTCCGCCAACGTGAAATAAATAACGTACAGAGACCTTTCCGGTTTGCACT